>Ga0075026_100000157_pt1 | contig 24595 bp, 21 predicted proteins | sample Str012_2_FD_71392 | JGI IMG/M metagenome (GOLD analysis project Ga0075026, IMG submission 71392) | Freshwater sediment microbial communities in response to fracking from Pennsylvania, USA - Straight Creek_MetaG_SC_2012 | ecosystem: Environmental > Aquatic > Freshwater > Creek > Sediment... | reverse complement strand
TGCTCTGTTATTACATCAAGGCCAGAAAGTCACTTGCCGGGGTGACTACAATGCCATCGGAACTGTGGACGGCGACTCCCGATCTGACAATTTGCACGACGTTGGGTACGTTAAACTGTCGACGATAGTGGCGCAGCGCCGAACTAATTTGAGCGTCTGACAGTTTAGTCTCGGCAAGTAGCCAAGGTTTGCGCCGCTCCGTGATCAGGAAGTCCACCTCACGACGTTCCTTGTCACGGACGTACCAGAGTGAAAAATCCCCGTCGCCGCGGTCATTCCACATGTCCACTAGTTTTCGAAGATGCAGCGCGACCAGATTCTCGAACCTGGCACCCTCGTCTTCAATCTGCGTGTGATCGAACAGGTAGACCTTGCCCTCCCGCCGCAATGTACGGGCGAGCTTGCCGGCGAACGGGCGCAGCTCAAACAGGTAGTACAGTCGCTGCAAAGTCTCAAGCCAGCTGCGGGCGGTATCAAAGGCGACGCCAAGATCTTTGCGCAATGCGTTTACAGACAAAGGGCTGCCGATGCGCCCCGGAAGCAGGTCGGCTAGCTGATCGAGCAGACCCAACTCACGAATACGTGTCAGATCACGAAGGTCTTCGCGCAGCACCAGCTCCCGGCGGGTGCGGCGCCAGCGACGCAGTTTATCCATACGTCCCGCAAACAGTGGCTCTGGAAACCCCGTGAAGCGCTCAATCCGCTCGAAGGCCTCCGCTGCACCGGCAATCTTCTCCTTCTCACCCAGCCTGGCGACGAATTCTTCGGGCAATGGTACCTGCTGTCGCCCGTTGGCGAGCAGTTCGCCGACGGTAAACGGATGCAATCGATTCAAGACAAACCTGCCCTGCAGCGAGTCGCCTCCTTTCTGATAGATATCGAGCCGGCCACTTCCGGTGACGACGATTTCCACATCGTCGTGCCGTGTGTCATACAGGCCCTTCAGCAGCCGCTTCCAGCGCGGATACTTATGAATCTCGTCGAGCACAATGCGCGGTACCGTTCCGGGTGGCCAAAAGTCCGCGGGCGCGCGCAGGATTCGGCGTCGATGAGTTTCAAGGTCCCAGGTGAAGTAGGCATTGGCAGGATCCTGCAGCAAGCCTCTGGCAAAGGTTGTCTTGCCTACCTGCCGCGGACCAGCAATGAAGGCCATCTTGCGATCGGCAAGGGCGTCGGACACTGACTGGGCAATGTAGCGCACTCGGGCACCTTACTATATAGCTCGAATAAAGTCTCGACTTTATTCGAGCTATATAGAAAGCATTCAGAGGTCGGAAAGCCGCAAATTAGGTGATTCAGAGTCCAGCGAGTCCATTTGATGGCACGAGGGCCGGCGTGGCGTCACCGTCTGCGTACCACCGACGTCGACTACCGTCGATGCCGGCGGTCGATGGTTTGCATGGCATTTCGCAATCTGCCGCGGATATCGAGACATCAATGCCAGGCAATCGGTGGCCGCAGAAACAATACCATTGTGACTTGTGGGTAGCCACGCCCGACCTGACAAATAGCACCGCATGGGGCAGGACTGTGGCACGCTAGGAAGCCGGCGGGCTGGGCTGGCAGTCCGGGGGCGTCACCCGTACTGCCGCCAGCAATGCACAGTGGGAGCAGGCACAATGAGTACGGTCGGTGACGAGGATCGTGGCGTGCGCCGCGCGCTCGAGCATCTCAGTTCCGTATTAACGGCCAACGAGACGCTCGAAGCCTGGGCGATCCAACGCCGGCTGTTTGCGTTGAAGCAACGTCGCCTGGTCGTGGCGGCGACGAGCGGGCGATTCCTGGCACTCAAGCGCGGCATGTTCGGTGGCTTCACCTTGACCGACATCCGTTGGCAGGATCTCAAGGAGGTCAAGATTGAGGTGGGCATCATCGGTGCCTGCCTGACACTGGCGGCGTTCGCGAGTCCCGACTTGGCCTCGGCCTCGGCCCAGACGACGGCGTTCGTCTACGACGGACTGCGCAGAGACCAGGCAGAAGCGCTGTACCGCATCGCGCAGGGCCATGACCAGGCGTGGCGCGAAAAACGCCGGGTTCGTGATCTGGAGGAGATGAGGGCCCGCGCGGGCGGCATCCAAGTCGGCAACCTCGCGGCATCGGCGCCTGACGGCGCTTCCCCTGACGCGACGCAACGGCTGCAGCACGCCAAATCGATGCTCGATGCGCGTCTCATTTCCGACAGCGAGTATGAGGCGCTGAAGGCAAAAATCATCAGCCAAGTCTGAGCAGCAGGCCGCTGGTCACCCCATCGTCGCTGACGGCAGCTCAGGTCTGCAGCAAGTGAACAGTACTAAGCCACGCCTGATCGCAGAAGACGATGCGCGAAAGTGGTGCCGTACGGTTCCCGGGATGCGCACCCGCAAGAAAATCTACGCATTCGTAGCCGCTGGCATTGCTCTGTTTGTCCTGCCCAATATCGTGGCCGGCACGCTAGCACCGGGCCAGACACGTGCCGATGTGGTGTTTTCTGACTACGGAACCTTAGCGAGCAACCTGGAGCTGACCCGCCGCCTGCTGAGCCCGTTGACGGCAGCGCTTCTGAACCGCGAATTGCTGCGTTCCGGCAGGAACCTGGCGAGCCAGGCCGTCGATCTCGCCGCCGAGCGATTCTTACTCTACGTCCCCTCAGAGCGTCCCGCCCGAGGCTACGGCCTGCTGGTCTTCGTGCCCCCTTGGGACGATGCACGACTTCCCCAGGGATGGGGATCAGTGCTCGACAGATCTGGTGTGATCTATATCAGCGCTGCGCGATCCGGCAATAAGGAAAGCGTGCTCGGCCGCCGTGAGCCTCTGGCACTGCTCGCGGCCGAGAACGCTATTCGACAGTATCCCGTGGATCCCGATCGCGTCTATATTGCCGGATTCTCCGGTGGATCCCATGTGGCATTGCGTCTGGTACTAGGCTATCCGGACCTGTTCCGCGGTGCAATCCTGAATGCAGGTAGCGACCCGATCGGCAGCGCCGATGTCCCTTTGCCCCCAAAAGATCTGTTTCTAATATTTCAAAGCTCGGTTCACTTGATTTACGTGACCGGCGACCGAGACGAGGCGCATGCCAGTGAAGATCTCATGAGCGTGCGATCCATGCATCACTGGTGCGTGTTCAATGTAGAGAGCTTCCTCGAGCATGGGCTCGACCACGAGGTGGCTACTGCGGCCGCACTGCTGCGCTCGCTCGGCGCTTTGACCAGCAGCAGTTTGCCGGACCCGGTCAAACTTTCCGCTTGCCGCTCCTCACTTGATGCTGCAGTGCGCGGAGACCTGCAAGGTGTGGAATCGTTGATTGCGACGGGTCAAATGTCCCGTGCGCAGAAACGATTGAAGAGCATGGACGAGCGCTTTGGTGGACTGGCTGCACCGGGCACTGTCGACCTGGCCTCCAAGCTGTTGCGACCGTGAGGCTGCGATGCGCCGGCGACGATTCTGGCGCTCGTAGTCATTCTGTCACTGTATGCTGCAGAGCATGTCGGCTCCCCACCTCGACCCCGTCTGCGGCATGACCGTCGGGACGAATCCCGACCTGGCGGTCGAACACATTGGCACAACCTATTACTTCTGCTCCGCGAGTTGCCGGGCGAAGTTCTTGGACCACCCTGCCAAATACCTGACGCCGCCGCCGGCGCCCGCAGCGGCTACGAGGCCGCTGCCGGCGCAGGTGGTCTACACCTGCCCCATGCATCCCGAGATCCGCCAGATCGGTCCGGGCAACTGCCCCAAATGCGGTATGGCGCTCGAGCCGTTGGTGGCCGCGGCTGACGAGGACTCCTCGGAGCTCGACGACATGACCCGCCGCCTCTGGGTGAGCATCGCATTGACACTCCCCTTGCTCATCGTGACGATGAGTGAATTCCTGCCGGGATTAAACCTGCACCACGGGTTCGGGAGTCAGCCCTTGAACTGGGCGCAGGCGGTGTTGGGCACGCCGGTGGTGCTGTGGGCAGGACGGCCATTCTTTGCGCGAGCCTGGGCGTCGTTCAGAACCTGGCAGCTCAACATGTTCAGCCTGATTGGCCTGGGCACTGGCGCGGCCTGGCTGTTCAGCGTCATTGCGCTGCTGTGGCCGCAGCTGTTGCCCGCGGCATTCAAGATGAACGGCGTAGCACCGCTCTACTTCGAGGCGGCCGCCGCGATCACCACGCTGGTGCTGCTGGGTCAGGTACTCGAATTGCGTGCGCGCTCGCGCACCAACGCCGCGGTCAAATCGCTGCTGGCGCTCGCGCCCAACACCGCACTGCGTATCGCGCCGGACGGATCAGAGCACGAGGTGCATCTTGATCAGGTGCAGGTCGGGGACCTGCTGCGCGTAAAGCCCGGCGACAGAGTACCGGTCGATGGATTCATTACCGACGGGCATTCGAACGTCGATGAATCGATGATCAGTGGTGAGCCCACGCCAGCGGAAAAGACCACCGGCAGCCGCGTCACGGCCGGAACTGTAAATCAGACGGGCTCATTCCTGATGCGCGCCGATAAGGTCGGCGCAGACACGCTGCTCGCGCAGATCGTACACATGGTGAGTGAGGCGAGCCGCACCCGCGCGCCGATCCAGAAACTGGCCGATCAGGTATCGGCCTGGTTCGTGCCCGCCGTAATCGCGATCGCAATCGTGGCCTTCATCGTCTGGGCAATCATTGGACCGGCCCCCGCCCTGGCCTATGGGCTGGTCGTGGCCGTATCGGTGCTCATCATCGCCTGCCCCTGCGCACTGGGGCTCGCCACACCGATCTCGATCATGGTCGGCGTCGGCCGCGGGGCGCAGGAAGGAGTGTTGATCAAGGACGCCGAGGCCCTGGAGCTGATGGAAAAGGTCGATACGATCGTCATCGACAAAACTGGCACGCTGACCGAAGGCAAGCCCAAAGTGCAGCGCGTCGTGGCGGCCGCAGGATTCGACCCCACCCAGGTATTGGCATACAGCAATGCGTTGGAAAAACTCAGTGAACACCCGCTGGCGCAGGCGATCAGCAGCTACGCGGCGGAGCAAGCAACCCCTGCCCTCACGGTCGGGAATTTCGAATCCCTGACCGGCATGGGCGTCCAGGGCAAGGTGGCCGACCGGACTCTGGCACTCGGCAATAGCGCGCTGATGCAGCAGGTGGACGCCGATACCTCGGCGGTCGCCGCCGCGGTGGCGGGCTTTCGCGACGCCGGCGAGACCGTGATGTTTCTCGCAGTAGACGGCCGCTTGGCCGGATTCATTGGTGTGGCTGACCCCATCAAGCCGACAACGCGGGCCGCCATTGCCGCACTGAGGGCCTCCGGTCTGCGCATCGTGGTGGTAACGGGCGATAGCAAAGCCACCGCCGCGGCCGTCGCCAGGCAGGTCGGCATTGATGAGGTGAAAGCCGAAGTGCTGCCGGAGCATAAGTATCGGCAGGTGCAAACCCTGCAGCGCGACGGTCACATCGTCGCGATGGCCGGCGACGGCATCAACGATGCCCCGGCGCTGGCGCAGGCCAACGTCGGTATCGCGATGGGCACAGGTACCGATATCGCGATGAACAGCGCCCGCATCGTGCTGGTGAAGGGCGACCTGACCGGTATCGCCAGAGCTCGCGTGCTGAGCCAGCAGACCATGCGCAACATCCGCCAGAATCTGTTCTTCGCCTTCATCTATAACTTCATCGGCGTCCCGGTGGCGGCCGGCGTTCTCTATCCCGTATTTGGCATCGTGCTGAGCCCCATGATTGCCAGCGCCGCCATGGCACTGAGTTCGGTATCCGTGATTGGCAATGCGCTCAGACTCCGTGCACCGGCACTGTCGACCAAGGCCTAGAACTTCACCAGCCGAGGTAGCAGCAACACCGTCACGACCAAACCGGCACGGCACTTCTCTCCAGGAATTCTCCTGATGCCGCTATTGAATCGCGACCCCTGTGCTCAGCCGCTAGTCTCCAGTTTGAATTGTCCGCGTCGGGTGGCCACCGACCACCTAACGTATCCTATTGTTATTCATAGTACTTTCCGTCAGTTCCTTTTGAGATGCCCCCAATTCATTCCCCACGATTCTTGGCTTTCCCTGGACGCCTGCGGAATCGAATAAAGCCTCGCGCAATCACGACTTTGGTGGAACCCGCCAACGTAAATCCATTGAACTGACTCGCCAACCTTCCTAGTCGCAACTTCCGTCCTGGCTGAAGAGGGCGCGTGCGGTAGGAATTGAAGTGAAGTGAACCTCCTCGATCAATTGCCTGACAATCTTGACCGCCATGAGCTGCGATCTCTTGCCCTACGGAACTGGCTCAACACACCCTAAGGCCCGCTTTCACACCACTCCCATTCGCACATCACCTGCCGATAGTCGCCAGCCGATATCTAACCTTGAATATTGCTGACCGGGGCAACCCCTGTGATGTCTTCGTAGTGACCGGCATTGGATCGCCATGAAGTCGACCTCTCTCAAAAGGTCGGTCGAACCTTTCGTCTACGATCAGCTTCGTTGTTTGACGAATTGTCCCGTACGACCGGCACAACCGTAACCCTGCCGATTCTTGTGCGGGTTGAGTCCGCCGTCGTACGACGCGCGCTCGAAGGTTTTTTGACAAACTGGGCATCGGAAGATGTAGATGGGTCCCGATCTCCTATGTCCCTTCGAGCCGGCACGAGCGCTCTGCGGAGATTGCCAAGTAACCGCGTTGCGAGTCGCTACTTGAGGGACTGGCTGCGGACCACTGGAAGTCAGTTCAATCAAGTGTCTGGGTTGAAACCGTTCATTGGTAACCACGGCCGACTCAATTCTATCTATGCGATAAGACCGATTTTCGGCGTCACTCCGGCGTACGGCGTGAAGCAGGTAATTGCCTTCGCTGGTTCGACGCAATGAGTAAGGCTCGATGCGTCGAACGCCGCCGCCATAGGCCAGGTCGATGCAGAGTCGGTTGGCTGCCGCAAAGCGAATGATCTCCAGGGGCGCCCGCGCGCGCAGCGGTATGGCCAGCGGGAGTACGCGGTCTCGAATCGTACTGTCCCCGACAGCCAGTGCCATAGGCAAACGTTGCGGGAATTCAGCTTCTCCTTCTATCCAGGAGAAGATCTCCGGCAATTCATCCAGGAACCCTTCGATAGGCGGCAAAATTGGTAACTGATGTGCCAGCATGTTCTCCCACATGGCTTTCAGGTCAGCCATATGGGGCTCAAGATCTGCGAGGCGTGGCACTTTGATCGCCTTGTATTCGCACTTCTGCCTGAGGACGTCGCGTAATACGGACGCGGCAGGACGACTGTCACCGTGGCGGTACAGGTTTACAACGTCGTATAGGTCGCGAGGACGCGTGCGCTCACCCAACGCCCGAACCTTTTCCGCAAAGGCTTCTTCGTACGCGTAACACTGGGACCGGATGCCTGCAACCGGACGATCGGAGTACGGATGAAACACATCGTTCCGCGCCGGTGCGAGCACCAATCGCTCGTCCGCTGTCAGGTCCAACTTGATCTTTGGCCACCCTCCCCCAGGCGGGGAAACGGGGCCGCGGTAGGCGATCCTTCCCTGGCAGGACCGGCGACCCCGCGGGTTCTCATAGAAATCTAACCGGATCTCAGCGGCAGGCAGCGTGAGACCCGACTCCGTCGCGACCCACTCGACCACCTGGCCGAGTGCATTGATCAAGAACTCCTCTTCGAGATGGCCTGCGTCCTGGAGTGTAAAATCCAGATCTTCTGAAAATCTGTAAGTCTCGAAGTAGCACTTCTTCAGGCAGGTTCCGCCCTTGAAGACCCACGACTGGCCGAGCACAGGGTGCACATCGATTCCTGCCAACAACCAGCCGAGCACGTAGTCCTTCTCAACGATAGACGGCAACAGCTTGAGCGCGCCCGCGAGCTCAAGGATCTCATTACGATCAATCACGGCGACGCCGCCCCCAGCGTTCCGGAACCCAGAGCCGCCAGGCAGTCACGAGTCGTGGACATGCCAGTCCGGGGTCGAGGCGTGCATACCCTTGCGTCAGATGGTTCTGACAGGCCTCAACCAGCATCTGTTCGCCTGCCTGGGAGGCGGCAAGAAATCCGAGTCGCTTGAAGACGGCGCCGTTGCCGAGCTTCTGCGCGTACTGCAGGAGGAGCGTACGGTCTGCCTTAGGATCTCTAAGGTATGCCACCAGACACTCGGCGACATGATCGATGCCACCACCGGTGTCGGTTCTGGCCAGCATGTCCACTAGTGTGCGCGCGGGATCGGAGACCATCACACGCTGCCGGCCGCGCCATAGACTCACAAGACCAAATAGCTGGACTGGCGCGACATGGTGGACGGTAAATCGAATGCCACTGGCGACCGGATGCGCCTGCTTGACGCGCTTCGTCGTAAAGACCAGCGTCTCGTTGAACAGTTGCTCGGTCATCTCCCAGTGGTGCGCGGCGGTCCAGCCACCGATGTAGGAAGCGCCAAACAGGGGTGGAACAATGGCCCACGGATCCTGGACGACTTGTCCCACGTCGGCTAGTTCCAGGGGAACTGGGACGTAGAGCCCGCGGCCCACGCGGCGCAACCATCCTTGGGATTGCCACCGTGACAGGAGCTTGGCAGCCTCAGGGCGGCCGACGCCGAGTGTTGAGACAGTGGTCCCAATGGAAACCAGCTCCCGCCCGGCCTGCAACACGGCAGCCAGGCGGGCTCTGGAAGGCGGAAGGCGGCTCTTCTCCAGCATGGTCACTATACTATAATGCACGTTTATCGCATTAAAAAGGACTTTATCGCTCCCCGATATAGTGTTTTGGGGTGTCGAGCCCTCCAATGGGCACAAAGCCCCCTTCGACCACGGGAAAGCTCACTGGCTCGTGCGACCCGCGTCGCACCTCAGTACGTCGGCCGCCTGGATCAATGCCCTGCTCTAGGAAGCGGCGCGCGACCAGATGCCTGGCTCGCGCCAACTCCGCCGAGACGTAAGGGTAGACCCCCAAAGCCAACGTTCTTTCCCGGCCCCCAAACCGGTACTTAAGGCGCCAATATCGGCTCCCGTTGGGCTGGTGCAGCATGTAGAGGCCACCTCCGACAAAGACCTTACGCGGATACCGACGCGGTACCTCTGGGACCGTGCGCAGCTCCTGCATTGCGCTGGGGAACGAGATCTGGTGCAGCAAAGGATCCGCGGCCGCTTCACGCCCAGCCTCGGGCACCGAAGCCTTCAGTGCCTGCGCCCATTGCTGTAGTAACGTCAGGCCATTGGCGGGCATGTTGCTGTCGCCCGACCCCACGTAGAACTGCTTCTTGCGAATGCGGTGCGCGAGCTCAATGCCCGCAATCGTCACGGCTGCACTGGTGACCGACTTGAAGCCAAGCATGGGCGAACAGCGACCCTTGATGGCGCGGTGGTCCTGTTCGACCACATTGTTCAGGTATCGGCGGTCTCTGACCAACACACATCGCCACCGTTCGTCCTCCTGACGCAACAGTCTCAACGCCTGGTGACTCGCCGGGTATTTGTCCAAGTTGATGCTGTTGGGCCAACCAGCACCGGCCGCAATGACCGCTTGGCGGAAAAAGACCTGCGCCGCTTGTATGGAGCGGATCGGGCTCAACATCGAATTGACCGATTTCCCGGTCTTGTCGACGCACCGATAAACGTAGTGCTGCTTTCCGCGGATCGAAATGGCAGTCTCATCCATGCGCCAGGATGAACCGACAGGACGCGCCAGGCGCGCCCACCTCCGTTCATATTCCGGCACGTAGCGGAACACCCAGCGCATGATCGTCGTATGAGTGACTACTACGCCCGTCTCAGCCATCATCGCTGCAATGTCGCGATAGCTCAGTCGGTACGTGATGTACCAGCGCACGCAGCGCACGATGACGTCAGATGTGAAGCGACGCCTGCGATAGATGGCGTCTCTAGCTGCTGCCTGAGGCACTTGGGATCTCCCTTCAGAGAACCCGAATTGTAGAGCGCATCGTTACTGCACCAGAACCCAAAAATGCCCCCATTTTCGGCCCGTGTCAATCCACATCCCCGGACGTCCATAGACGCCACTTCTTCGCTGAAGTGCCTGCTTTATAGCCACTCTAGTGGCTGTCCCCGGATGCCGGTGGACGTCGCTGGAAGGAGATGTTGGTGGGTCGGGTGGGGCTCGAACCCACGACCAACGCCTTAAAAGGGCGCTGCTCTACCGACTGAGCTACCGACCCGGGTGCCGTGCGGAAGGGGCGGCATGATACCGGAACTGACCGCATCAGACGTAGCGGGTTGGATCGGGCACGCCGGCCGACTCAAATCCCTGGCGGCGCAGGCGGCAGGAATCGCAGCGCCCGCAGGCCCGGCCCTGTTCATCGGCCTGGTAGCAGGACACCGTGAGACCAAAATCGACACCGAGGCGCAGGCCCTCGCGCACGATCTCAGGCTTGCTCCAGGTCAGCAGCGGCGCCAGCACCTCGAGTGTCTGCCCTTCGACTCCGGCTTTGGTCGCCAGCCGCGCCAATTGAGAGAAGGCCGCAATGAACTCGGGCCGGCAATCGGGGTAACCGGAATAGTCGATCGCATTGACGCCGATCACGATCGCCGCGGCCCCGAGCACCTCGGCCCAGGCCAGCGCCAGTGACAGCAGCACGGTATTGCGCGCCGGCACATAAGTAACTGGAATGCCGGCCCCGCCCTGCTCCGGCACCGCAATCGCGGTATCGGTCAGCGCCGAACCGCCCAGCGACCCGAGGTCCACGTGCATGAGCCGGTGTTCTTCTGCGCCCAGTTCGTGCGCGACGCGCGCCGCCGCGGCGAGCTCGGCACTGTGCCGCTGGCCGTAGGCGACCGAGAGCGCAAAACAGCGGTAGCCGCGTTCCCTGGCCCAGGCCAGCGACGTGGCCGAATCGAGTCCGCCGGACAGCAGCACCACCGCGCGTCGCGCACCGCCCCGGTCCTCAGCGGCCACGCTCGTCGCCCCAGAGTATCTTGTGCAGCTGGATCTGGAAGCGCACCGGCAGGCGGTCGGCCAATACCCACTCGGCCAGATCGCGCGCCGGCAGCTGGCCGTGGCTCGGCGAGAACAGCACGCCGCAGCGCTCGCTGAGTTTCAGTTCGCGCAGTTTGTCGCGGCTCCACTCGTAGTCGGCCCGCGAAGTGATCACGAACTTGATCTGATCCTGTGGCGCCAGCGCCGCGAGCTGCTCATACAGATTGCGCGGCTCCTCGCCTGAACCGGGCGTCTTGACATCGACCACGCGGATCACGCGCGGATCAAGCGCGCCCACCGGCATCGCGCCGCTGGTCTCGAGCGACACCCGATGGCCCTGGTTGCACAAGGCCGCGAGCAGGCCAGCACAGGCGCGCTGCGCCAGGGGTTCGCCGCCGGTCACGCACACGTCAGGGGTCTGGAATTCCGCGACCCGCTCCAGGATCGCGGGGATCGTCCACCACTCGCCGCCATGAAAGGCATAGGCCGTGTCGCAGTAGTGACAGCGCAGCGGGCAACCGGTGAGGCGCACGAACACGGTGGGCACGCCGGCAAACTGCGCCTCGCCCTGCAGCGAGTGGAAAATCTCGGTGATCTTCACCCGCTCGTCGGATCGCTTATGAGCGCTCAACGTGCCTCGGCAGGCAGCTTCTGCAATCGCTCGGTCGCCAGGCGCGCGGCATCGGTACCCGGAAAGCGCTGCACCACATCGGTGAGCGTGGCGCGCGCATCGCTCAAGTGCTTCTGTTCGTACTGCGTGTAGCCGAGCTTGAGCAACGCGTCGGGCGCCTTGCGCGATGCGGGCCAGCGCTCACCCACGCTCCTGAAGGCCTTGGCGGCCAGATCGTAGTCGCGCGTGACATAGTAGGCCTCGCCGATCCAGTACTGGGCGTTGTCGAGCAGCGCGCTCTGCGGGTAGTTCTTCATGAAACTCTGGAACTGAGTGATCGCCGCATGGTATTCGCCCGATTTGAGCTGGTCGAAGGCGCGCGCGTAGGCGGCCTGGTCATCCACCGGCGTGGTCGGCTCGGCACCGCTGGCCGCAGCCGGCACCGGCTTGACCGCGCCTGCCGCCGACACCGCGGCGCTACCGTCACCCGCGGCAGCGCCCGTGGCCGCGGCCACGGCCGCGCCCGGCTCGCCGCCGGCCCGCAGCCCGGTTTCAAGCGCCGCAATGCGCTTCTCAAGATCGGCATACAGGTCGCGCTGCTGTTTACGCAGCCCCTCGCTGCCGTTCTGCAGCACTTCGGTATTGCCGCGCAGCTCGCGCAGCTGGGCTTCGAGCGCATCGAGGCGTCGCGACATGTCGACCAGGCTCTGGTTGCTGACCACGCGCTCGACGCGGCCGAGGCGCGTGTCGAGATCGTTGAGCTTGATCTGCAGTGGATCCTCGGCCGGATTGGTCGCGCAGGCGGCCAGCAATGCCGGCACCAGCGCTACGAGCACTTTGCTGGTCTTCATGGCGTCAGTTCAGGTAGATGAATTCGACGCGGCGATTCTTAGCCCAGGCATCCTCGTTCTCTCCCTGCACTGCCGGGCGCTCCGCGCCGTAGCTGACCGTGCTGAGCTGCGATTCAGCCACACCCTGCAGCAGTAAAGCACGGCGCACCGCCTGCGCGCGGCGCTCACCGAGGCCGATGTTGTATTCGCGCGAGCCGCGCTCATCGGTGTGGCCTTCGAGGCGCACGCGGATGCTGGCGTTGGCACTCAGCGCCTTGGCATGTGCGGCAATGACGCTGACGAACTCGGGGCGGATCTCGCTGCTGTCGAAATCAAAATACACCAGCCTAGCCACGCCGACCGGCGCCGAAGCCCCCTCGGTCCCGCCCGCAGCATTGCCAGCGGCACCGGCTGCGGCCTGGCCCGCACCAGTGCCCGCGGCACCGGCGTTCTGGTTGCCGGCCCCATTGGCCGGCACGGCACTGCCCGCACCGTTTGCCGACGACTTGAGCACCGGTTTGCTGGGGCAACCTGCCAGGCACAGCAGCGCTGCAATCCCGGCGATGGCCAATACTGGATTCTTGTTCATGGATCAATACTCCTGGATTTCACGTTCCGGGGAAGGGCCCCCAGACCGGTTCTCGCACATCGCCATGGTCCGCCTTCAGACGCTGCGTCACCTGGCCGTCTACTGCCACCGTCGCCAGCGCGCGCCGGCCGCCCATGCGCCCGGCGTAGATCAGTGTCAGGCCATTGGGCGCAAAGGCCGGCGACTCATCGAGGCTGCCACGGGTCAGCACCCGCACGGCACCACTGCTCAAGTCCTGCACGCCGATCCGATAGTCGCTGCCTTCGCGGGTCACAAAGGCCAATGAACGCCCGTCGGGCGCCAGCCGTGGCCGCGCATTATAAGAAGAACCGAAGGTAATGCGCTGCACGCGTTGATGCTGGGCGACATCGGTGCGGTAGATCTGCGGCCCGCCCGACCGGTCGGAGGTGAAGTACAGATCCTTGCCGTCGCTGCTCCAGGCCGGCTCGGTGTCGATGGCCGGATCGTCGGTGATGCGGGTCAGCACCTGGGTGGCGAGCTCGAGCACGTAGATGTCCAGGTTGCCGCTCGACCCCGAAAGCGTCAGGGCCAGGCGCTTGCCATCCGGTGACCAGGCTGGCGCGCCGTTGACGCCGGCTCGCGCCGAGACCCGCTGGCGCTGACTACTGCGCAGCTGCTGCACGTAGATGCCCGAAACCCGATTCTCGAAGGACACGTAGGCCAGCCACTGGCCGTCGGACGACCAGGCCGGCGACATGATGGGTTGGCTCGAGTCGAGCACCACCTGGGCGTTCTCGCCATCGGCGTCGGCGACGTACAGCCGATAGTGCTGGGCCGGCGGCTCACCCTCGACCGCCACATAGGCAATGCGCGTCGCGAAGGCACCACGTGCCCCGACGATCTTCTCGAACACGAAGTCGCTCACCAGATGAGCCACATGGCGCAGTGTGGCCGGCGTGGCCTCGAAATGCGTGGCACCCAGCACCTGGCCGGTGAGCACGTTCAGCAGTTCGCAGACGACCTGCAGCGGGCCGCTCTTCTCGGCCGTGACGCGGCCTACCAGTACGTAGTCCTCACCGGCCGCATGCCAGTCAGCAGCCACGACATCGACCGCGTGCTGCGGCTGCGCGTGCATCGCAGCGCGGTTCATTGCGCGAAAACGCCCGCTGCCATCCAGATCGTGCTGCACCACCGCGGCCAGATCAAAACCGCCGTCGGCCGGCGCGGCACTGGCAAAGGGCACAATCGCCACCGCTATCGGATCGGTAACGCCCTGGGTAATGTCGATCTGCAGTTCAGCGTGCGCCGCAGACGACAGCGCCACGCTGGCCCACAGCACCCAGTCCGCCAATCGCGGCCACAGCTTCGCTCGCTTGCTGGTCATCGTGTACTCACTCATCAGGGTGAAACCGGATAGTCAGACTACGGTCAAACAGGTCCGGATTCGAGGGCGACGGCAACGGCGAGGCACGATACACGGCCGCCTCGATTGATTCACGCGCCGCCTGATCACCATTGCAGCTGGCAATCTGTACCCCGGTCACCTCGCCCCCGGGCACCTGCGTCACGTGCAGCTCGCAATTCAGGCCGGCGCGCACGCTGGGCGGACGGATCCAGGCCCGGTTGATGCGCCCGGTGATCAGCGCCAGGTACGAGGCCATCTCGGCGCTGCTGCGCGCGGCATTGACCCGTTCCTCGCTGGCCAGTTGTGCACGCAATTCCGCTTCCCTCCGGGCTTTGTCCTGCGCCGCCTGCTGCGCCTTGAGCTTTGCGGCCTTGTCCGCCGCGGCTTGCGCCGCGGCCTGTGCCTCAGCCTCGCGCTGGCGCTGCTCGCTGGCCCGACGCTCACGTTCGGCTTCGCGCTGCGCGGCCTGCTCGGCGCGGACCGCCTCCGCCGCCGGCTTGGGCGTGGGCTTGGGCGCCGGCACGGGTTCCGGACTTGGCGGCGGCGTCGGCGCCACCGGCGGCGGCGGCGCCACTGCTGCGGGTGCGGCGGCCTGCGGGGTCGGTGCCGGCGTCGCCTCGCTGGCCATCACCACTGTCGCTTCGATCGCCAGCTGCCGCGGCGGCACCGGGGGCTTGCGAAAATGCCACCAGCCCCAGCCGAGCAGCGCCACGACAGCGGCGTGCACCAGTACCGACTGCAGTATGGAAATACTGCGATCGCCGGGCGCCTCGCTCACGGCGCGACGGGCGAGCGGGGCGGCGGATCCGTCAGGAAGCCCAGTTTGCTCGCTCCAGCCTGCTGCAACATCACCATGGCAGCGACAATACGCCCGTAATCGACCGCGCGATCGCCCTTGACCAGCACCACGCGCTGCGGCGCCCGCCGCAATGCCGCGGTGGCACGCGCCAGCGCCGTGGCGTCATCGAGCGCCTGCAGCGGACTGGCGCCCAGATTCAGATAGAAGCGCCCGCGCGCATCGACCGACAGCACCAGCGGCTCGATGTTGTTGACCGCGTGTGCATCAATCGGTTCCGCACTGGCCTTGGGCAGCTCCACCTTGATGCCCTGCGTTAGGAGCGGTGCCGTGATCATGAAGATGATCAGCAGCACCAGCATCACGTCGATGTAGGGCACGACGTTGATCTCGCCCATCAGGCGCCGCTTGGGGCGCGCGCCGGGCGCCATCATGAGGCGGCCTGGCCACCCGCGCCGCGCGCGGCATGACGTTGCAGGATGGTCGAGAACTCTTCCATGAACGCGTCGTAGCGCAGCTCCAGGCGGCTGACCTGGTCGGCATAGCGGTTATAGGCAATCACCGCCGGAATGGCCGCAAACAGGCCGAAGGCCGTGGCCACCAACGCCTCGGCGATTCCGGGCGCGACCGAGGCGAGCGTGGCCTGCTGCACGTTACTGAGCGAGCTGAAGGCGCTCATGATGCCCCACACCGTGCCGAACAGGCCGACGTAGGGGCTGGTCGACCCGACCGTGGCCAGCGTTGCCAGACTGTGCTCGAGCCGCTCGATCTCCTTGAGCTGCGCGACGCGCATCGCGCGCCGCGAGCCATCCAGCATCAGGTCGGTGGGGAGGCCGCCCTGCTGGCGCATGCGGGCGAACTCCCGGAAACCGAATTCGAAGATGCTCTCCATGCCGGTGGCACCGCCGCGTGCCTCGATCGAGCGATACAGGGCCGAGAGGTCGCCGCCCGACCAGAAACTGTTCTCGAAGCGATCGGCGTCACCACGGGCGCGGCGCACCATCATGCGTTTGCGGAAGATGATCGACCAGGACATCAGCGACGCGGCCAGCAGCAGCGCCATCACGAACTGCACTACCGGGCTGGCCTGCACCATGAGCCGCAGTATCGACAGATCGCCGTTCATCAGCTGATTTCCCTGACGATGGCCGGCGGCAGCCGCCGTGCCTTGAAACTGGCCGCGCCGACGCAGGCGACGCGCACCTCAGCCTCGGCCAGCAGTTCACCCGCTTCGCTGCCGCGCCACATGCGGTGGCTGAATACCAGGCTGGCCGCGCCGTCCAGCGCCGGCTCGCAGCTGATCAGCAGCAGGTCATCGAGGCGCGCAGGCCGTCGGTATCGGATGTTCACCTCGACCACTGAAAACAGGATGCCCGGATCAACTGCCAGCTCACTCTGCGAGAAACCGTGGGCACGCAGCCACTCGGTGCGCGCGCGCTCCAGAAAGCGCAGGTAGTTGGCGTAGTAGACCACGCCACCGCCATCGGTATCCTCCCAGTACACGCGCGTGGGCCAGACAAAGGCGCTCACGCCCCATCCCCGAACAGCGGCAGGTTCGCCGCCGCGCGCTCTGGCACCTTGAGGCCAAAGTGCTGCCAGGCGCCACGTGTCGCAATCCGGCCACGGGCGGTGCGCGCCAGGAACCCCTGCTGGATCAGGTACGGTTCGATGACATCCTCGAGCGTGCCGCGCTCCTCGCCGATCGCCGCCGCCAGGCTTTCGATGCCCACCGGCCCACCGTCGAACTTTTCCATGATGGTGAGCAGGAGCTTGCGATCGAGGGCGTCAAAGCCCTGCGGGTCGACTTCCAGCAGATCGAGCGCCGCCGCCGCGGTGGCCTCATCCACGGTGCCGTTGCCACGCACCTGCGCGAAGTCGCGCACCCGGCGCAGCAGGCGGTTGGCAATGCGCGGCGTGCCGCGTGCGCGCTGCGCAATGCGCGCCGCGCCGCCAGCGGCGATCGGCACCTTCAGGATACCGGCCGAGCGGTTCACGATGCGCTCGAGCTCCGGCACGCTGTAGAACTCGAGCCGTTGCACGATGCCAAAGCGGTCGCGGAGCGGCGAGGTCAACAAGCCTGCGCGCGTGGTCGCGCCCACCAATGTGAATGGCGGGATATTGAGCTTGATCGAGCGCGCCGCCGGGCCTTCGCCGATCATGATATCGAGCTGGTAGTCCTCCATCGCCGGGTACAGCACTTCCTCGACCACCGGGCTCAGGCGATGAATCTCATCGACGAACAGCACGTCGCGCGGCTGCAGGTTGGTGAGGATCGCGGCCAGATCGCCCGGCCGCTCGATCACCGGCCCCGAGGTCTGGCGCAGGTTGACGCCCAGCTCGGCGGCGATGATCACCGCCAGCGTGGTCTTGCCCAGACCCGGTGGTCCAAAGATCAACGCGTGATCGAGCGCCTCGCCGCGTTGGCGCGCGGCCTGGATATAGATGGCGAGCTGGCCCTTGACCTGCTCCTGGCCGACATAGTCGTGCAGCGCGCGCGGACGGATCGCGCGCTCGAGCTGATCGTCCTCACTGCGGCCAGCCGGATCGATCACCCGTTCCTCGCTGTTCATGGCTTCACTCACGCGCCGCGCTCTGCAGCGCCCGGCGGATCAGATCTTCGGTGCTACCCCCGGACCCGGCGCTCTTGAGCAGCCGCACCGCCTCGGCAGGTTTATACCCCAGGGCCACCAGCGCACTGTAGGCCTCGGCCTCGGCACCCACTGGCGCCAGCGCCTGGGCGGTGCCGGCATGCGGATCCGCGCCCGCGACCAGCCGGTCGCGCATCTCCACGATCAGGCGCTCGGCGATCTTGCGACCGATGCCGGGAATGCGCGTCAGCGTCGACACATCCTGCGCCTGGATACACTGGGCAAAGGCCGCGACCGTCACGCCGGAGAGTATTGCCAGAGCGATGCGCGGGCCGACTCCGGACACCTTGAGGAGATTGCGAAACAGCGCGCGCTCGGCGACGCTGCCAAAGCCATACAGCAGCTGCGCATCCTCGCGCACCACCAGGTGCGTCAGCAGCCGCGCGCTCTGCCCCACCGCCGGCAGCGTGTAGAACGTCGACATCGGCGCCTCGAGTTCGTAGCCTACGCCACCCACCTCCAGCATCAGCGCGGGCGGTGACTTCAGCGCAATGATGCCGGCCAGCGAGCCGATCACGGGCGGGCACCGCCACGCACGGCCGCGCGCGCGCCGCTGCGCACGGCCGCCGCCGGGGCCGCCACGATCGTCGCCAGGCGGCGCGTCTGGGCGTGACACAGCGCCACCGCCAGTGCATCGGCCTCATCGGCGCCCGGGCGCTTGCGCAATTGCAGCAGCATGCACACCATCTGCGCGACCTGGTCCTTCTCGGCGGCACCGTAGCCACTGATCGCGAGCTTGATGGCGCGCGGCGCGTATTCGTGTGCTGCCGCGCCATACGCCACTGCTGCGCACAGGGCAGCGCCGCGCGCCTGGCCGAGCTTGAGTGCACTGTCGGGATTGCGGTGCACGAACACCCGCTCGACGGCGATCTCGTCGGGCCGATGCTCGTCGACCAGCGCGGCAACCGCCTCGAAAATGCGCCGCAGCCGCACCACCAGCGGAAGGCCGCCCACCGCAATGCAGCCGCTGGCCACACGACGCTCGCCGGCGGCACTGCAATCGATCACTCCGAAGCCGGTCCGGAGCGAGCCGGGATCGAGTCCCAGTATGCGGCACGCCGGCGTCGCGACCACGGCTGCCGTGGTTGCCGTCCCAGGCCTGAAGCTTCGCCATGAGCCGCCTGCAGCGCGCCTCATCCTATGACTTGCCGAATGCCTTCATTCCCAGAATGATAGCCGGAAGCGCCCGCCCCCACACAGCCAATCCGCACTACTCCTAAGGTGGAAACCGTCCCGAAAAACCCTGCCGCGCACGGCGCCCCGCAGGCTGCGGCACTCGATGCGGCGCTGGCCCACGCGCGTGCGCAGCTGGCCGCCCGCTTGTGCCCGGACACTGTGCTCAATGAGGGCGAAGCATTGGCGCGACTGGTGGGCGGCATCGCGGAGGATCCCGACATTGCCGTTGCGGCGTGGCTCGCCAGGGCGCGCGCGGCAGGCGTGCATCTGGACCACGACGCTACGGCCAGAGCGTTTGGCGATCACGTTGCGCAGCTGGCCACGCAACTGGAACGCCTCGGCGACATCGGCCTGCCGGCCGGGTGGAGTGCGGGCCTCGGGCTGACCCCACAGCAGGCCGAGGCGCTGCGCAAGATGCTGCTGGCGGTCGCCGCCGATCCGCGCCTGATCGTCGCACGACTCGCCGCGGTGTTGCTGCGCCTGCGCCAGGCACGCACGCTGGCAGAACCCGCACGCCAGCGCCTGGCGCTGGAAACCAGGGAAATCTATGCCCCGCTGGCCAACCGGCTCGGAATCTGGAGTCTCAAGTGGGAACTGGAGGATCTGGCCTTTCGCCAGCTCGACCCCGACCACTACCATCAGATCGCCGCACGGCTGGCCGAACGACGCGTGGCGCGCGAAGCGTACATCGAGGCCCGGTGCGCGCAGCTCGGCGCGGCGCTGGCGCAGGCCGGCATCGCCTCCCAGGTCCAGGGCCGCGCCAAACACATCTACAGCATCTGGAAGAAAATGCAGCGCAAGCACCTGGCATTCGACGCGCTCTACGATGTGCGGGGCCTGCGCATCATTGTCAGCGACCTCAGCGACTGCTATGCAGCGCTCGGCGTGGTGCACAGCCTGTGGCGCATCCTGCCCGGCGAGTTCACCGATTACATTGCCACGCCCAAGGACAATCAGTACCGCTCCATACATACCGCGGTGCAGGGCCCGGAGGACAAATCCGTGGAGATTCAGATTCGCACCGCCGCGATGCACCAGCAGGCGGAACTCGGCATCGCGGCACACTGGCGCTACAAGGAAGGGAGCGGGCGCGACGCCAGCTATGAACGCAAGATCGAGTGGGCGCGCCGCGTGCTCGACCCGGCGCACAGTGCCGATGGCGAAGGCGATCTGATCGACGCGGTGCGCGGCGACCTGTTTGCCGACCGGCTGTACGCGTTAACCCCGCGCGGTGAGATCGTTGATCTGCCGCACGGCGCCACGGCGCTCGATTTTGCCTATCACCTGCACACCGAACTCGGCCACAGCTGTCGCGGCGCGAAAATCGACGGGCGCATCGCGCCACTGAACCAGCCGCTGCACAACGGCGCCCTGGTTGAGATTATCGGCGGGCGCAAGGGCGGCCCGAGTCGCGACTGGCTGGCGGCCGAGGGTGGTTTCCTGGCCTCGGCGCGCAGCCGCGCCAAGGTACGCGCCTGGTTTCACCAGCAGGATGCGCCGCCCGCGCCAGTACCGGTGCCGGCACCGGCGCAGGTGCTAGCGGCACCGGTGCGCACGGCGGCGCGCTCGGGCCGCCCGGCCACCCGCGGCCGCTCTGCGGTGGAGATCGAGGGCGTGGGCGACCTGCCCACGACCATGGCGCGCTGCTGTGCGCCGGTGCCGCCCGAGGCCATTGCCGGCTATCTCACGCTGGGACGCGGCGTAACGATCCATCGTGAGCAATGTGGGAGCCTGGCGCGCATGCGCGCCCTCAAGCCCGAGCGGGTGCTGAAAGTCGACTGGAATACCGGCGACGAGCTGCTGATGCCGGTCCAGATCAGGGTCGAAGCTTTCGATCGGCGCGGGTTGCTGCGCGACGTCTCGGACGTGATGGCGCTCGAGCGCCTGAGCATTGCGGGTGTGAATTCCAACACCGATCCGGCCGATCGCGTCGCCACCATCATGATGCGCACCGCGGTGCGCGACGTAGCGCAGCTGCGCCTGGTGCTCAAGCGGCTGCGCGCGGTCGCGAATGTGCTGAAGGCCGAGCGCAGCGGCTGACCCCGCTCCAATCAGCGCAGATCCTGGCCATCGTCGTCGGGTTCGTCCACAAACTGCTCCGGAGCCGGCGGCACTATGGCCGGCCGACCCGCCGCGATCAGCTGTTGATTCAGCGCCGGCAGCTCCCCGCCGCGCAGCGAGCGCCACAGCGCCAACGCCGTGTGCAGCCGGCCGCGATAGTCATCCAGCGCGGCCTGCTGGCCGGGCGTCGGCGCGTAGTCGGCACCCTCCACGCCGGCAGCGAGCGCGCCGATGGCGGTGTTGATGGCGCCGAAATCAGCATCCGTTCCTGCCGCCGACTTGACCAGCACCGCGCTCTTCTTCTCGAGCGCCTCGGTGGCGGCGAGCAGCGCGCCAGCGAGCGTCGGGCGCAGCGCCGCGAGCTGCTTGCGCAGGGCCACCACTTCGCCGTGGGCCACAAAAGCCTCATCGAGCGCCCGGGCCGCACTCCGGGAGTACGCGAGCGAGCGTTGCAGCTCCGGGAGCGTGGTACTGAGGCGCGGATCGGCCTGGACCGTCAGCGGCTGGCGCCACTGCTGCGCGCCAGCCTTGAGCACCACCTCGAAGTGTCCCGGCACTACCATGGCACCGGCAGGCAGTGTCGGGGTATTCAATCCGTACACAGCGCCGATGGAGTATTGATAGTCCACGGCGCGCGGCTGCGCATAGCGCAGGTCCCACACGAATCGGTGCAGTCCCGGCGTTGCCGCCAGCGCCGCCGCGGGCTTCAGCCACTCGGGCGCGAAATAACGGTGCGCGCGCGCTGCGGCCGGCTGATCAGTGCTGCTGAAGCGGCGCACCAGCGCCCCCTGCGCGTCATGGATCTCCAGGGTAACGGGTCCGCTCACCTCGGCGCCGAGCGCGTAATCGATCATGGCGCCGGCCGGCGGGTTCGTGCCGACCGCGGTCTCGGCGGGCAGCGGCGTATCGCGATTGCTGTTCGGCTGCACGCGATACGCGCTCGCCGGCGCGAACAGCCGCGTGCTCGCCTCGCCAGGCGCGAGCGTCCGCAGTGGGCTCACATCGTCGAGCACCCACAGCGCACGGCCCTGGGTCGCGGCGATCAGGTCATTGCCGTGCACCAGCAGGTCACGCACCCAGGCCGGCGGCAGATTCAGCTGCAGCGGCTGCCAATGCTCGCCGTCATCGAGCGACACCTCGACACCGGCGTCGGTACCGGCATACAGCAGGCCGCGGCGGATGGGATCGGCGCGCACCACGGCGACGAAATGATCGCGCGGCAGTCCGGCGCTGATGGACTGCCAGGTCCGGCCACCGTCGTGGGTGCGCCACGCGTAGGGCGCAAAATCGTCCTGGCGGTGGTTGTCGGCGGCGACGTAGGCCGTGTCGGTATCGAGCGCCGATGGGTCCACGGTGTTGACACGTGCCCAGGCCGGCAGCCCGGGCGGCGTCACCGCCTGCCAGTGCGCACCGGCATCGCGGGTCAGCTGCACCAGGCCATCGTCGGTGCCCACCCAGATCAGCGTGTTATTCAGTGGCGAGGGCGCGATATTGAAAATCACGCCATAGCCGCAGGCCCGGGCGTCGGCCAGCGCCACCTCGCCATCACAGCGGGCCGCCGCGCTGCGTTTGCCGGTGAGATCCGGACTGATGATCTGCCAGTGTTCGCCTTTATCGACGCTGCGCCACAGCAGTTGCGAGCCCACGTACAGCGGGAACGGCGCACGCTGTGAGGCGGTCAGCGGCGTGATCCAGGTGTAGCGATATTTCACCGTGGTCGGGCGCTTGCCGTAGCTGCTCACGGGCCAGGGTGTGATCTCGCGCGATTGGCCGTGACGCGCATCCCAGCGTGTCACCTTGCCGCCCAGGCCACTCACATAGACGATGCGCGGGTCGGCCGGATCGGGGATCACATCGTCGCGCTCGTCGCCGCCCACGGGATTCCAGTCACGCAACGTCAGCGAGCCGTAGTCGCTGCGCGAGGCGATGGACACCGTGCCGCTGTCCTGCTGGCCGGAGTACACGCGGTACGGAAACTGATTGTCAGCGGCCAGATGATAGAACTGGCCGGTTGGCTGGTTGTACCACTCGCTCCAGGTATGGCCGCCATCGACACTGACCACCGTGCCCTGGTCGCTGGAGGTAACCATGCGCTCCGGGTGCCTGGGATTGATCCACAGGTGGTGATAGTCATCGCCACCGGGCGCGCCGCGAATAATCGTAAAGGTCTTACCCGCATCCTTCGAGTAGTGGATGGATTGGCCGACGTGGTAGATGACGTCGGGGTTGTCAGGCGCGACGGTCAGGCGGCTGGTGTACCAGTTGGTCACCGCCCTGGCCTCGTTCACTTTCTGCCAATGCGCGCCGCCATCGTCCGAGCGGTACAGGCCGCCGACTTCCTCGGCGTCGATCGAAGCGTAGATGCGCGTCCCCTGCACCGTATGCGTGACGGCGAGTCCAATGCGGCCAAGCGCGCCCGCGGGCCAGCCCACGCCGCCGAGCAGCGACCAGGACTGGCCGCCGTCGGCCGAGGTGTAGATCGCACTGCCTGGTCCGCCGACCGGCTTGAAGTAACTGAACCACGGATAGGTGCGCGCCTCCCAGGCGGCCGCGTAGATGCGTTGTGGATTGGCCGGATCGGCGGCGAGGTCGACCACGCCGGTGTCGGCGCTGATCGCGAGCGTATGGCTCCAGGTGGCACCGCCATCGACGCTGCGATAGATGCCGCGCTCAGAATTCGGGCCGAACATATGGCCGAGGGCGCCGACCAGCAGTGTCCTGGAGTCGTGTGGATCCACCAGGATCGCGCCGATGTGGCGCGTTGCTTCGAGCCCCACATGGACCCAGCTCTGGCCGCCATCGATGGACCGATAGACGCCGTCGCCCGCCGCAATGTCGTAGCGTGGCTCGGGTTGACCGGTGCCAACGTAGAGGACCTGCGGATCACTCGGGGCCACGGCCAGCGCGCCGATCGACGAGGCGGTGCCCGCGTGATCGAATATCGGCGTCCAGGTGCGCCCGGCGTTGACCGTCTTCCACACGCCGCCGCCGGCCGCAGCAAACAGAAAGGTGTCGGGCTCGTCGGCGATACCTGTGGCCAGCGTGGTCCACCCGCCGCGAAACGGGCCGAGCAGGCGCCATTGCAGCTCAGGCAGCGGCGCCGCGCCCGCGAGCGCAGCGATCAGCAGCGCCGCGACTGTGCCGCCCACCGTAAGAGGTTTGCACCGGGACATGTAGGGTCCTTTAGCCCAGGGCGGCCGCGTACAGTGCCAGCAGCTTGCTCCAGGCACGCTCGGCATCGGGCTGGCTGTAGATCGCCGTGCCGTTCTGCGCCGGCATGTCCGGCACGCACCAGCCGTGCTGCGCCCCGGCGTAGACCTCGATCTCGGCGCTCAGGCTGGCTGCGGCGCAGGCGGTGCGCAAGGTCTCCTTGGCATCCGGCTGGCGCGCGTCGTCGTTGGCGGCAATTGCAAAGTACATCCGCGCCCGGATCTTCGGCAGCAGCAGATGCGGGCTGTCGCTCTTGTCAGTCACCAGGCCGCCGCCATGGAAGCTCGCCGCGGCGCCGATGCGCTCGGGCACAGCCGCGGCAGTCTTCAGCACCAGCGGCCCACCCATGCAATAACCCTGGGTGCCGATCTTCTTTGACTTGCTCACCGCGCGCTGCGCGTCGAGAAACGCCACATAGGCGCGCGCATCGC
>Ga0075026_100000156_pt1 | contig 24611 bp, 19 predicted proteins | sample Str012_2_FD_71392 | JGI IMG/M metagenome (GOLD analysis project Ga0075026, IMG submission 71392) | Freshwater sediment microbial communities in response to fracking from Pennsylvania, USA - Straight Creek_MetaG_SC_2012 | ecosystem: Environmental > Aquatic > Freshwater > Creek > Sediment... | reverse complement strand
GAAAAACCTGGAATCCCTGTTGCAGAGCGCCGGCAATCCGGTACAGATGCTGCGCAATTCGCAGCTCGGGGCCTACGTCTATCCCGTGGTACCGAGCGAATTCTCCAACTGGCGCGATGAGCAGCGCGCCTGGCGCGAGAGCGCGGTGCTGTTCGACCAGACGCACCACATGGCCGAGCTGACCGTCAGGGGGCCGGATGCGCTGAAGCTCATGTCCTATACCACTATTAACAGTTTCAATAACTTCGCGCCGAACAAGGCCAAGCAGATGGTGCCGATCAGTCACGACGGCTTCGTGATCGGCGACGGCATCCTGTTCTATCTCGACAAGGACGAGCTGCTGTTCGTCGGCCGTGCGCCGTCCGTGAACTGGATTCAGTTCCACGGCGAGACCGGCGGCTTCAAGGTGGAGATGATCCGCGATGACCGCTCGCCCTCGCATCCGCGCGGCAAGGCCGTCACCCGCCGCCACTACCGCTACCAGGTCCAGGGGCCCAATGCGGCCAAGGTGCTCGAGAAGATCAACGGCGGGCCGCTCCCGGACGTCAAGTTCTTTACCATGGACTCGATCAACATCAAGGGCCGCAAAGTGCGCGCCCTGCGCCACGGCATGGCCGGCGCGCCGGGCCTGGAGCTGTGGGGCCCGTACGCCGAGGGTGATGAGATCCGCGAGGCGATACTCGAGGCTGGCCGGGAGTTCGGTCTGGTGCCGGTGGGTTCGCGCGCCTATGCGAGCAACACGCTGGAATCGGGCTGGATTCCTTCGCCGCTGCCCGCGGTCTACACCGGCGAGAAGATGAAGAAGTACCGCGAGTGGCTGCCCGCCGGCGGTTACGAGGGCACGGGTTCCATTGGTGGCAGCTTCGTGTCGAAGAATATTGAGGACTACTATCTGACACCCTATGAGCTGGGCTACGGACCGTTCGTCAAGTTCGACCATGAGTTTGCGGGGCGCGAAGCGCTCGAGAAGCTGGCCAAGCTGCCGCAGCGCAAGAAAGTCACTTTTGCGTGGAACGGCGAGGACTGCGCCAAGATCTACGCCTCGCTGTTCATGCCGGGCACCGAAAACTACAAGTTCCTCGACCTGCCGATCGCCAACTACGCCTCGTCCTCCTACGACCAGGTGACCATGGGCGGCAAGACCGTGGGCTTCTCGATGTTCGGCGGCTACAGCTACAACGAGCGCACCGCGCTCTCGCTCGGCGTGGTCGATGCCAACATCAATGTCGGCGACGTGCTGACGCTGGTATGGGGCGAGGAGGGTGGTGGCACCAAGAAGACTACGGTCGAGCGCCACCAGCAGCTCGACGTACGGGTGAAGGTCGCACCGGTCCCCTATGCCCGCGATGCGCGCGAGGGTTACCACCAGGGCTGGCGCACGCGCCAGTCATGAACGCCTCGGTGCGCAGTCAGCCGCTGGCCTTGCGCGGCGGCGATCTGTGCGAGCTGATCAGTCGCCTGGCGCGCGAGGCGTCGATCGAGATCAACGCGCACGACGCGGGCCTGCTGCAGGCGAGCCGGGCCTTTCTGGCGCCGGGCCAGTCGGTGTACATCAGTCACCTGCCGCAGCAGACCTGGCAGGCCACTGAGCAGGCCTGCCAGCAGGTGCGCGATGCGGGCTTCAATCCGGTGCCGCACCTGCCAGTGCGCCTGCTGCCCGACGAGCGCACGCTGGATACGGTACTGGCCGGCTTCGTGCGCACCGCGTCCGTCAGGGAGATCCTGCTGATCTCCGGCGACTACCCCGCGCCGCTGGGACCCTACTCACAGGTCGCGCAGGTGATGCAAACGGGCCGGCTGCAGAGCAATGGCATCAGGCGGCTGTCCGTGGCCGGCCACCCGGAGGGTCACCCAACGGTCGGGGACGGCGAGATCCGCCGCGCGCGGCTCGACAAGGCCGAGATCGCAGCACGAGCCGGACTGGAGCTGACGCTGCTGACTCAGTTCTTCTTCGAACCCGCGCCGTTCCTGGCCTGGAGCAGCGCGCTGCGTTCGCAGGGTGTCAGGTGCCGCATCGTCGGCGGACTCGCGGGGCCCGCCAGACTGACGGCTTTGATCAAGTACGCCGTGCGCTGCGGCGCCGGCCCCTCGATAAGGGCGTTGACTGCGCGCCCCGCGGCCTTTACCAAGCTGCTCGGGGACCACGGTCCGGAGAGCGTACTGCGCGCGCTGGCCGCGGCGCGCGTCTCAGGCCAGAGCGACTTCGACGGCATCCACCTGTTCTGCTTCGGGGGTTACCTGCGCACCTGCCAGTGGCTGCGGGCGATTGCCGCAGGCCGCTTCGAGCTCGACGACAACGACAGTTTCAAGGTGTAGGCTCGCCACCATGCGTGTACCCCAGGCATACGATGACATTCCCGGCACCACCGTGTTCGACGCCGAACGCGCGCGCCAGGGCTATCACCTCAACATGTTCTGCATGTCGCTGATGAAGCCCGAGAATCGCGCTGCCTTCAAGGCGAACGAGGCCGCGTATCTGCAGGGCTGGCCCATGAGCGAGGCCCAGCGCCAGTGCGTGCTGGCGCGCGACTGGAACGGCATGATTGCACTCGGTGGCAACATCTATTTCCTGGCGAAGCTGTTCTCGGCCGATGGCAAGAGCTTTCAGCACGTCGCCGCGATCATGACCGGTGCCACGCAGGAGGTTTACGCGCAGATGATGCTCAGTGGCGGACGCAGCCCCGATGGTAATCGCTCGCTGGCGGAGTGGCAGCAGCGTGGCTGAGCTGTTTGCGGGCTTGACCACATCGCACGTGCCGGCGATCGGCGCGGCCATTGACCTGGGCAAAACCCAGGATCCGTACTGGCGCCCGGTGTTCGAGGGCTATGAATTTGCCAAGCGCTGGATCCAGGAGGCCAGGCCCGACGTCCTGATCCTGGTATACAACGATCACGCCACGGCCTTTTCGCTCGAACTGATCCCGACCTTTGCGCTCGGCTGCGCGGCGCAGTTTCCGCCGGCCGACGAGGGTTGGGGACCGCGGCCGGTGCCGCCGGTCGAGGGTCACCCGGAACTGGCGGCGCACCTCGCGCAGTCGCTGATACTCGATGAGTTCGACATGACCATCGTCAACAAGATGGATGTCGATCACGGGCTCACGGTGCCGCTGTCGCTGGTCTACGGGCAACCGGCGGCCTGGCCCTGCCGCGTAATTCCGCTGGCAGTCAATGTCATCCAGTATCCGCCGCCGACCGCGAATCGCTGCTACCGGCTCGGCCAGGCCATTGGCCGGGCGGTGGCGTCTTACCCTGAGAAACTGCGCGTGATGGTTTGGGGGACCGGCGGCATGTCGCACCAGCTGCAGGGTCCGCGCGCCGGACTCATCAACAAGGCCTTTGACCAGCGCTTCCTCGATCTGCTGATCTCCGATCCCGAGGCTCTCACGCGCATCACGCCGCTGGAGTTCCTGCGCGAGTCGGGTTCGGAGGGCATCGAGCTGGTGATGTGGCTGATCATGCGCGGCGCGCTCAGCCCTGAGGTCAAGCAGCTGCATCGCTTCTATCATGTGCCCGCATCCAACACCGCTGTGGGTCACCTGGTGTTGGAGTGCGAGCGCTGATCACAATGGACCGTCGCCAGTTCTGCCTCGCGAGCGCCACGGTGCTGGCCGTCGGATCAGCGGCCGGAGTACTGGCGCACTCGCAGACCGCGCCCAGCCTGGTCATCTTTGATTCTCGTTTTGCGGCGGGCCGCGCTTTCGCGGTGGCCGCGCAACGGCGTGGCATTGCCACGGTAGCAATTCGCGGCGACGTAACCGCCCTGTGGCGCCAGCGGCTCAACGGCCACTGGGCACGCGATGGCGGGGCCGTGGCTGGCCTGAGCACCCGTGCATCGCTCCTGTGCCTCGAGCAGATGGCGCGCGATCACTGGCGCCAGCTCCAGAGCCGCGAGCTGCTCGCCGCAGGCCTGGTCTCGTGGGTCATTGCCAGAGGATAAGCACCATGAGAGTTCCGCCAGGGGTCACGCCGAGTACCTTTGCTGCCGCGCTCGCGCAGTTCACACAGGTGGTCGGCAAGGAGTGGGTCTTTAGCAGCGACCAGGACCTGGCGCTGTATCGCGATGCCTATTCGCCATTCCTGAACGAGCCGGAAGAACGCTGGGCGGCCGCGGCCGTGGCGCCGGCCAGCAGTGCGGAAGTTCAGCAGCTGGTGCGCGTGGCCAACGAGCAGCGGATCCCTATTTATCCGATCTCGACCGGGCGCAATCTCGGTTATGGCGGCGCGGCACCGGCCTGGTCGGGCTCGGTGGTCGTGGACCTCAAGCGCATGAATCGCATCATCGAAGTCAACGAAAAACAGGCCTATGCGCTGGTGGAGCCGGGCGTCAGCTATTTCGACCTTCATCAATACATCCAGGAGCACAAGCTCAAGGTCTGGATTGATTGCCCTGATCCGGGCTGGGGCAGCCTGATCGGCAATGCCATCGACCGCGGCGGCGGCTATACCACTGCGGCACATCGTAACCATTTCGATTCGCACTGCGGCATGGAGCTCGTGCTGCCCAGCGGTGAACTACTGCGCACCGGCATGGGCGCCATACCAGACAGCAAGACCTGGCAGTCCTACAAGACCGGCTGCGGCCCCTGGGTCGACGGCATCTTTTCGCAGTCGAATTTCGGCATCGTCACCAAGATGGGTTTCTGGCTGATGCCCGAGCCCGAGGCCTATCTGCGCTGCACGGTAGCGGTGCCGCGATACAGCGACCTCTCGCCGTTGGTCGACACCTTGAGTTACCTGGAAAGCAGCCGTACCACACAGGGCTTTCCGGATATCGAATCGCCGCTGATCGGTTACCCACCCATCGGTCAGATCCAGCTCTGGAATGAAACCGGTCCGCCCAATTTCAGCGAGGAACATCACCGGCTCCTGGGCGGCGTGACCCAGGGCTACTCACCGGAACTTGAAGCCTTCGGCCTCAAGAGCGGCATTCCCTACTGGAGGTTGTGGCTCAGTTTCTACGGGCCGATGGAAGTGATCGAGGCCCAGTGGCGCGCCACGCAGCGGCGTTTTGCAGCAATCGAGGGCGCGAGCTTCAAGGTGGTCAATCGGCTGGAGCTGCCAGTCGACCCGGCGACGATCGAGAATTTTCATGAGCCCGAGCTCGGCGTGCCATCGCTGCGGATTTTCTCACTGGGTGGGCGTACCCCCTGGAATCCCACGCCCTCGCACGGGCATATGTGGTTCTCGCCCATTATTCCGCGCACCGGCGCGGCGATCCTCGAGGCCAATCGCGTCTTCAGTGCGGCCGCCCGGGACCTGGACATGCCGCTGTTCCGCTCCTTCACGCTGCCCGCATGCTTCTGGGAGCGCTGCTTCGTGTTTATCCTGGCGACGCCGGTCACGGCAGACCCGGCCACCAACAAACGCTACCGCGAGGGCTTCAAGAAACTGATCGAGATCGGCGGCCAGCATGGCTGGGGCGAGTACCGCACCGCGCCGGTGTTCCAGAAAGCCGTCATGGATGTGTATTCCTTCAACAACCACGCGCTGCAGCGCCTGCACGAGACCCTGAAGGACGCCATCGATCCGAATGGCATCATGTCGCCGGGTCGCTACGACATCTGGCCGCGGCATCTGCGCGGGGTGAAATCATGAGCGGCGTGGGCTGCCGGGCACGACGCATCGCAATCGCCGGCATCGTGCTGGGTGCGATGGCGCCGCTGGTGACGCTGGCGGCGGATGAACCGCCGGATGCGCACGCCGCGGGCCGCGCCGTGTATACGCGCTGGTGCGCGCCGTGCCACGCCGTGGGCGTGACCCACCCGGGCACCAATGCGCTGACTGTGAAATATGCCGGCGTCAAGTCGGGCGTGCTGCTGGAATGGCGGGACCTGCCGGCTCCGGTCGTCGCCGGCATTGTCCGTACCGGCATCGCCGTGATGCCACCGTTTCGCAAGGTGGAAATCGGCGACGCCGAATTGGATGCGCTGGCGCGCTATCTGGCGCGTAATACGCCGGGCTCATAGCATCGGGATCCGACTACGGCATGCGAGCAGCGGTCTACTACGGGCAACGTGACCTGCGCCTCGAGTCGGCGCCCGAGCCCGAGGTGCGCGCCGGTGACGTCAAGCTCAAGGTGCACTACAACGGCATCTGCGGCAGCGACCTGCATGAGTACTACGATGGACCGATCACTACCCGGACCACGCCGCATCCGCTGACCGGCGTAAAAAACCCGGTGGTGCTCGGTCACGAATTGTGTGGCGAAGTGGTCGAGGTGGGCGAGGGCGTGGAGGATCTGCCGCTCGGCTGCCTGGTGTCCGTTGATCCGCTGGAATCCTGTGGCGGCTGCGTCTGGTGCCAGGTCGGCCAGTACCCGCATTGCCCTGAAGTCGCGCTGCACGGCTACAACCGCGCCAGCGGTGGACTAGCCGAATACACCGTGGTGCGCCGGCACATGGCACACCGCTTGCCGCCCGGAATGAGCGCGCAACAGGGCGCGCTGATCGAGCCGCTGGCCGTGGCCTGGAACACTGCGAATCGTTGCCGGCTCGAGGCCGGGCAGACCGTCGCGATCCATGGCGCCGGCCCCATCGGCATCGGCGTGTGCCTGACGCTGCGCGCGCGCGGCGTTGAGGTGATCGCCATCGACCCTTCACCGCTCCGTCGCCGGGTCATCGCTAGCCTCGGCGCCCGCTGGACACTCGACCCCACGAGTTGCGATGTGATCTCGGCGGTGCGCGATCTCACCGGCGGCCGCGGCGCCCACGCCTCGGTCGACGCCGCCGGTGTACCCGCGGCATTCCGGGCGGCGATGCAGGGCACGCGGGTGGATGGCACCGCGGTGGTGGTCGCGATTCACCACGCGCCGCTCGTCATTCCGCCCTTCGACATGCTGATGCCGGAGGTCTACCTCAGCGGTGTCGCGATGTCGGCCCACGCGTTCCCCAGCGTGATCGAGCAGATGGCGCGCGGCAGTTATCCGCTGGAAGGCTGGGTGGAGACCATCCCCTTCGAGGGACTGCTGGAGCAGGGGCTCGAGCGCCTGCGGCGCCAGGAGGGCCTCAAGATCCTGGTCGACGTCGCAGCGATCTCCTAAGCGTTAACAGGCCCTAAAGAAATGCGCGCAGCGCCGCGCTGACCTGATCCGGGCACTCCATGGTCGTCATGTGCCCGGCCTGTTCAATCACGCCGAGGCGGGCGCCCGGGATCAGCTGCGCCATCTGCTCGTGACGAGCGAGCGGACTCCACTGGTCTTTGCGCCCACACAGCAGCAGCGTGGGGCAGGCGATGCCGGGCAGCACATCACTGGCGTCGGGCCGTGTCAGCAGCGCGCGGATCTGCGCCTCATGAATCTCGGGCGTCTTGCGTTCCACCATGGCCAGGATCGCCTCGATCAGCTCATCGTCCTGCCAGCGCCGCTCAGGCACCATGCCGCGCAACCACTCGCGGCCCATGGCGCGCATGCCGTGGCTGTAGGCCAGCGCCACCAGGTGCTGGCGCTGCGCCGTTTCAGCGGCGCCGTGCTCGCCCTGCCCGCGCGGCAGGAAGCCGGTATCCATCAATATGAGTCGGCTCACGCGCTGCGGCGCGCGACGCAGCAGCTCGAAGGCGACACGCCCGCCCATGGAATGGCCGGCGAGGGCGAAACTGCCGCCCGCGGCGGCCATGCCGGCCAGCGCCAGTTCGGCCATGGCCGGCAGCGAATCGAGCGCTCCGTAGTCGACCACCCGGCAATCGTAGCGATCCGACAGGGCCGCGATCTGCCCGCGCCAGACGTCCTGGTCGCACAGCAGGCCCGGCAGCAGCAGCAGCGCGGGCTTCACGCGCCGAACTCTTCGGTATCGATCTCCGCCTGTACGGCCTCGTTGTAGCGCGCGCCCGATACGCTGCGCTGATTGATCAGTGCATCGATCGCCCGGTGCAGCGGCGCATCGAGGCGCAGCCCGGCCGCGCCCAGGTTCTCTGCCAGATGCAGGGCGCTGGTGGTCCCGGGAATCGGTATCACGTCCGGCGCCTGGTGCAGCAGCCAGGCGAGCGCCAGTTGCGCGCCTGTGCACCCGGCCTGCTGCGCCAGCGCCCCGAAGGCCTGGAGCAGGCGCAGGTTGGCGGCGTAGTGCGGCGCCTTGAAGCGCGGCATGTCACGGCGTATATCCCGGGCCTGCAACTCCTCCGCCTCGGGCAGGCCGCCGGCGAGGAAGCCGCGCGCCAGCGGTGAGAAGGCCACCAGCGTGATGCCCAGTCGACGGCATTCGGCGAGCAGCGCAATTTCGGGATTGCGCGTCCACAACGAGTACTCGCTCTGCACCGCGGCGATCGGGTGCACGGCGTGGGCGCGTCGCAGCGTGGCGGCCGAGACCTCCGAGAGCCCGATGGTGCGGACCAGACCGGTGCGGACCAGTTCCGCCAGCGCCCCGACGCTGTCCTCGATGGGCACCTTCCGGTCCCAGCGGTGCAGGTAGTACAGGTCGATGACGTCGGTTTTGAGCCGGGACAGCGCTTCGTGGCAGGTACGTTTGATCGTCTCGGGGCGGCCGTCGATCACCCGTTTGCCCTCGACGCCCGTGATGCCGCATTTGCTGGCCAGGAAGATCTCGCGCCGGTGCGGCGCCAGCGCGGCGCCGACCAGCGTCTCATTGGCACCGAAACCGTAGAGTGCCGCGGTGTCAAAGTGACGCACGCCGAGATCGAAGGCCCGGCGCAGCAGCACCGCGCCGGCCTCGGGCGGTGGTGGCGCGGCGTAGGCGTGCGACAGGTTCATGCAGCCCAGGCCGATCTCAGGCAGCGCCTGACCTGCAAGCATCCGGGTGCGCATGGGGTGCGAGGCGCGGTGCGGTACTCAGGCCGCCTTGGCTGCTTCCTTGGCCGGCTTCGCCACGCTCAACACGTGCACCTGCGTGAACTCATCAAGCCCGTCGGCCGAGAGCTCCACACCCATCCCTGAGGACTTCGCGCCGCCGAAGGGGATATTCGGCGCGATCTCGCAGTGCTTGTTGACCCAGGCCGTACCGCATTCCAGGCGGCTGGCCACACTCATGGCGCGCTCGAGGTTCGACGACCAGACCGATCCGCCCAGGCCGTAAGCCGAGGCGTTGGCACGGTTCACGGCATCATCGACATTCGAGTACTTGATGACCGGCAGCACCGGGCCAAATTGCTCTTCGTCAACCAGCCGCGCCCCGTCGCTGATGTCACGCACGATCGTGGGCCGGACGAAATACCCCGGGCCCGCCACCGGCTCGCCGCCGGCGACGATCTTGCCGCTGTTGCGACCGTCCTCGATGAATCCCTTGACCTTCTCGTACTGCATCTTGTTCTGCAGCGGCCCGAACATCGTGCCCGCGGTGGTGCCGTCGCCCACCGCGGCCTTGTTGGCCAGCGTGACCAGTTCGTTCACCACGGCATCGTAGATCTTCTCGTGCACGTACAGGCGCTTGAGCGCAATGCACACTTGCCCACTGTTGAAGAAGGCGCCCATGAAAATGCCCGGCGCCACGGTCTTGGGATCGGCATCGTCAAGTACGATGCCGGCATCATTGCCGCCCAGCTCCAGCGTCAGGCGCTTGAGCGTTCCGGCAGCGCAGGCCATCACGCGCTTGCCGGTCGCCGTGGAACCCGTGAACGACACCTTGCGCACATCGGGGTGGCTGGTGAGCACGTCGCCCAGATCATTGGCATCGGCAATGATATTGATGACGCCGGGCGGCACGATATCCTTGATCAGCTCGCCGATGAACAGCGTTGCGAGCGGCGTGGTGGCCGCCGGCTTGACCACCACGGTATTGCCGGCGATCAGCGCGGTCGGCAGTTTGCTGCCGAGCAGGGCCACCGGGAAGTTCCAGGGCACGATGGCGACCACCACGCCCAGCGCGCGCCGGTGCATCTCGACGCGCTTGGTCTCGCTGTCTTCAATGACCTTGACCTCGAGATCGAGATTGGAGAAATAGCGGAAGAAATTGGCCAGGCCCATTGCCTCGCCGCGCGCAAACATCAGCGGCTTGCCCTGTTCGGCCGTCAGGATGCTGGCGATTTCATCGGCATGCTGTTCCACGACCTCGGCGATCTGCAGCAGTATCCTGCGCCGCTCGGCAACGCTCCTGGCGGCCCAGGCCGGTTGCGCAGCCTTGGCCGCGGCCACGGCCTGGTTCATCTGCGCCGCGGTGGCGCGCGGGGCTTCGGCCACGGGCTGTTCCGTCGCCGGATTGATGACCGTCATCTTCTGCTCGCCGTCCACCAGCTTGCCACCGATCAGGAACTTGAAGGTCTGCATGACATGACTCCGTGTAATAGAAAATCCGCGCCGCGCTCGGCGATCATTACGGTCGCGGCGTGGGTGTTGGCGCTCACGAGTATCGGCATCACCGAAGCATCGATGACGCGCAGTCGCTCGACCCCGCGCACCCGCAGCTGCTCGTCGACCACCGAGTCCGGATCGCTGCCCATGCGGCAGGATCCGACTGGGTGGTAGATTGTACCGGCATTGGCCGCGATCCACCGATCGATGTCGCCGTCACTCTGGACCGCCTGGCCCGGCGCCAGTTCCAGCCCGCGCACCGCCTCGAAGGCCGGCTGCCGGAAGATGTCACGCACCATCCTGAAGCCCGCACGTGCCGTGCGTCGATCGGCCTCTGAGCTAAGGTAGTTGGGATCGATGCCGGGCGACTGCAGCGGGTCACTGTGCTTGAGGAACACCCGGCCGCGGCTCTCGGGGCGCAATTGACAGAATGAGCCGTTGAAGCCGTTGCCCTGGTAGCCCTGGTGGCGGCTGAAGGGATAGCGCAGATTGCGCTCGCCGGCGCCCAGGATGAAATGCAGCTGGATGTCCGGGTCGCTCAACTCTGGGTCGCTGCGCAGAAAAGCACCCGCCAGCGTGGGAAATACCGTTGCCAGGCCGGTGCCCAGCGTCAGCGCCTGCAGCACACTGAGCACCGCGCGATCGAGGCGTCGCAGGTCGTAGACCCCATCGCGCAGCGGCGTGGCATGCGTGACCATCGTGTGGCAGTGATCCTGCAGATTCATGCCCACGCTCTTGCGATCGGCCACGACCGGAATGCCAAGTGCCATGAGCGCACCCGCATCGCCTATACCTGAATGCAGCAGCACGGCCGGCGAGCCGATGGCTCCGCAGGCCAGCAGCACCTCGCGATCGGCGCGCAGCTGCTGCTTTTCGCCGCCCACCAGCACTTCGACGCCCTGCGCGACGCCGCGCTCGAGCATCACCTTCAGTACCCGCGCGTGCGTGAGCACACACAGGTTCGCCCGGCAGCGCGCCGGATCAAGATAGGCGCGGGCCGCGCTCCAGCGTCGGCCGCGCACGATGTTGTACTCGTAGTAGCCCACACCCTCGGGGTCGCGGCTGTTGAAACTCTCGCAGTAGCGGAAGCCGGCCTGCTGGCCGGCCTGGATGAAGGCGGCGTAGATCTCAGCTCCGGCCGGCACTCGCGGTCGGTCGACCGGCAGGGGGCCTGAGCCGCCACGCCAGTCATCGCCGCCGTCCAGGAAGCGTTCGGCGCGCCTGAAGTAGGGCAGCACCCGCTCCAGCGACCAGTCGCGCAGGCCACCCGCGCTCCAGCGGGCGAAATCCTGCGGATGGCCGCGCGCGTAGATCATGCCATTGATGCTTGAGGAGCCGCCCAGTACGCGGCCGCGCGGCCAGGGAATGGTCCGGTTGTTCAGCTGCGGCTGCGGTTCGGTCGTGAACGCCCAATTGAGATACTTGCCGGTGAACCAGCGCCCGGCGAGCACCGGCACGCGCAGCAGCGGATTGTGATCGGGCGGCCCGGCCTCGATCAGCAGCACCCTGCAGTCCGGGTCGGCCGACAGCCGATTGGCCAGCACGCAGCCTGCGGATCCGGCACCCAGCACGATGTAGTCGAATGAGTGCGCCGGCCTCAAGGCGATGATCCCAACATCAGGCCACTGGCACGGCCGCGCCGATCCGCACCGCCCGTGGTCGGGTTTCGATCAGGAAGCAGGAGCCTATGACAGTCAGCAGCGTGGCGCCAAACACCACCCACATCGGCGCGTCCAGGCCCCAGCGATCAGCCGCCCAGCCGCTGGCCACCGGCAGCAGCACGCCGCCGATGATTTCGGCTACGCCAATGATCAGTGCGACCGTACGTGAGGCCTTGATCGTGGCGACCGACTCTGAGGGGATGGTGCCGGCGAACAGCGGCGAGCAGCCGATGAAGGACCAGCCGACGAAGGCCAGCGCGGTCATCAACACCACGGACTGATGCGCGAACAGCACGCCCAGCGGCGTCAGCAGCCCGATCAGCCCGGAGACGATGATGGTCGGCTTGCGCCCGAACCGATCGGCGCACCAGGACACGACGATCGCGAGGCTCAGGCCCGAGAAGCCCATGATCGCCGCGACGTTGCCGGTCTGAATCAGCGACAGGCCGACCACCTTGACGAGGTACACCGGCATGAAGGTGAGGGTAACCAGCAGCCAGGTATAAAGTCCGCACAGCAGCAGCGCGCACAGCCAGACGTTACGGCTCATTTCGGGGCGCATCGCCGCGGCGCCTGTGGGGTGCGCGCCCGCAGTCGCGATGGCAGGCGGCACTTTGGGTTCGCGCACGAAGCGCCAGATCAGGGCTGCCATGATCAGTCCCGGTATGCCGGTCACGAAGAACGCCACGCGCCAGCTGTAGGCGGTCGCCAGATGCGTGAGGATGACCGGTCCGAACACGCCCCCCAGCAGGCAGGTGGCAAAGTTGGCCATTAGGCCGTGATTGAAGCCGCGCCGGTGGGGCGAGGATTCGAGGGCGATGATCGAGTAGGACAGGGGCAGGATCGGCCCTTCGGTCAGGCCCATGAACAGGCGCGCCGCCACCAGCGTCAGCATCGAGATGGCCAGGCCCGAAATCGAGGAAAACAGCGAGAACAGCAGGATGCCGCCCAACAGCAGGCGTTTGCGGCTCTCGGACTGGTCGGCGATCCGGCCGAAATAGTAGCCGGAAAGGGCCAGGGTCACGGACAGGGCGCTGGCCATGATGCCCAGCGCCGTGTTATCGAGCTTCAGGTCGCTGAGGATTGCAGGTCCCAGGATCGTCAGCGCCACCCGGTCCCAGATCGTGAACCCCAGGCTGATCGTCAGCAGCACCAGCAGGCCGTTTTCATAGGTCCAGAGACGTGGCCGATTCATTAAACTGCCCCCGGGAGTTGCGCTCAGTCGTCGATTAACTAATATGAACCATGCCGCCGGATCAAGCAAAGCTAGCGGGCACGAGGGCCCGGTCCCGCGCGTTGCGTGTGCGGCCCTGCGGGCTGAAAACATAGCACCCGCGGCACACAGGCAGTACGCATTGAATAGCGCGATCAGTTTTCTTGAGTTGCGAAGTGCATGAACCCGGTATTGAACATCACCGCGTTTGTGCGGGTCGCGCGCCTGGGGAGCTTCTCCGCCGCCGCGCGTGAACTGGGCGTGGCGCCATCAGTGATCACCAAGCGCATCACCCAGCTGGAGAAGAGCCTGGAGGCGCAGCTGGTGGTGCGCTCGACCCGTGGCCTGGCGCTCACCTCGGCGGGCGATCGCATCCTGCCGCGCTTCGTGCGCCTGCTGGCCGAATTCGACGAGATCTTCAGCGGCGAACAGGGAGAGCGGCCGCGGCTGGAAGGGCACCTGCGTATCAAGAGTCCGACCACCATCGCTACCGAGTTCCTGGGCAAGCTGGTGGCCGAATTCCAGTATCAGCACCCCGGCGTCAGCGTCGATCTGGTGATGATGGACCGTTCGGTCAATCCGCTGGAAGAGGGCTTCGACATCGCCCTGGGGGCACTGCCGGTGTCCTATCCCAATGTGATCGACGTGCCGGTCTGCCAGTACGAGCTGGTCACCTGCTGCGCACCCGCCTACCTGAAGGGCAAGACGCCGCCCCGGCACCCCACCGAACTGGTCGACTACGAGTGCCTGACGACCATACTGTTTCGCACCACCTGGGTATTCGAGAGCTCGCGGGGTGCGTTGAGCGTGGAAGTGCACTCGCGGCTGCACGCCAGCGACAGCCGGGTGTTGCGCGAGGCGGCGCTGCGCGGCCTGGGGGTGGCTATCCTGCCGCGCTTCCTGGCCGACGAGTCGATCAGGGAGGGCACCCTGGTGCCGATTCTGCAGGATTTTCCGGTCGCCACCTTCTGGCTCAAAGCTTTGGTGCCGCGCATGAAGATGAATCGCCCGGTTATTCGTGAGCTGGTGGCTTTCATCAAGTCGGGGCTGCAGGAGCTGACGCACGCCTTGCCAGCCTGAGTGGCTGACCGGCGCCCACATTCTTGATTTGCGAACGCTGATCGCTCTCTAAGGCGGGTTCCGCCGCCCGCGACCGGGCACTACTATCGATTGGATCAAAATAGGGGTATCGCCGTGACCGTAAAGTTGCGCAGCAATTTCGAGCCGGATTCGCCGCGCGAGGCCGTGCGCCGCGCGCAGTGGACGGCGCTGGGCATCAGCTCCGCCGACATGCTGAAGCCCAAGATCGCGGTGGTGAACAGCTCCTCAGAGCTCGCCAGCTGCTTCAGCCACCTGGACGGCATCGCCAAGGTCGTGAAGGAGGAGATCCGCGCGGCCGGCGGCATTCCCTTCGAGGTACGCACCGCGGCACCCAGCGATTTCATCATCAGCGCCGGCAATTCCGGCTACATCCTCGCCTCGCGCGATCTGATCGTCAATGACATGGAGATTGCCATCGAGGGCGCGCAGCTCGACGGCATGATCTGCCTCTCGTCCTGCGACAAGACCCCGCCCGCACATCTGATGGCGGCGGGACGCTTCAACATCCCCTCGATCCTGGTGATCTGCGGCTATCAGCAGGCCGGCACCTACGAAGGCAAGCACCTGGACATCGAGGATGTCTTTGTGGGCTCGGTGCAGGCGCAGCTCGGCAATCTCGACAAGAAGCAGCTGCGCATCATGAGCGAGAGCGCGATCAAGAGTCCGGGCGTCTGCGCCGGCATGGCCACCGCCAATTCGATGCATGTGGTGGTCGAGGCCCTTGGCATGGCACTGCCGGGCAGCGCGCCGGTGCTGGCCAACAGTCCGAAGATGTTCGACACCGCACGCCGCTCCGGGCGGCGCATCGTCGAGATGGTGCTTGAGGATCTCAAGCCCCGGCAGATCATGACCGAGGGCGCGTTTCGCAATGCCGTATCCGCGGTGCTCGCAGTCAGTGGCTCCATCAACTGCATCAAACACCTGCAGGCCACGGCCGTTGAGTCGGGCCTGAAGCTCGATGTGTTCGGTCTGTTCAACGAGCTGGGCGATCGGATCCCGGTGCTCTCGGCCGTGCGCCCCAATGGCGAGGACAGTATCGAGGACTTCGAAGCGGCGGGCGGTGCCTGGGGACTGCTGTCGCAGCTGGCGCCGCTGATCGATACCGGTGTGCGCACGGTGACCGGCAAGACCCTGAAGGAGAATCTGCGGGGCGTGACGGTAGCGCTTCCGGAAGTCATACGCCCGATATCGCGGCCCTATTCGACCGTGGCACCGATCGCGGTGCTGCACGGGAATCTGGCACCCGAGAGCGCCATCTGCAAGCTGGGCCTGCGCGGGCTGAATCGCAAGGCGAAATTCAGCGGCCCGGCCGTCGTTTACGACGATTGCCTGGAAGCCATCAAGGCCATTGGCCTCGGGCTGATCAAGAAGGGCGATGTGCTGGTCGCGCGCGGCATGGGGATCAAGGGCGGACCGGCGATGGCGGGTCCGGCATCGGCGGTGGTATTCGCGCTCGATTCGGCCGGATTGCAGAGCGAGGTGGCGTTTGTGTCCGACGGCCAGCTCTCGGGCCTGTGCAACAAGGGCCTGACCGTGGCCGAAGTGTCGCCCGAATCCGCGCAGGGCGGGCCGCTGGCGCTGGTTGAAAACGGCGATCGCATCGATATCGATGTCGATGCGCGCACCCTGAACATGGCGGTCACGGATGCTGAACTCGAGGCGCGGCGGCTACGTCGCGGCGTAATGCCGCTCCCGGCGTCGAGCGGGTACCTGTCGGTCTACCAGCGCACCGTGCAGTCGATGTCGACGGGCGCCGTGCTCACCAAGCATCCCTAACGGTCAGCGGAATCAGGCCATGTTTGATCGCGGCATCAAGACGCACATTATCGCCACCCGCGAACTGCACCGGCCCGCCAACGCAGGTCCACGCATCGTCAAGGCCGACGTGTGCGTGCTGGGCGCTGGCATCTCCGGTGTGGCGGCGGCCCTCGAGTCGGCGAAGCTCGGCCGCAAGGTGATCATCGTCGATGGCGCGCCCTCGCTCGGCGGCCAGGCCATCGGCTCGATCATTGGCACGCTGATCGGCCTGTATTCGCACGGCCCCAATCCCTTCCAGGTCACGCACGGCATCGCCGATGAACTGGTGGCTGATCTGGATGCCGAAGGCGCGCTGGTCACTCACCGCAATATCACGGTGACCTATCAGTACGATGAGGTACGACTGGCGCGCTGGATCGAGCGCAAGATCCAGGCCGCCGGCGTGCAGGCGCTCGTCGGTGCCGTGCTCACGGGTGTCGGTTTTGTGAGCCGGCGGGTCACGCACATCGATTTCGCGACCCGCTATGGCGCGGTGCGCGTCGAGGCGCAGGGCTTTGTCGATGCCTCCGGCGACGCCACGCTGGCCTACGAGGCGGGCCTCACGGTACGCGAACCGCTCGAGCCGATCTACGGCACGCTGAATTTTCTCATTGAGGGTTACGATGTCGAGCGCGTCGGCGAGCTGAAAATGGCCGAGGTGCACAAGCGCCTCAAGAGCCGCGGGCCGGCTTTCGGGCTGGTGCGCAACGATGGCCATCTGATGCATTTTCCAGACAAGAATTTCATGTTGGCCAATATCACGCATTTCGAAACACCGCTCGACCCGCTGGCCAGCGCGCAGATGGTGTTCGAGGGCCGCCGCCAGGCCGATGCGACCATGGAGTTCCTGCGCCAGGAGTTTCCGCGCATTTTCAGCAAGGCGCGCATCCGCGTGTATGGCAATCCCGGCATCCGCCAGACCCGCTGGATCGAGGGTACCAAGCAGCTGACGCACGCCGAGATTCATTCGGGCGTGCGGCCGGCGGACGCCGTGGCGCGCTGCGCCTGGTGGGTGGAACTGCATAATACGGCCGAGGTCGTGCACTGGGAGCGCATGCCGGACAATCACGTGTACTACATACCGCTCGGCTGCATGACCCCCGCCGGTGCCGATAACCTGATCGCCGCCGGGCGTTGCGTGGACGGGGACTCGCACGCCTTGTCCGCGGTGCGGGTGATGGGCCCCTGCATCGCCATGGGCACGGCCGCCGCGCAGGCGCTGGCCGTGGCCGGCGCCGGCTCGCTGCATGCGCTTGACATGCCCTTGCTGCAGCAGCGCTTGTATGACAACTTGGAGCGCCGGGACTGAGAGCTCGTGAAGCAGGTACCCGCATGCAGCTGACAGACCAGGAACGCGCCATGCTCGATGGCGGCATGGGCAAGGCGCGCCAGAAGGCGATGGAGCTGCTGGTGCGCTACGGCGCGGCGCTGGGCGCCGAACGGCTGATCGCAACCAGCAACGTCGCCGGAGTGCCCGGATCGTCCAATGTATTCCTGCATAACTACTATAAGGAGTACGGGGGCAGTCACGATGCCATCTTCTCCTTCTTCGATCTCGACAGCGATGAACTGGTCGACGTGCCGATGGCGCTGACCTCGACCTGTCATCTGCAGGGAGGGTACGATCCGGACAACTGGCAGCTGCTGGGCGCCACTGCCGAGTCCTTCAAGATCGCCAACGCCAGCGAGCGGTTCATCGAAGCCCGCGGCGTAAAGATACTGAAGACCTGCACGCCCTATCTGGCCGGTAATGTTCCGCAGCGGGGCGATCACTGCGCCTGGATGGAATCTTCAGCGGTCGTGTATTGCAACTCGGTGATCGGTGCGCGCACCAACACCGAGGGACGCGAGAGCACCAGTGCGGCCATGCTGACCGGCAGGATCCCAGACTGGGGTTTTCATCGCAGTGAGTACCGCCGCGCCTCGCACCATATCGACGTCCAGGTGGATGTGGCCAGTGTGATGGACTGGGGCATGCTGGGCTACTTCGTAGGCCAGGCGGTGCAGGATCGCATTCCGGTGCTGACTGGCCGGCTCATGCCGCCGGAGTTGATTTCGCACAAGCACTTTGGCGCGGCCGCGGCCTCTTCGGGCGGCGTAGAGATGTATCACGTGGTGGGTGTGACACCGGAGGCGCCTGATCTGGCTACGGCCTTTGGCGGGCAAGCCCCGGTGGAGACCATCGGCTATGGCGCGGCCGAGCGCCGCCGCACCTACGAAGATCTCAATCGCACGGCGCACGACAGCGACGTGGATTTTGTGATGCTCGGTTGTCCGCATTATTCGTTGGATCAGATGCGTGAGGCGGCGCGGCTGCTGGCGGGGCGCCGCGTGAGTGGCAACTGCCGGCTGTGGGTCTTCACCTCGCGCGCGGTCAAGCAGGAAGCCGATCGCTTAGGGGTGACCCGGGAAATCGTTGCGGCCGGTGGCGTCGTGCTCACCGATACCTGCTCGTCGATCAGCCAGGCGGTGCCGCCGGGCACGCGGGTTGCGGCGCTCGATTCCGCGAAGCAGACCCATTACCTGCCGGCATTCATGGGTATCCAGGCCTGGTTCGGCTCGACGGCCGATTGCCTCAATGCCGCGGTGAATGGCAAGTGGTCGGGGCAGGCGCCGTGAACCTGGCTGCGGCGAGCAAGATCATCGTGCTGTATGGACGCAAGGTCTGCGGCGGGGTCGCCGAAGGCCTGGCGCTGGTGACGCGCGAGACCATTTCCGGCTGGGGCGGTGTCAACCCGATGCAAGGCACCATCACGGAGACCCGCCACGAACTGGTCGGCCAGAGTTTCAGCGGCCGGATATTGGTGTTCCGCGGCGCCAAGGGATCCTCAGGCTGGTCGGCGATTTTTCATATGGCCAGGCTCGCCGGCAAGGCGCCGCTGGCGCTGGTGTTCAACGACATGAGCACCAAGGTGGCGCTCGGTGCGGTGGTGATGCGAGTGCCGGCGGTGACTGGGCTGGACCGCGACCCGCTGGATGTGATCACCACCGGCGATTGGGTGCGGGTGGATGGCGATCAGGGTAGAGTAGAGATCCACAAGCGCTAACGGGTCCTGGAAGCCGAAGCCCGCATGCTCCAGATTGCTGTAGGCGCCGACCGGAGCGCTGAGTCCCTGCACCTGGTCGAAGCGCCTGAGCCCACGCTGCGGCCCGGCGAGCTGCTGATCAGGGTCGCCTACGCCGGCGTCAACCGACCCGATGTGATGCAGCGCCAGGGCGCCTATCCGCCGCCGCCCGATGCTTCGCCGGTGCTGGGACTTGAAGTGTCCGGTCAGGTCGCGGCCGTGGGCGAGGGCGTGTCGGGCTGGCAGCCTGGTGATCAGGTCTGCGCGCTCACGCCCGGCGGCGGCTATGCGCAATGGTGTACGACGCCGGCAGGCCAGTCGCTGCCGCTACCCGGCGAGCTGACGCTGGAAGCCGCGGCGGCGCTGCCGGAAAACTGGTTTACGGTCTGGGCCAACCTGGTGATTCACGGGCGCCTGCAGCGCGGCGAGCGGCTGCTGGTGCATGGCGGCGCCAGCGGTATCGGTATTGCTGCGAGCCAGCTGGCGCGGATGCTGGGTGCCTCCTGCATCGTGACGGTGGGCGATGAGGACAAGGCGCGCTTCTGCCGCGAATTCTCCGACGTGCAGGCGATCAACTACCGCGGCGAGGACTTTGTGGCCCGGGTGCGCGAGCTGACGAACGGCGAGGGCGTCGACGTGGTGCTCGACATGGTGGGTGGGGACTACATTGCGCGCAACCTCAGCCTGCTGCGCCGGGACGGGCGCCTGGTGTTCATCGCCTTCCAGCGCGGCACCAGGGCGGAGGTGGATTTCAGCACCGTGATGCGCAATCGCCTGGTGGTCACAGGCTCCACGATGCGTCCGCGCAGCGTGGCGGAGAAGACCGCGATCCGCGATGCGCTGCGGCGCGAGGTGTGGCCGGCGATCGCCGCGGGGCGCGTACGCACCCATGTGCACGCGGTGCTGCCGCTCGTCGAGGCTGGCCGGGCCCATGCCCTGATGGAAAGCGGGCAGTTCCTCGGGAAGATCGTGCTGCAGGTTCCTTAAGCGGCGAGCGCCAAAAAAAAACGGCGCACCCCAATTCCTTGAGTGCGCCGCTTCCCCAGTGGGGGTCTGGGTTTAGTGGAAATTGTGCTTGAAGGTCAGGCCCCACTCGCGCGGCGCGCCAGGATTGCCCTGTTCGCGGCCGAAGAAGCCGATCAGGCTCAGCTTGCCCGCGAAGTATTCCTTGTTGGTCAGGTTGCGGCCATAGAGCGCCAGCTCCCAGTCCTTATTCGCGGCTGCCCAGGTGATGCGGCCGTTCACCAGCGCGTAGCCGTCCTGTTCGCCCTGGTTGTTGGACGTGAAATAGATCTTGGACTGGTAGGTGGCATCGAGTCGCGGCGTCAGTGATCCGCTCGCCATCTTGAACCCGTACTGGGCGCCGAGCGCCCAGGTCAGCGCCGGCGTGCGCTGCGAATAGCAGCGCTCGGTGCCGTTGCAGGTGCTGCCGGTGTTCAGCAGCACGTTGCCGCCATTGTCGGTCAGGTCATAGTTGAGGTAACCCGCCGAGACATCGAAGCGCAGGTTGTCCACGGGCTCGGCCTGCAGCTCGCCTTCCAGGCCCCAGATGTTGGCGGTACCGGCGTTGATGTAGCGGAACCAGTTGTTGCCCTTTGAATCCAGCTGCTGCGAAAAGGTCTGCTGATCGAGATAGCGCGAGAAATACACGTCGGTATTCAAACGTAGGCGATGATTCATGAACTCGGATTTCTCGCCAAATTCCAGGGTGCGCAGTTTTTCAGGGCCGAAGGGCGCCGTTTGCTCGCCGTTCGATGGGCGGGCGCTGAAACCGCCGCCCTTGAAGCCGGTCGAGAATTTCGCGTAGGTCATCAACGTGTCAGACCAGCGATAGTCCGCCGACAGCGTGTAGTCGGTGTTGTTGGCCTGCACCGGCACCGGAAAGTCCGCAATGATCACGTTGCCGGTAAAGGTCGTACGGGAGATCAGCGCATCCTTCTTGTCCTTGGTATAGCGAGCGCCGGCCGTCAACGAAAACTGGTCGCTGAGATGGAAGGTGCCCTGTGTGAATACAGCCCAGTTGGTCGTGGTCTGCCGGTCATTGGCGTCATTCTGATAGATGAAGCCCGGGTACAGGCTGTCAAAGCCGCGATTGGTGTCGTAGGCATCGTAATAGAACGCGCCGGCGGCCCAATCCACGGTCGGGGTCTTGCCGGTCAGCTGGATCTCCTCGGTGAGTTGCCGGTGCGTGGTGTCGTCATAGGTGAAATTATTCGGCAGGGGACTGCCGTCCGAATCGCGGCCGAACTTGTTCCAGAAGCGGCGGTAACCGGTCACTGATTTCAGGTTCACGGCATCCGACAGCTTGACCTCATAGGTCGCCGCCACGCCCCAGTGGTCCAGATTGTTGATATTCGGCACCGTGCGGCCACTGATCGGATCGGTGTAGCTGCTGTAGTTGCTGTACAGGCTGTTGGTGACAAAGCGATTATCCCAGCCTACTCCGGCGCCATAAATTGACGCGACGATGACATTGTTCCAGCCGATATTCAGGCCATTGGTGCCATCGATGACCGTGTACTTGTCGCCCGGCCCCTTCTGCCGCTGGCTGGTCAGGTCGGCGACCACATTCAGGTCGCTGGCGTCGTTGATCACGAACCGCAGGGCGACGCGCCCCGACTGGACGTTCTCGTCGTTGAGGGTATCGGCGACGCAGCCGGAGCCCGGCGAGAGCGAGGAGGTGAGATGGATGGGCGCCACGCCGTTTGGAAAGGCAGCGCTCGGCGGCAGGCCCGTGCCGCCGGTGCCGAGCGAATTGGCCCCGTGCAGACAGACGTAGTCGAGCACGTCGAACCAGCCATCGGCCTTCTTGCTGGAGAAGGACACCCGGGCAAACACCTTATCGTCGACCAGCGTGAAGTTGGCCGAGCCGCGTGCCTCCATGCGATGGTAGTTGCCGGCGGTCACGCTGATCGATCCGCCGCCGCTGCCGTCCGGCTTCTTGGAGATCATGCGCACCGTGCCGCCGATGGCATTCTTGCCGAACAGCGTGCCCTGCGGGCCGCGCAGCACTTCGACGCGATCGAGGTCGAGCAGGTCGAACATGGCGCCCTGGGGCCGGCCGATGTAGACATCGTCGACGTAGATGGGCACGCCGGGCTCGAAGGAGAGGATGTTGTCGCCCAGGCCCACGCCGCGAATGAAGGCGGCCATGGTGGCGCCCCAACCGGCGCCCAGCGGTTGAATGATGGTGCTGGGTACAAAGGAGCCCACTTCGGTGATATTGGCGAGACCGCGGTCTTCAAGGCCCTGGGCCGTGATCGCGGTGATGGCGATAGGTGTGGTCTGCAGACTTTCAGCGCGGAACTGCGCCGTTACGACCACCTCTTCCAGCTGACCACTGTTGGCCGCCGGCGCCGCGTTTTCCGCCTGGGCGCCGGCCGCGGCTGCCAACAACGCAAGTCCCCACAGTCGAACGCTCCACTGGCGTGGATTGGCATGTTTCATTGAATTGTCTCCCCCAAGCGCGGTTAGCCTTTGTCGAGTTTTCACCACAATGCCCGGCCCCGAGCCCGGCAGTGGGCGAAAAACATACCACGAAGGTTACGCCGCAGAGTGCAGCAAATAGTGCGATCAGCTTTCTCGATGGGAGAACGGCGTCAACGGGCAGTTGTTGCCTTCACGCGTCGTCGGTAGCGGTGCAGTGCCGGTTCGGTGTAGCCATTGGGCTGCTGCAGGCCCTCGAATACCAGGGCGCGCGCGGCCTGGAAGGCCAGACTCGTGCTCTCGTTGCCGGCCATTGGCCGATAGCGCGGATCCCCGGCGTTTTGCGCGTCGACCTTGATCGCCATGCGCCCGAATGCGGCCTCGACGTCGGCGGGCGTGACCACGCCGTGCAGCAGCCAGTTGGCCATGTGCTGCGAGGAAATGCGTAGCGTGGCGCGATCCTCCATCAGGCCGATCTCATGGATATCGGGCACCTTGGAACAGCCAACACCCTGATCGACCCAGCGAACCACGTAGCCCAGGATGCCCTGGGCGTTGTTGTCCAGCTCCTCGCGCAGCGCGGCTTCGTTCCAGTCGCGCCTCGGGTCCAGCGGCAGTGTGAGCAGCAGCGCCAGCGGTGGCACGGCCTCGTGCCGCAGCTCAGCCTGCCGGGCAAAGACGTCGACCGCGTGATAGTGCATCGCATGCAGTGTGGCGGCGGTCGGCGAGGGCACCCAGGCGGTGTTGGCGCCGGCCTGCGGATGGGCGATCTTCTGCTCGAGCATGTCGGCCATCCGATCCGGTGCCGCCCACATGCCCTTGCCGATCTGAGCCTTGCCGGACAGCCCGCAGGCCAGGCCGATGCGCACGTTGCGATCCTCGTAGGCTTTGATCCAGGTCGAGGCCTTCATCTCGCCCTTGCGCACCATCGCGCCAGCGTGCATCGAGGTGTGCATCTCGTCGCCGGTGCGATCGAGAAACCCGGTATTGATGAATACGATGCGATGCCGGACCGCCTCGATGCAGGCGGCGAGATTGGCCGAGGTGCGACGCTCCTCGTCCATCACGCCTACCTTGACGGTATGGCGCTCGAGGCCGAGCAGGTCTTCGATGGCATCGAACAGCCGGTTGGTGAACTGCGCCTCGGCCGGACCATGCATCTTGGGCTTGACGATGTAGATCGATCCTGCGCGGCTATTGCGCAGCCGCCCCCGGCCCTTAAGGTCATGCATCGCGATCAGACTGCTGACGATGCCATCGAGGATGCCTTCGGGCGCTTCGGAACCATCCGGCAGCAATAGCGCGGGTGTGGTCATCAGATGGCCCACATTTCGCACCAGCAGCAGGCTGCGGCCGTGCAGGATCAGTGGCCCGCCGTCCGGCGCGGTGTAGTGGCGGTCGCTTTCCAGGCTGCGCGTCACAGTGCGGCCGTTCTTCAGAAAAGTCGCCTGCAGCGTGCCGTTCATCAAGCCCAGCCAGTTGGCGTAGGCATCCACCTTGTCCTCGGCATCGACCGCGGCAATGGAATCCTCGAGATCGACAATGGTGGATAGTGCCGATTCGAGCAGCACATCGGCTACGCCGGCCGGATCCTGGCACCCGATGGGGTGCTCGCGATCAATCACCAGTTCGATATGGATGCCGTGATGGCGCAGCAGGATCGCGCTGGGCGCGTCCGCCGCACCACGATACCCGGCCAGGGCGGACGGATCGGCCAGGGCTGGGCAGAGTGCACCGGCCACAATGCGGTAGCCGGTGACGGTGGCGTGACTTGCCGAGGCCAGTGGCACCGCGGAATCCAGCAAGCTCCGCGCACGCGCAATCACGGCGGCGCCGCGGGCCGCGTCGTATTCGGGAGCGGAGGCGAGGGCCCCCGCGATCGCGTCCGTGCCGTACAGCGCGTCATACAGGCTGCCCCAACGCGCGTTGGCGGCATTCAGTACAAAGCGCGCGTTGAGAACCGGCACGACCAGCTGCGGTCCGGCGAGTCGTGCGATTTCCTCGTCGACCCGTGCGGTGGTCACCGTAACAGCGGCGGGTTCGGCCACCAGGTAGCCGAGCGCGCGCAGCCAGGCCTGGTAGGCGCTGTGATCGGCGATGGGACCGGGCCGTTC
>Ga0075026_100000154_pt1 | contig 24692 bp, 18 predicted proteins | sample Str012_2_FD_71392 | JGI IMG/M metagenome (GOLD analysis project Ga0075026, IMG submission 71392) | Freshwater sediment microbial communities in response to fracking from Pennsylvania, USA - Straight Creek_MetaG_SC_2012 | ecosystem: Environmental > Aquatic > Freshwater > Creek > Sediment... | reverse complement strand
CACAGAGGCACCATGACGACATTGGCCAAAAACGGCGCGGAGCCCCAAAAACTGGCCTTGGAAACCGTGACGCCGCGAACCTTCACTAAATAAATAAAAAACCAGGTGAAAAATATGTACACAGGATATACCAGACAGAAATGGGAGAGCATAAGCGCCCAGATGGAAGGGTTGGAAAATACTTTTTTCCAGGGCATGTTAGCGCGCCGCGACAATTTCTCCCGAACCGATTCCGTCCCGGCAGGCAAGGTTCCGGCAATAAGGGCCAGCTCGGAGGAATTCACTCGAGGATTCTGTTCGGGCCAGTCCGTCATAAACGAATAGCAGGCAAACCCGGCGAGTATCCCGATCAGCCCCAGCGCTAGAAACGGCGACCGCCAGCCAAAGGCGATTTCCATCCTGGTGATGAAGACCGGCGCGATGATTCCCGCAACACCCACTCCCGTAAGAAAAATGCTAGTTCCCAAAGCGCGCTCATTGGGCCCCAGCCAATTCCCCATCATCTTGTTCCCCACGGGAAATGCAGCCGATTCACCAACGCCCATCAGAAAACGGACGATTGCAAACGCCCACGCGGCTCCCGCCAAATTCAGAAAGGGCAGCTTCGGCGCAATCGTAGTGAGCGCCGTAAAAAGAGAAAACCAAATAATGGCTCCGGCCAGCACGCGGCGCGCGCCAAAACGATCCGCCAGCCAGCCGCCGGGCACGTGAAACCATGCGTAACCCAGGCTGAATGCGCTCAGGATCCATCCCATCGTTTGCGGCGTAAAGTGGAACTCGTCCTGGAAGTTTTTTGCAACGATCCCCAGATTGAGGCGATCCACGTAGGTAAGCCCGGTAACAAATGCCACCAGGGCGACCACACTCCAGCGAACTCGGGTCGGGGCCGCGACCGGCGCGGGGATATGCTCGGCCTTTAGCGATGGCGAAGTTGTGACCAATCGCGTGCACTCCTTGCGGGCAAACTTGCTCGGTGGAATCGCCGAGCCGTGCGGGGCCGGTATTCAGGGCATCACTTTCAAGAATTAAGAGGGTTCTATTTTCAGACTAACAAGCGGGCCGTGAAACTGGCCGCCATAGACATCGGTATCGTTTACGTCCCCGGAAAAAACCGGCCGGGGAATCGAAATTTTTATTGTGAGCAGCGGCTCAATGACAAAGTAGCGCACCTGCTTCAAATCAACTTTATAAAGCCGCGCGATCAATTCCGCCGATAGCTTGCCGCTGGCCATTACTTTCCGAAAACAATCTTCATCCTTGAACATAATGTCAAAGGTCAGCTCGAACGGCCCGGCGTTCTTGCTGCGAATCAGCTTGGTAAATTGCCACAGTTCGCGCATCGCTTTTCCCGGATCTCCTGAGATTTACAAATTCTCGAGCACCATGCGAAACGGACCGCACGGATCGTTCAGATGCCATACGTGATTCGCGCAAAAACGATAAACGGGACCCATGTCCGCGCCCGGCGGCGAAAATGGAAAGGCGAAACTGCTGATCAATCCTTCGTATTCGGGAATCGGATGATGTAGTCCCGTATGCCACACGATGGGTAAAATGTCCGCTGCCAGCGCCTGAGTGGGCGCCACCACGTCAATGATCAGCCCGACTTCGTGACCCTCCACTTGCGGGCACGGCTCAAGCTGCCCCATCGAACCGCTCGAACCATAAACGCGAAATTGCAGCGTGTACGCATCGCGTGTCAATTTCAAACTATCCGCGATTTTTTGTTCCAGCACTGTGCGCAGGCCGCTCAAAAAAGCATCCAGTTGGCGGATCACGAGAGGATCGCGAATCCCCGCGACCACGATGGAGCGATAACCGGCAAGTGCGGCGCCTTCCAGTTTCACGGTGTATTTCTCGGCAGGAATAAAATTAGCGCCGGTCACGCGCACGGCCCTGTCGCTGATTGCCTCATACTTCGCATTGGTGGTATCAGCCGTGCCCCCGGACTCCACCAGGCGATAGGGGTCCGCATTTTCATACAAGGAATGGGAGGCAACACTTTGCGGCGTGCATCGAAACGCGGGGTTCGGCGGCTCAATGGTGAACCCCTGCTGATCCATCTCAGCGGCCATGCAATCCGGATAGTAGCGCTGCGCGACCGCAGCCGAGCCACACTCCAAAATTTTTCCGGCGTGAAATGCAACGTGCTTCGGAATTCCCTCCATCACCGGCAGAGCCGCGTAGATCGCCACATCGCTGCAGCGGCCCGCAACGATAACCTGAGCGCCGGATTTCAGTGCTGCTTGAATCGGCTCGATGCCCATCATCGCTACAAATCGCGCGGATTGCCGGATCGAGGTTTCGTCCAGCGCCGGCGCGGGACAAAGCGGAGCAATCCTGCCTGCCAGAAACTCTCCGGCCAGCGTTTCCTTTGGTATTTCGCAATCAATGCCCGCCAGTTTGAAATGCCAATTGTTTTCCCGCGCGAGTTCCCGGACGATTTCGAGCGTCCAGTCAAGATGCGGCTTGCCGCCGGCATGCCCCGCGGAACCCACGATTACGGGGATACCCGCTTTCAGGCCCTCGCGAATCATGATGCGAAGATTGCGTTTGGTGCCTTCGCGCGGGCCGCGAGGATAGCCGGAACCCAGGTAATAGGGACCCGAGTCCGTGGTGCCCGCGTCGCAACCGATGAAATGCGCGCCTTGCGCCACGGCGTGTACGAGGGTTTCCTCGCGAAACCCTGAGCTGAGGTTGCCGGTCGCGGCTACTGCTTTTATTTTCTTCAAGATTGTCCCTGGTTCCACAAGGCTCTGGCCGGCGATGAATCCATTGCGCCGCCGCTGGATCGTATCCCCAGCGTTGTACGCCACCCACGATCAAAATACAACCTTGCCGCCGCACCTTTCTTTCTTGACATGGCGCCCTGCACAACGGTAAAGAAGGGCGGTCGGCTTTTTTGGCAATGGCCGAGCCGCACGACCAGATGGAAATGTTTTTGAACTTTGTTCCGAAATTCAGCTGCAAGTTAATGAAGCCGGAAAACCATGATGAACTTGAAAACAGTATTCGTCGCCGCCGCAATCATCCTGGGCATCGCGACCTTGCATTCTGGCGGTGCGAGCGGCCTGGACGCGCAGGATAAACCTGCCGCCACGCCGGCCGTCTCCGCGAAATTCAGTGACCAGAAGTTAAGCGAACAGCAGATGCGCGGAGAAGGATTATTTCTGCAGCGCTGCTCGATCTGCCATTTGGCAAGGAAATTGAAATTTGGATCTCCGGCAACGGCCGGCCCCAGCCTCAGCGGATTGTTCAGGGACGCAGGGCCGGACGATCTGAAAGTGCTGCGAGGAATCATACTGAAGGGCAGCCCGAATATGCCGGGCTTCCAATATGGTTTGGAACCCAAACAAATTGATGATGTGATCGCATTCTTGAGAACTCTTTAGAGGCTGCTATAGCCCGCCTCTTCAGAGTCGGGGTCCTTTCCGAGGTTGTGCAATAGGTTCTAAGCAGTTCTTGAATGGAAAGAGGCATTTGTGAGACGACTAAATTCTCTTTCTCGAGCTCAAACAATTTTTGTTTTTCTGCCGCTCGCTATTTTATTCCTCACGCAACCAATCCATTCGCAATCGGCTGCGGCCACTCCCGCGCCCTCGGGCGTCGTCAAGTCTTCGGATGGAAAGCTGCTCGAGGGAGTGGGCGTCTCCGCGCGAAACGCCGGCGAGACTTTTACGACTACCGTGTATACGGATCAGTCTGGACGATTTTTCTTTCCTTCCTTGAATCCCGGTCCATACAAAATCCGGGCGCAGGCCGTGGGCTTTGAAACCACCTCGACACAAATCAGCCTGGATGCAGGCAACAAGAAGCCAGTGGAGTTGACGCTTCCGGTCCTCACCGATTTTTACCCCCAGCTTTCCGGAACCGAATGGGCCGCGAGTTTGCCGGAAGATACTCCGGGCGACCGGCGAATGAAAACCGTGTTCATCAACAATTGCAGCGGATGCCATCAGGTCGGCTTTCCCCTGCAAAACCGTTTCGACAAAGCCGGGTGGGGAGCGATTCTCCACCTGATGGAAACCATGCAGTCCATCGGATACGCACCGGAAGGGCAGACTCCCGACGCTGTGATCCACGCCTACAGGCCGGAGCTGGCGGAATATCTGGCGCGAGTTCGCGGCCCCGGAAATTCTTCCCTGAACCTTAAACTTCTGCCGCGACCCACGGGTGAAGCCGCACGGATCGTGGTCACCGAATATGATTTGCCGCGGCCCGGCGCGCCCGAATGGATCATGCAGCACAATGGCACGAACTGGTCCGAGGGAACTCCCTCCCGGTACGACGGGCGAGCCGCCCATGACGTTGCCATTGATAAGGGCGGATACGTCTGGTTTGCCGATGACGCCACTCCCGATCGCACGCTGGGAAAACTGGACCCGCGCACGGGGCAAGTAACCGACTACAAGCTTGCCGACTCAGCGAACACTGCGGAAGTTTCGCATGCGCTGGTTTTCGACCGGATGGGAAATATCTGGTTTTCCAACGGGACCACGGGCAGTCCCACGAAGTTCGATCCGGAAACTGGAAAGTTCTTCCAATTCCCCCGGCCGCAAGGATTTCCATTCTCCGGCGATTTTATTGCGCTGGACTCGAAGGGAAACGTGTGGTCTCCGCATCACGAAGGCGCGTTCAAGCTTGATCCGGTCACCGAAAAATATACGAACTATTCCGGAGCTCCGAGCAAGGCAAATTACGATTTGACTGCCGACGAAGAGGGCAATATGTGGGTTTCACAGCCCGGCGGAAACCGCATGGCGCGCGTCGATCCCGCCGCCGGCAAGGTCGAAACCGTGCTCCTTGATCCCGTGGTGGCGCGGGATTTCGAGATCACCGACAAGGACCGCGAGATCTCTTCAAATCTGTGGCTTACGGCGAATACCTCGACGCCCATGGACAAAGGGCCGCGCAGATCGGTGACGGACCGGGGAACGGATGTTGTCTGGGTATGCGAATTTTTCGCTGATCGGCTGGCCAAAATAGACGCACGGACCAGGAAAGTTACCGAGTATCCGCTGCCTCACCGGTATAGCCAGCCCTACGCGGCCACCGTGGATAAGTTTCATCGCGTGTGGATTACGATGCTGAATTCAGACCGCATTGCGCGGTTCGATCCTGCAACCGAAAAATTCACGGAATTCGAGTTGCCCACGCGCGGCACGGAGATTCGCCACATCCAGGTGGATAACAGCACGAACCCACCGACCGTCTGGCTGCCTTACGACCGGACCAATAAAATCGCGCGCATTCAATTTAGAGAGAATTAGAAAACTCCGAATACCTATTGCACGGCGAAAACCAAAACCTCCGCGCAAACCGCTCCGTGCGGCGGCACGGCAACGAAATATTCCTTCAACGCCGGAACCAGAAGCCCGGTCTTGCCCAGCGGACCAGTGGAAATTTTCCCGATTGTTTTGTAGTGGTCCGCGTCCATCTCCTGAAACACGTTGACGAATCCTTCGCCGGTGGCCACGTAAATCCTCCGGCTCGCGGGATCGAATATCATGTCGTCCACGCCGGTGGAGATTGGAAGATTCTGCAGCACTTTTCCGGTTTCCGAATCGAGCACATTCATGTTGCCGTCGCGGCACGCGGCAAAAAGCCGGTGATTTTTTTCGTCTATCGCGACCGAGGCGTTAACCTTGCATCCCGATAACGGCCAGACCGCCGCCACAGCCTGTTTCTTTCGGTCAATCACGCCAATGGAATTCTTTTCGGTCATGTTCAGGAAAAGCCGAAATCCCGATTTCTCGACGGCCATGGCTTCCAGGCGATTGGAATCTATCTTGATCTGGCCTACTTGCTTTCCCGTATTCGTATCCACGATTTCCAGAAATGTGTGATCCAGCTTGGCGTCCAGCCCGCCGTCCGCGATGTAGAGGTACTGCGTAACCGGGTCGTACCCGGTCGCATCCGAATCCGCCAGAAGTTTTGCGGTCTTCAGCAGCTCATACGTGGTTCCATTAAAAATTTTCAAATCGCCGTCCGAGCCATCGGTCACAAAAATCCTGTCAATATCCGCGCGGTACACCACGGAATGGCCCACGCCTATTCCCTTGATGCTGTGAATAAATTTGCCGGTGCGAATATTGTAGACTTCAATCGATTTGTTATCTTCCGGCACGATGAAGAGCCGGTTATTTTTCAGGTCGGGCGTCAGGTGATCGAAATGGTTCTGCACGCCGACCATGCGTGTCGTCGTTAGATTTTTCGCCAGTTGATCCTGCGAAACGTCTGGTTCGCCGCTGCGGATGTCCTTGAGCTCGATTTTACGGACCAATTTCAATGGAGGAGCATCCTGTGCGGACAATCGAATGCCCGGCGCGGCGCAGCCGATGACCATGAGCGCGGCAGTAAGAACAAATTTCCGGCGGATCAAACGCATGCTTCCCCTCCCGAATTTCTGAAATTTGCGGATTCGCAATGAGGCAACCGCGAAATAATAGCACGCGGCGCGGTGCGGCTACAAAACTCCCTGGCCGGGGCTTCGCGCTAATTTCAAGAATCCCTGACACCAAAGATCTGTTCTGACGCCTTGACACACGCGCACCCTTGCGCTGTAATCCGCAAGTCGAATCCTGCATTCGTATCTGGTTGCAAATTCATTCGAGAGTTGAGGTGCAAAAATGAAGAAATATTTGCTCGGAATAATTTTGGCGCTGACTTTTGTGTTGGCTGCACCCGCCCAGGAAAAAGCTCCTCTGCGGCTTGTCCAAACCGTCTCCGTGCCCGGAGTCGTTCGCAAATGGGATCATTTCGGCGTGGACATCAAGGGCAATCGCCTGTTCGTCGCCTCCGAGGAAGACGCGGCCGTGGAAGTATTCGATTTGAAAACATACAAACACATTCGCGCGCTCACCGAATTCAAGGAACCCCACAACGTCCTGCCCATGCCCGATTTGGGGAAGATTTATGTGGTGGATGGCGGGGCCTCGGAAATCAAGGTGTTCGATTACCGTTCCTACGAATTGATCGGCCACATTGCACTGACCATCGACGCCGATCCGATCGCATATGATGCGGCCACGAAGCTGCTTTACGTGGTGAACGGCGGCCGCGAAGCACACACTCCCTACTGCCTGGTGAGCGTGGTGGACCTGGCAAGCGGCAAAAAGATTGCGGACATGAAGCTGGATACCAACCGGCTCGAATCAATGATTCTTGAAAAATCGGGGCAGCGCCTTTTTGTCAACATGACGGGGGCGAATGCCATCGGAGTGGTGGATCGCGAGAAGCGCGCCGTGACGCAAACCTGGCCCATCACCGCGGCCAAGGAAAATGTTCCCATGCAATACGATGAGGCCACGCACCGCCTGTTCGTGGTCACGCGCAAACCTTCCAAGCTGGTCGTCGTCAATACAGACACAGGGAAAGAAGTCACCAGCCTGCCCGTGGCGGATTACGTGGACGATCTTGCCTATGACGCCGCGCATCACCGCCTGTACATCCCCGCAGGCGGCGGAGACGGCGCGATCACCGTCGTTGGGCAGAGCGGCGCTGACGACTACAAAGTGATCGCAACGATTCCCACCAAACCCGGAGCAAAGACCGCGCGACTCGTGCCGGAACTCAATCGACTATTCGTAGGCGTCCCCGTAAAAGATAAGCAGGAAGCGGCAATTCTGGTATTTGAAGTGGCACCTTGAAGCGGAGACAGATGGAAACCGAACTGGCATAGATCGCGCGTTGGAAGGGCGGATTGGCAGCGTCGGCGAGACGCCGGCGCTGCCAAACCCCACCATTCAAGGCGATGCGCGGATCACCGATCCTGTTACTCGATCGCGCGAAGTCCGGCTTTGGCTATTTGCTCGTCTTCAAATGATTTCACGCCGGAAACTCCCACCGCGCCGACGCACTCGCCCTGATGCATGATGGGTACGCCTCCCTGAACGGAAAGCCTGCCGGGAAACGATCCCGTCGCCGGGCGCTCTTTCACGACATCTTCCAAAGCCTTGGTCGCGGTCCGCGCCATTGCCGCGGTTTGCGCTTTGAGCGTCGCAATTCCAGCGCTCTGTCCGACGGCGCCATCGAGCCGTTCCAGATGAACCAGGAACCCTCCGTCGTCAACAACCGCTATGCTGACGTTCCATTTGTTATTTTCCGCTTCCGCTTTGCATGCAGCCACGATTTTTTGCGCGTCCGATAAAGCCAGGCACATTTTATTTCGCACACGTTCTCCTTTTGGGCCGATCTATTTTGATTTTTGAAATTATGGCAAATGGCGCGCCTGCGCGCAAAAATCTTACCGTATCCGTAGACTATCGCAAAATTCCAAAAGCCGGGCACGGCAGTGCCGTGCCCCTACAAATTCCACCTAATTCCCGGCGCTTTGACTCCTGGGAACATTTCCTTCCGGCTTGAACGCGACCAGGTAATGCATTCCAATTCCCGTGTACCAGAATGTCCCTTTCTCGCCTTCTTCGATTTTCGGAGGATAAAGGCCGCCCATCAAAGTGCCGTGCGATCCGGGATGTTCCCGACCCATAATGTCCGGGAAGGGTTCCGGGTAGTAGGTGTATTTTTTCGTCTGCTGGTCAAACTTGGCGAGTACGCCATAGCTTCGCATGGTGACCCAGATATTATCTTGCGAATCGGCGTAGCACTCGTATCCACCCATCAAGGAGTACTGATCTTTATACTCCGTGATCTTCCCGGTATCAGGATCAAGCACGCCCAGCGCCTGGCCGATGTGCTCGGAGAACCAGACTTTACCTTTCGAGTCCACGGTGGGGCGACGCGGCCCGGAAGGCTGAGTTGGAGTTGCGTACACGGACCATTTGTCCGTCTTCGGATCGTAGCCGACAATCTTGTGAGAAGTCATGCCCACGGCCCATACGCGGTCTTTTTGATCCACGGTCATTCCGTAGTAGTGGGCATTGGCATCGCTGGGGGAAGGATCGTATTCCGTGATCTTCTTGGTCACGGCGTCCAGCTTCCCCACCAGGCTTTTCCCTTGCATTTCCGTAAACCAAAGATTGCCCTTCGAGTCCGAACGAATCGTGTGCGGCGTGCTCCTCGATGGTGTTTCGTAGTGCGTAACCTTTCCGGTTTCCGGATCCAATTCGCCGATCATGCTCTCGTCAATTTCAGCCGTGTACACATGGCCGTCCCTGGCTTGCGTGATTCCGTGAGGACCAACCTCGCGATGCCCCAGGTCCGGATTCGGCAGCACGAAGGTCTTGTAGCGCCCGGGATAATCCAGCTTGCGCGTGTCCATGGCTTGAATCGCGTCCATCCCCATCTCCGCGACGTAGACCGTGGGAGTAAATTTGCTGGGCCAGACGTCGTGATTGGAAATTTCGCTGTCCTTCTTCCCGGGCAGCGCCGGAGGCAATTCATATTCGATATTGATGGTCTTGGAAAGCGCCGCTTCGTCCAGCGCGATGTCGTCCAGCTTCAGGTCGCGCGGCTTTCCATCAAGCGGAAATGTGGTCGAAAAATATTGGATGATTTCGTCGCGCTTCGCTGTGGGAATGGCGGCAGGATTTACCTGAGGCACTCCGGTGTGACGGCTGGTGCCGTCCATGTCAAACATGCGTCCAACCGCGGTTCTCCAGGCGTCCTCATCCCTGCCGCCGATCCGGTGCCAGGGAATGTGCTCGAAACCGTGGCAGCCCATGCAATTTTCCTCGAGGTAGGCGCGCGTCGGGCCGGGAGGATACAGCGTGTTGTAGTCCACCAGCTCGGCCCGCAAATGATCCGGCCGGACTTTCAGCGCCACGTCCGCGGTCTTCGTGTCGCCGGCTTTTAATTCCACACTGGGCGTCGTCGAATCAAACCCATCCTGCAGCGCGGACATCTGATAATTCCCTTCCGGCAAATTATAAATTTGATAGTGTCCTTTATTCGTAAAAACGGTGTAGACGATGTGCCGGTCAACGTCCCGGGCCCTGACGCGAACGGCAACCAGCGCGGGAATATGTTTTCCGGACGCCTCGCTGAGCGCGTAATCCCGGTTGGCCGTAACCGTCCCGGAAATTGTGCCCGCGGGGGCGCCCGCCGTTTGCGCACGTCCTGCGGAAATCAGCCAAAGGCCGATGGCAGCCACCGAAAATCCACCCAGCAATATTGTTTTCGCCCAGTTTTTCATAAGTCACCCTCGCTTCGGTACCCACCCATGACTTGCAACGGCGGTTGGTGCATTCCGAATACTTTTCAATAAATTCGTATACCAAGCGTGCCGGGGTGTCAATTGGAAATCAGGCGGTTCCAACGAAGGCGGTAGCCGGCTTTTGCATTCCGGGGCTGGTGTACTGGATTTTCCTTGAATTCCATCAATGGTACCGCCGCTTACGCTGCTGTCACCTGGATGCGCCCCGTCCTTCCGGTCCTCTGCTTGCTGGGCCGAATTACAATGTCCACATCCCGGTCCAGCGCAGTCAGAAAGTTCATTAGCCGCTCGACCGAAAATCCTTCCAACCGGTAATTCGACAAAGCCGAGATCTTCGGCTGATTAATCTTCAATCGGCGCGCGGCGAGGCCCTGGGAAAGATTCTGACCTTCAATAATCTGGTTAATGGCGACTGCCAGCCGAATTTTAGTCTGTTTTTCTTCCGAGTGGGGAAGGTGGAGATCGGAAAACACGTTTCCCGAACTGCGCGTCACTAGTTGTGTTTTAATTTTCCTGGTTGCCATACCGTGCCTCGTAATCTTGCTGAGCTAGCTTGAGCCGCTGCGTCACCATTTCCACATGTCTTTCCGGTGTCTTGATTCCACTCGGCGATTTCTTTTGAAAAGCGTGGAGCACATATACCGCGCCCACAAACTTGACCGCATAAATTGCCCTGTAGGCATCTCCTCGATGGTCCTCCACAATTTCGAAAACGCCAGGCCCGGCGCCTTTCCACGGCTTAGCTCCGGGATGCTTTCCTCCAAACTGCGCAACGCTCAGGGCAGCGCCGATCTCATCCTTCACTGCTTCCGGAAAATCCATCAGGTCGCGCAAGCTCGACCCAATCCAGAACAATGGTTTTTCGCCGGGAACCTGCCTCGCTCTACTCACTCATTATCCCAGTTTGGGGATAAATAAGCAATCCGAATTGTTTCTTGATATTTCCCACTCGTACTTTCCGCACCCGCACGGAAGGAAACGCCCTGTCGCTACCGATTCCCCACAGCCTCTGGCGTTGGCACTAAGCTCCCCACAGGTTTCTTCGGTCCGTCGTTGCGATCGATCACCGATTGCTCGGGATCAATCCAAAACGCCCAAATCGCCGCGCCAATAAACAGCAGCCCAGCGGACACCCCGAACGGAGCCACCCACGAACCCCTCGAAACCAGATATCCAAAAACGGTTGGAGAAAGAGCGCCGACGAATTGCCCGCCCATATTCATCATTCCGGAAACCGTGCCGGAAAATTCTCCCCCGATATCCATGGGGACGGCCCACGCGGGGCCGATGGTCATCTCGAGGAAAAACATGGCAGCCGTCAGACAATAGAGCGCGGTAAAAGGATTGGAGGACAACGCCGCGAACAGTGTGCACGTCGCGCACCCGAGCATGGCCACGATGGCGACCGATCGCCGCGAAAATTTTAAGTTATTCGTCTTCACCAATAGCTTGTCGGTTAGCCAGCCGCCGAAGGCATCGCCCAGCACTCCCGCTGCGAGGGGCAGCGAAGCAAAAAATCCCGTCTTGATCAGCGTGAATTTCCTGTACTCGATCAAATAAGACGGCAGCCACGAAAGAAAGAACCACAGCGAGTAAATATAGGTGGCATAAGCGCACATCACCGCCCACATATTTCCATGCTTGAGTAATACGCTCCAGGGAACTTTTGGCCGCTTGGCAACGTTGGCTTGCTTGATTTCGCCTGCTTCGTCGAGCCCGCGAATGCGCGCCAGTTCGGCGCGGCTCACCTTGGTGTGCTCCTCCGGCATGTTGCGGTACACCACCATGTACAGAACAGACCACAACAAACTAAGAACGCCGATCACGTAAAACACCGATCGCCAGCCGTAATGAATCATGATCGCCACGGCGATGGGCGGACCGATAGCCGCTCCAAATCGGCTCGCCGCGTGGCTGATACCCTGCACGAAGCCCCGTTCGTCCCGCGGGTACCACATCTGCATCGCTCGCGTGGCGGTGGGAAATGCTCCCGCCTCGCCAATCCCCAGAGCAAAGCGAATTCCCCAAAACGACTTGAAGCCAATGGAAAATGAGGTGATGATCGCGATCACCGTGCGATACCCCATGATGGTCGAGAGAACTTTTCGCGGTCCAAAACGGTCCCCCAGCCATCCGCCTGGCACTTGAAACAGCGCGTAGGACCAGATAAACGCGCTGAAAATAATTCCCATCGTGACCTTGCTGAACCCGAACTCCTTCATGACCATCGGCGCAGTATTGGCCATGCTCACGCGATCAAGGTACGTGATGAGGTACATCAGGCAGAGCAGGAGCAGAACCACCCAACGCACATGACTTTTTCCAGACTCGTCCGGACCGCCCATATCCATTCCCCCATTAGTAGTAAACGAATGATTGCGTGAACGCGAGTCCTTGCAAAAATCACGCCGCCGCAAGATCTTATTCGGTCAGATATACACTGTGAAGCAACGCCCAGCAACAATTATTCAGCGGCAAAAACGCCATTCTCTCAAGAATCCATCTGGGTGTATATTTCTCGACGCCGGTAATTCCACAACGTGGACTGAAACTAGCGGGAAGGAACAGCATCTTGAACATGAAACAGGAAACCGACAAGCCCGCCATGAGCAATCGCTTGAGTCTGAACCGGCGCGAAGTGCTGCAACGAGCCGCTTGGATCATCGCAGCAGCGGGACTTCCACTCGGTGCTGAACTGAGCGCGCAGGACGTCAGCCCCGTGATGGCCGCGCTCAGCAAATACATGAGCGAAGCCCGCGACCGCGCAGTGCCGGACGTCGTGCTGGCAGAGACCAAGCATCACGTCCTGGACACAATTGCCGCCATGATTTCCGGGTCCGAATTGCCACCCGGACGCCAGGCGCTGCGATTTGCCAGCGCTTTCGGCGGTGATGAGAACACCACCGTCGTCGCATCGCAATTGCTCTGCGGGCCAATCGAAGCCGCCATCGTCAATGGCGAGATGGCCCACTCGGATGAAACCGATGACGATTACACCGGAGGCGGAGCGCATCCCGGCTGCTCGATCGTGCCCACCACGCTCGCGCTTGGCGAGCGCGCCGGCATCAGCGGGGCTCACTTCCTGCGTGCGGTCACGCTGGGCTACGACATCGGAATGCGCGCCTTCAAAACCGTGGGCACCGGGCCAATTCTGAAAGACACGCACAACCTGGTGGGAACGATCGGCTCCAGCGCCGCCGCGGGCTGCGCATTGAGCATGAACCCCCAGCAGATGCGCTGGCTACTCGACTATGCCGCGCAACAGGCGGGGTCCGGCATCGCCTCCTGGCGGCGCGACACCGACCACATCGAAAAAGGATTCGTGTTCGGAGGCATGGGGGCGCGCAACGCCGTAACCGCAGCCCTGATGATTCAACTGGGATGGACTGGCGTGAACGATGTCCTGGCCGGCCCTGATAATTTCGTGGTGTCTTACGCTCCGAACGCCGATCCTGGCCTGCTGATTGAAAAACTTGGCGAGCGCTTTGAAGTAACGCTGACCACTATCAAGCGCTGGACTACCGGTGGGCCGATTCAATCGCCGCTGGATGCCATGCAGATCATTTTGAAGCGGCATCCCTTTGAGCCGGGCCAGGTAAAGGAAGTGGTGGTACGAACCGCCACCAGCGCCGCGTACACGGTGAACAATCGCGAGATGCCCGACATTTGTTTGCAGCACATGGTCGCGGTGATGATCCTGGACAAGACCGCTTCGTTCAAGGCCGCGCATGACAAACCGCGCATGCAGGACCCCACTGTGCTGGCCGTTCGCGCAAAAGTGAAGCTGGTGCCTGACGATGCCTTGGAGCGCCTCATCCCCAAGCGCGTGGCGATTGTGGAAGTCACATTGAACGACGGGACCGTGCTCACGGAACGCGTCGAGTCCGTCCGCGGCACTCCGGAAAATCCGATGTCGCGCGAGGAAGTCGTCTCAAAGGCTCGCGACTTGATCGCGCCCGTCCTGGGCGACGGGCAATGCACGAAACTAATCGAACGCATGTTGGGACTTGAAAATGTAAAGGATGTCCGGGAGTTGCGGCCTTTGCTTCAGCGTACCTGAGCCTTTTAGATCGCATTTTTAACGATTAACCGTGATCGGGCAAAAGCAATTGCGGATTCCAGTGTGGCGGTGGTGCTTTTCGTAGCGCCGGCGTCTCGCCGGCTTTTTTGCGCCGCCTCGTTGATCCGCAAAACTGCCGGCGAGACGCCGGCGCTACAAAACCTCCGCGGAAACTATCGTTAGATTGCATTACAATTGAGGACGAACACATTTCGAAAAATGCAGGTGGACCATATTGTCCGCCAAAATAAAACCATGGACACAGTACAGATCACCGCCCCGCTTCCTCTCAGCTCACACGGCAAACCCGTGGACTCGTTCCCGCAATCAGGGGAACTTGAGAACGAACTCAAACGCACGGTAAAAGGCGAAGTGCGATTTGACCGCGGCAGCCGCGCGCTCTATTCCAGCGACGGCTCGAACTACCGCCAGATTCCCATCGGCCTCGTCGTGCCGCGTGACGATCAGGACGTGATCGCGACAGTAGCCGCGTGCGCGAAATTTGGCGCGCCGATTTTGCCGCGCGGAGCCGGCACCAGCCTGGCCGGACAAAGCTGCAACGTCGCCGTGGTGCTGGATTTCACCAAGTACATGAACAAGATTCTGGAGCTGGACCCCGAGGGGCGGTTCGCGCGCGTGCAACCCGGCGTGGTTCTCGACACCCTGCGCAACAAGGCCGAGAATCATCATCTGACGTTTGGTCCCGATCCCTCGACGCACAGCCGCTGCACTCTGGGCGGCATGATCGGAAACAATTCCTGCGGCACGCATTCCCTGCTTGCAGGCAAGACTGTGGACAACGTCATCGAGTTGCGCATTCTGCTCGCAGACGGCACGCAGATGACCGTCGGCCCGGAAGTGGATGACCGCCAGATGGAATCCATCATTTCGCAGGGCGGCCGTCGCGGCGAAATATATTCCACGCTCCGGACGATTCGGGATCAGTACAGCGATCTTGTTCGCCAGCGCTTTCCGAATATTCCGCGGCGCGTCTCCGGCTACAACCTCGATGAACTGCTCCCGGAAAACGGCTTTAACGTGGCGCGCGCCCTGGTGGGAACCGAAGGCACGTGCGTCATCGTTCTCGAAGCCAAGCTGAAATTAATCCCCAGTCCGCAGCACCGCGTGCTTGTGGGCCTCGGTTACGAAGATGCTTTTTCGGCGGCCGATCATGTAATGGATATTTTGCCGTTTGGGCCAATCGGCCTCGAAGGGTTTGAAGGTAGCATCATTGACGGCTTAACGCGCAAAGGCGCGCCCAACCTCGATCTTCTTCCGCGCGGCCGGGGCATTCTGCTAGTGGAATTTGGCACCGACGATCCGAAACAATCGGACCTGCTTGCCCTTCAATTAATCGAGACGTTGAAAAAAAACGCCAATCCACCGGACATGCGAATTTACACGCAAAGCGAATCCAAACTTGTCTGGAAAATTCGTGAATCCGGCGCGCGCTCGGCTTCCTCCGCGCCCGGAACTCCGAAGCAATGGGAAGGCTGGGACGACGCGGCGGTGGCGCCTGAAAAGTTGGGCGGCTACCTGCGCGATATTCGCAAGCTGCTGGATGAATACAACTACACGGCGCAATTTTACGGACATTTCGGGCACGGCTGCATTCACATGCGCGTCACCTTCGATTTCCAGAGTGAAAGCGGCATCCGCGCCTATGCCGAATTCATCGAGCGCGCCGCCGATCTCGTCGTGAGTTACGGCGGCTCGCTTTCCGGCGAGCACGGCGACGGCCAGGCGCGCGGCTCGCTGCTTCCCAGAATGTACGGTCCGGAATTGATGAAAGCGTTCATCGAATTCAAAACCGCGTGGGATCCGCAAAACCGCATGAATCCGAACAAGGTGGTCAACGCCTACCTGCCCACCGAAAATCTGCGCCTGGGCGCGGATTACAAACCACTCGATCCCAAGACGCATTTCCAGTTTCCCGATGATGGCGGTTCCTTTGCCGGAGCCGCAGCCCGCTGCATCGGCCTGGGAGAATGCCGCAAACACGATACGGGCGCGATGTGCCCCAGCTACATGGTGACGCTCGAGGAAAAGCACAGCACCAGGGGCCGCGCGCACATGCTCTTTGAAGTGTTGCAGGGCGAAGTGGTGAACGATGGATGGAACGACGAGCACGTCAAGCAGGCGCTCGATCTTTGTCTTTCCTGCAAGGCCTGCAAATCGGAATGCCCGACCAATGTGGACATCGCTTCGTACAAAGCCGAATTCCTGTCTCACTATTATGAAAACAACAGCCGCCCGCTGTACGCCTACGCCTTTGGCATGATTGACCGCTGGGCGGAGCTCGGCTCGCTCGCTCCCCGCATCACGAATTTTTTCAATCAAGCGCCGGGTTTTCGCCACATTCTGCAAGGTATTTTGCATCTGGCGCCCGAGCGGCGCATCCCGCGTTTTGCCCCATCCACTTTCCAGCAATGGGCCAAAAAAAATGGCCTGCCCGATATTGCACAAGCCGCTTCGTCTTCCGCCCCGGCGACTCTGCAAAGAGGCGACGTAATTTTATGGGCTGACACATTTAATAATTATTTTCATCCCAGCACGAGCCAGGCCGCTCACGCAGTGCTGCAGGACGCCGGATTCAACGTGCGCGTTCCGCAAACCCATCTGTGCTGCGGCAGGCCGCTGTACGATTTCGGCCTGCTCGATAAAGCCAAGCAGTACTTGCAACACGTGATGACCACTCTGAGCGCGCAAATCGACGCGGGCATTCCCATCGTCGTGCTGGAACCCAGCTGCGCCTCGGTATTTCGCGACGAATTGCGGAATTTATTTCCAACCGACGCGCGCGCCACTCGTTTGCGCGAACTGACGTTTCCTCTCAGCGAATTCCTGGAGCGCCGCGCGTCCGGCTACCAGCCGCCTCAACTGAAAGAAAAAGTCTTATTGCACGGCCACTGCCATCACAAAGCAGTCTTGAAATTCAGCGACGAAGAATCCCTGCTCAAGAAAATGGGAGTCGAGCTGCGTTCCCCTGACACGGGATGCTGCGGTATGGCCGGTCCATTCGGCTTCGAGAAGGAAACGTACGGAGTCTCGCAAGCAGTGGGCGAGCGCATTCTCCTGCCTGCCGTGCGCAATTCGTCCCCGGATACGCTGGTCGTCTCCGACGGATTTAGTTGCCGTGAACAAATTTCTTATGCGACCGGCCGCAAGGCCCTGCATCTGGCCGAGGTGATGCAGCTCGCGCTGAGCCGCCGAAAATAATTCCTGGAACGAAGCGATCGGCAAGGTTCGAGCCGATGCGGAAACAGCGCTCAATGTGGTATAAATTAGCAACAATTAATTGCCTTCTGACGGCAGTTGACGAATAATCCGGCGGTAAATCGGATTAAATTAGGAATTGGATCTAAATTTTCCAAAATGAACGCCCGCTCCGAGTGCGGACGGAAAAGGACCGGTACGTACAATGACTACTTCTTCAGACATGCCCGGCGTGCAAATTCTGGGAGCACGCGACAAGCAAACCGACGAAATCTTGACACCTGAAGCCTTGAAATTTGTGGTGGAACTCGAACGGCGCTTTGGCCCACGCCGCCGCGAATTGCTGGCCAAGCGCGTCGAGCGCCAGACGCGACTTGACGCCGGCGAACGTCCGACATTTCTCCCGGAGACCGCCGATATTCGCAAGGCGGACTGGAAAGTCGCGCCACTGCCCGCCGATTTGCTGGACCGCCGCGTCGAGATCACGGGGCCGGTGGACCGCAAGATGATTATCAACGCGCTGAATTCGGGCGCGAGCGTTTTTATGGCGGATTTTGAAGATTCCAATACTCCCACGTGGAGCAACCTGCTCGAGGGCCACGCGAATCTGCGCGACGCCGTCCGCCGCACCATCGCCTACACGGACCCCACAAGCCAGAAATCCTACAAGCTGAATCCCACCATCGCCGTCCTGCTGGTGCGCCCGCGCGGCTGGCACTTGCCGGAAAAGCATGTGATCGTTGACGGCAATGTGATGTCCGGCTCTCTGTTTGATTTTGGATTGTATTTCTTTCATAACGCCAAGGAACTGCTCGCGCGCGGCACCGGGCCCTATTTCTATCTGCCCAAGATGGAGAGCCATCTGGAAGCGCGCCTGTGGAACGATATTTTTAATTTCTCGGAAGACACGCTGGGAATCAAGCGCGGATCCATCAAGGGCACCGTGCTGATCGAAACAATCCTCGCTACCTTCGAGATGGACGAAATTCTTTACGAATTGCGCGAACATTCCTCGGGCCTGAATTGCGGGCGCTGGGATTATATTTTCAGCTACATCAAGAAATTCGCGAATGACCCCAACGCGATTCTGCCCGACCGAGGCCGCGTAACCATGACCTCGCATTTCATGCGTTCCTACAGCCTGCTGCTGATCAAGACCTGCCATCGCCGCGAAGTGCACGCCATGGGCGGCATGTCCGCATACATTCCGAACAAGCGCGATGTGGCGCTGAATCAAACGGCCATGGACGCAGTCAAAGCCGACAAGGAACGCGAAGCTTCCGACGGCCATGACGGCACGTGGGTCGCCCATCCGGGCCTGGTGGCGCTGGCCAAGGAACAATTCGACAAGTACATGCCCCAGCCGAACCAGATCAGCCGCAAGCTCCAGGATGTTCAAGTCACTCCGGCGGATTTGATCGAGGTTCCGAAAGCGGAGATTACCGAAGCGGGAGTCCGGCAAAATATCGCCGTGGGCATCGGCTATCTGGAATCCTGGCTGCGCGGCATCGGCTGCGTTCCACTGTTCAATCTGATGGAAGACGCCGCCACGGCGGAAATCAGCCGCGCCCAGCTCTGGCAATGGATCCATCATCACGCCAAGCTGAACGATGGCCGCGAGATCACTCTCGATCTCTGCCTCAAGACAATTGATGAAGAGCTGGCGAAGATGAAGCAATTAGCCGGCGATGCACAGTTCAACTCCGGACGGTATCAAGAAGCCGCTTCCATCTTGCGCGATTTGATTAAGTCTCAGAAATTTATCGAGTTCCTTACGCTGCCCGCATACGACAAGCTCGATGAATCGAAACAGGCGACCGGGGCCTAAGAGTCACGATCGGCAAATGTTTCCTTGCGGCTAACGCCGCAAGGAAACGCGGATTCAAGGAGACGAACATGAGGAATGCAGCAACACGACTGACCAGGTTGTGGATTTATGCGGCGCTGGCATTCGCCATATGCGCCTCATCTCCTGCCCACGCGCAAATGGGCGTGCCGATGTACGAGGTGGACCCCTCCTGGCCGAAACCCTTGCCGGGAAACATGGTCACCGGCCGCGCGGGCGGAATTTGCGTGGATGCCCAGGACCATATCTTCGAAGTCAATCGCGGCGACCTGCAGGACAAGGAAAAACTGGTCGGGACGCCTGCCTCTCCGGTGCTCGAATATGATGCCGCCGGAAACTTGCTGAACTCCTTTGGAGATTTCAAGACTGCTCCGAACTCCCCGCACGGCTGCATCGTGGACAAGGAAAATAATATATATATCGCCGGCAACGACGACTCCATCGTGCAGAAATATACGCACGACGGCGGCAAATTGTTGATGACGATCGGCACCAAGGGCCTTTTCGATAGCTCCACGGGCCTGATCACGGGCATCGCCATGAACCAGAGCCATACCCTGCTGGATAAGCCCGCGGATATGGCCATCGATCCGGGCAACGGCGACATTTATATTGCCGATGGATACGGCGACCACCGCATCGTGGTATTCGATAAGGACGGAAAATTCCTGCGCCAGTGGGGACGCCAGGGCACCAATGCCGAAGCCGCTGCCGGCGATGGTGGCGCGTTCATGGGCGTGGTGCATTGCGTGGTGATGGATAAGAACGGCCTCATCTACGTTTGCGACAGGCAGGGCAATCGTATTCAAGTATTCGACAAGATGGGAAAATTCCAGAAAAACATCTGGATCAAATCGGGGCACGAAGAAACGCCGGACTCCTGGGGCACCGCCTGGTGGCTGCGCTTTTCCCGCGATCCCGAACAAAAATACATGATCGTCGCCGATGGCCGCAACGAACTCGTCCACATTCTCGACCATGCCACTGGAAATGAAATCACCAAGTTCGGACGTCCCGGCCACCAAATCGGTGAATTCACCCATTGCCACACGCTGGATGTGGATTCCAAAGGAAACATCTACATCGCCGAAACCGATATCGGCAGGCGAGTACAGAAATTCAAGCTGGTAAGCAAGTAGCAGCGCCAGTGGCGCGGGCTTTAGCCTGCGGGTTTAATTCTCGCACGTGCAAAATCTAAACCCACAGGCTGAAGCCTGCGCTACATAACCCGTCCCGCGTTTTTTTGATTCCAATAAATCAAAAAGTAAAAATGGTCGTGATTTCTAAACGGTGAGAAATTCGATTGAATTACCTGCCCGCGTGCCAGCCGCCATCCACAAACAACGTGTGACCCGTAACAAAATCCGAGGCCGGACTCGCCAAAAATAGTGCCGCGCCCACCAGGTCGGAAGGCTCCGCGAAACGTCCCAAAATAATTCGGCTGCGCAAGCGGTCCGCGCGCGCCTCATTTTCCTGCATCGCTTTGCTGGTATTTTCAGAGAGCGTCGTGGTGGGCGCGATGGCATTCACGCGCACGCCCAGTGGCGCCCACTCGGTGGAAAGCGCCGCCGTCAGGTAAGACACGCCGGCCTTGGCCATGCCATAAACGCTCTTGCCCTGATCCGTGCTCGATGACCATGTGGAACTAAGATTAATGATCTTGCCGTACTTGCGGGCGATCATCATCTTGCCCATGAATTGCGAACAGAAGAATGTCGCTTTGGCATGAACATCGAGAACCTTATCCCAATCCTGTTCCGTTATTTCCAGCGCTGGTTTTGTGAAACCAAATCCCGCGCAATTGACCAGAATCAGTTCCAGTTTGCCGGCTGCAACAATTTTTGATACGCCGCGCTCCAGCAAACTGATGCCATCCATATTGCCGAGGTTCGCGCAAATGGAGTGAGCGCGGCCCCCGGCGCTTTCAATCGTCTGCCGCGCGTCGCGAAGCCGCTCTTCGTTTCGACCCGCCAAAATAATTTCGGCGCCGGCGCGCGCGTAGGCCAAAGCAAACGTCCGGCCAATTCCCTGGCTCGCTCCGGTGATGACGGCCAGGCGGCCGTCAAGCCGGAACGACGGCAGTTCGCCGGGAACTGGATTATTTATTGTCATGATCGGTGAACGCGAGACGCCTTACCTCGTTCGTCCCGTGGTGGTGTCCAGCGGATGGAGATCGTTCACCAGCCGCTCGTCAAATGGATACGTCGTATAAATATCAACGCCGGTGGCGGTAACGATGTGATCGTTTTCGAGACGAATGCCTCCGATGCCGGGTTTCCCCGCATAGGGCTCAAGGTTAAACGCCATTCCCTCTTTCAACACCACGGGCGAATCCTTGGACGCCGGACTAAAGTACGGCGCTTCCCATGGATTGAGGCCGGAACCATGACCCAAACTGTCAAGTACATACGGATCAGCCGCTGCGAAGACTTCCGCATTGGTCGCGCCGGGGCGCACTTTGCTGCCGGCATTGAACAGCGCGTTGTAACATTTCTGATGCAGATCGCGCATTTCCGGCGTGGGCTTCACGTTGCCGCAAATCCACGTGCGCGTCAGGTCGCCCCAGTAGCCGTTGTAGCCCGCGCCGATGTCTATGATCACCAGATCGCCGTTGCGGATAATCCGGTCGGAAGTGAAGCGGCGGTAAGGAGCCGTGGCCGGGCCCGAGCAGACAATGTTCGAACACTGCGTCCATTCGCTGCCCATGGCCGTCATGGTTTCCCATGCGGTGGCCAGCACTTCGCATTCCTTTACGCCGGGACGCAGCCGCTCGATCGCACGGTCGAGGGCAGCCTCGGTAATTGCGTTGGCAATTTTCAGGGCCAAAATTTCATCCTGAGTCTTGATTTCCTTGGCGCGCATCAGCACGCTTTGATAGCCGTCTGCAAACGTCGTCGTCGGAAACACCTCGCGGATGGCGTTTTCCATATTGATATCCCAGATATCAATGCCGACGCGCTTGCCGGCAAGCGATCCGACCAGCCCCTCGACTTGCTCGGCCCAGCGCTTCATTCCGATTTTTTCGCGGAAATTGGCGCGCGGACGTATCTGGTCCGGCGAAAGCCACGGCATGCGCAGACGGCAGTGCTCGAAATCCATGGTCCACAGAATCGGGTCGTGCCCTCGCGCCAGCACCGTGACGGCATTGCCCATGATGAATGCAGGCCCAAGATGGTGGCGATAGCCCATCAGATAGCGTGCGTCTTCGGTGCGGAAAACAAACAGCGCGTCCAGATCGGAATTTTCCAGCGCTTGCTTGGCTCGTGCCAACCGCTCTCGCAGCATCCGCTGCGGGTCAAATCGCGCTTCCCAATCAACCGGTATAAGTCCGTGGTCAGACAAGGGTTTCCTCCATTATTTAAAAGCCTATTTCCATTAGCATTTTTTGCCGAAGCGTGTCAAATCACGCGGGATACATCCATCGCGCCAGGTCAAGATTGTGCTGGAAATAATCCCCGGAGGGCGCATTTTTCGCGTTGTAGACAAACAAGGGAATATCCAGTTCGTGCAGGGAGCCGTGCGAACGCAGCCCGGTTGGAAAATCCTCGTGCTCCGCTTCCATTTCGCCAAACACCGTGGTCTGGTCGCCAAACACAACCAGATCGCCAATCATGGATTTCAGTAATTTGTAATCGCGCGCGGCCTTCTCGCGTGAAATCACCTGCTCGACTCCCTTAAGCCCGAGGATAATTTCTCGGACGCGGCCCTCATCTTCCGGCTTCTTGAGATAAACGTAAGCAGCGCCGCTGCAGCCTCGATGCTGTTTCACGTATTGATCGCGGCCCGTGGAGAACGCCTTGCGTACGGGAACTCCCTTGCTCTCGCACACTTTCTCGATGTCCCAGCACAGCGTCTTGGCGTTCATTCCGTGGTCGGCAGTCATCAGGAACGCCGCATCCGGGGCGATGCGCATCGCTTGCCCGATCAGTTCATCCATCCGCGCCAGATGCTCTTTTGATTCCGGCGCTTCCGGAGCCCACGTATGCATCGGATAATCCGTTGTGTGCACATACACACAGCCGATATCGGGGCGATTCTTCAACACGTCCATCGCCGCCGCCATCAGCCAGTAATTAATCTCGCGGCTATAAATAGATTGCGTCGGGCCGATCTTTTTGACCCATTCCGGTGATGGCTTTTCCGCCGTCAACACAATCTCCGCGCCGCGAAATAGAAACGTAATCGTCTTCGCCTTGCTGGAGAGCAGCGCCGATTTCACGCCCTTTTTGGCAGCGCGCTCAAAAAGCGTCGGTGCGAGCAGCAGGTCGGGAGATTCCGTGTAATCCTCGACGCCGCGCTTTTCATCGAAGTACGTGTTCCCTGTAATGCCATGCGTCTCCGGCCAGACTCCGCAGCATATGCCGGCATTATTGGCGTTCGTTACCGAAGGCATGACGCCCTTTACAGGCTTAAACAGTCCGTCGCGTTTCCATTGCTCCAGCACGGGCATCTTGCTTTGGGAAAGATAGTCGAGCCCGAATCCATCGAACATGATAACGACGGTTCGCTGCGGAGCGCTCTTCTTGTCCTGGCCCTCCAAGACATTTCCAAGACTCGCCGCCACCGTGGCGGCTGCCCCGTATTTCAGCATTGTTCGACGGTCAGGCTGATAAATCATGAATTCCTCCGGTGTTTAGAACCGTAATTTCTGCAATTATTCGGCAATCCCGTCGCGGCGCGGATGCTGAAACGAGATAAACTTTCCAAATGGCTTTCTTGCCCCACAAATTACACCCGGCTCGGTTCAGAAGCAATGTTCGATTGTAGTTGGCGCAACTCGTGTCGGGTGAATTCCTGGGAACGCCAATCTCCCGATTGGCGTATTCTGCGCATGGAAAAACGCCAATCGGGAGATTGGCGTTCCCAGGGAAATCAAATCTCAAAAAAAATACCGGTCGATCCAACTGATTTTCAAAAAATGCTACGATGGAATTCTTGATTCCATGTTCGCGGAGAGAAAATGAAAATCGTAATCACCGATCACCGCTTTCCGGATGTCGCACAGGAGCGCCGCGCCGTCGAAGCAGCCGGGGGAACTTTAATTGACGCGCAAACAACGGACGAGCAGGAACTCCGCACTATATGCAGCGACGCCGACGCCATCCTCACGGCGCGCGCGCCAATCACGCGCGGCGTGATCGAATCCCTGCAGCGCTGCCGCATCATCGTCCGCTACGGCATTGGCGTGGATACCGTGGACGTCCCTGCGGCCACCGCGCGCGGCATCATGGTCGCGAATGTTCCCGACTATTGCATTGACGAAGTTTCCGACCACGCCCTAACACTGCTGCTCATGCTCAGCCGCCAGATGATTTCCGCAACTTCCCTGGCCCGGCAGGACCGCTGGGTCATGAGCAACATGCCGCCGCTGCACCGATTACGCGGACAAATTTGCGGCCTGGTCGGCTGCGGAAAAATTGGATCGCTACTCGCGGGAAAAGTCGCGGCGCTGGGAA
>Ga0075026_100000153_pt1 | contig 24813 bp, 22 predicted proteins | sample Str012_2_FD_71392 | JGI IMG/M metagenome (GOLD analysis project Ga0075026, IMG submission 71392) | Freshwater sediment microbial communities in response to fracking from Pennsylvania, USA - Straight Creek_MetaG_SC_2012 | ecosystem: Environmental > Aquatic > Freshwater > Creek > Sediment... | reverse complement strand
CAGCGTTTGAAGTGATAGTTACTCAAGGGGCGACCGGCAAATCGAGATAGCTCGCTTGCTGCGGCGAGTGATAGACGCGCTGACGGGCCTTTACATAGTCGTCGGAATTCGCAAAAAAAATATTGTCCACATATTTCTGTGGGTTACGGTCATAGAGCGGAAACCAGCTGGATTGGATTTGCACCATGATTCGGTGTCCCGGCAGGAAGACATGATCGGCATTTGGCATATTGAGCGAATACCTGATTACCTTGTTGGCGGGGATCGCAGTGGGATGAGCGGGGTCATCCCGGTATCGGCCGCGCAGAATGTCCATGGCAATCGGCAGTTCATAGCCTCCCAATTCAACCTGTCCGGGAACTTCGTCCGGATAGACGTCAATCAGCTTTACCACCCAGTCGGCGTCGGTTCCCGTCGTCGCCGCCGCGAGATGCGCGATAGGTTGCCCTGCAATTCTTACCGGTGCCGTCAACACGTCCGTTGTATAGGACAGCACATCGGTGCGATCACCGGCAAACCGTTGATCGTCCACCAGCCAGCGCCGCCACGTCGAGTCCTCAGCGTACGTGGGACGAATCGGGCGTGGACGATAGGTGACGGGCTTTTGCGGATCGGATATATATTCATCGTATCCAAGAGGGTCGGCGGAGGGCGTGGAAAACGAGAGTTTGCCGCCGACGGCAAGGTATAACTTACGAGACTCAACGGGACAGCCCACTGCGCAGGACTGCGGCCAGCGGTCATAGCGTCGCCAGCGATTGGCCCCGGTCTCATATACGGTTACTGGGGCGATTTCGGCTTTCGGACCGGCATCTTTCAGATGTGCATCCAGGAACGGCAAGAGCACGTTCCGACGAAACCAGCGGCCCGTATCGCCATCGAACTTGATTGCACCTAGATTGGATCCGTCGCCGTTGCCGCCTCCGTGACGCCAGGGACCAATGACCAGGAAATTCATGTCGTTTCTGGAGTCTTTGGCCTCGGGTGCGGCGTACGCTGCAGTGGCGCCGTAGATGTCTTCTTGGTCCCACTGGCTGTGGACATATAGAGTTGGGACTGCAAGGGCTTGCCGCGCGAGAATCTTGTCGACGGCTTGGCTTTGCCAGAAGGAGTCGTATGCCGGGTGATGGGTAAGTCTCTTCCAGAACGGCAACTGATCCATCCCGAGCGCGGTCCCCAACGCCCCCGCGGATCCCGCCGTCAACCATGTTTCATAGGCGTCGTAACGCGGCGGAGTCCATACCTCTTCCGACTTCTTATCCGCTGTTTGTTCGTAAATATAATCGGCATAAGTCTGTCGGAACGCGCCATTGTGAAACCAGTCATCGCCGACCCATGTATCCACCATCGGATTGAACGGGACCGCCGCTTTCAATGCGGGATGGGGATTCACGAGGCTCATCAATACGGTGAAACCATCATAGCTGGTGCCCATCGTGGCGACCTTCCCGTTGGATTCTGGAATATTCTTGACGAGCCAATCGATTGTGTCATAGGCGTCAGTTGAATGATCGACTCCGGTCGGATTGAACGGCGCGGCCAGAGGCCGGTTCATAACATAGCTACCCTCTGACTTATATTTTCCGCGCACGTCCTGCACGACAATGATGTAGCCCGCCTCTGCCAGCTCGCCGTAAGAAAGCGGCAGAGCCACCGCCACGTGTGGGCTCTGGATTTTCGATACGAATTTGGCGGCGCTGTAGGGAGTACGATCCAGGATGATGGGAGCGTGGGTGGTACCTTTTGAAACCACGATGATGGTGAAGAGTTTGACACCATCCCGCATCGAGATCATGACCTCGCGTTTCTCAAAGTCATAGATGGTCTTCGCGACCTCGAACTTCTCAGGAATGTCACCGACGTCGTTCACACTCTGGGGCGGGACCGGGTCAGCCAGCAGCCCGGTTGAAGCTAGAATCGCCAGCCCTGCCGAAATACACCGGAACCGACTGACAGGTGCTGTCATGAAACACTTCCCCCTATGGACCTATCTAGCGGCCAAGCATTGTATCTTCTAACCTCTGGGAGCGCAGTCGAAGCATAGATGTCGGACTTATGGCGCAATGGAACGCCAGTGCCGCGGTCGCCACACTTCAGAACCGCAGCATCGACCACATCCCGGTCGGTGACAAGATCGACACCGCCGCTGAATGCGAGCGTTGGCACCTCGCACCGCCAGCGGGGCCGAAGCCGCACCGTTTGTACGTTGTGGCGCCAGCGTGCGCGCTGCTCAATCGGAGCAGTTTGTCCGTGTTCATGGGCTCCCCTCGCGCTTCTCGCGAATGCCTTCGGGCGAAAGGCCATCGATGGCCGGAGTAAATTGAGCAGCTTCAGGAGCTGCCGGGATTTCTCAAGCTCGCGGCGTCGCGAAGCTGGGGCAAGGAGTGAACAGCTAAGCCGCGCGCGATAGAGTGTAGTTGACCCCACCAGATGCATATGTTTTAGTTCCGGCAGCGGCCTGGATCCGGTAGAGGGGGTATGAGCGCCAGGATATTGCATTTGCGGGCCGGTATTTTCCTGCTTGTATGGCCAAGAATTCCAAATCAGCAAGTTCAAACACGAAATAATTGCGAGTTCTTGAAACCGGAGCTTGAGGATCGCGCACTGCTTTGATCTTCTCAAGTCAATCGCGTAACGAGGTGACCCATGAAGATTTCGAAGGCTGAGCACAGCAAAATCGCTGGCAGCGCCTGTGCGGTTGGCTTGGTGACGGTTTTCCTCCTGCTGTGCGCGAGCTCCGCGCCGCTTGTGGCGCAAGAATCTGCGCGGCCAGCCACCGCTGCCGTACCGAAGTTGGAGGATTCGCTCGCCGTTAAGCGCGAGGCTTGGCGCAAAGCGATGGTCCGTCAGGCAGCTACTAAGGCGGGTTGTTTTGCAGCCTCATACCCCAGCACTGAGTGGCGAGAAGTTAAATGCACCACCACAAAGGGGCGTCCGTACTCTCCTCGGCTCCAGGGAAGGGGGCTGGCTGTGCCGTTTACCGTCGGCGGCGGTAATGGCGACTTCTCGGCTATTTCAACGGGGACGATTGCTTCGGTGGAAGGTTCATTCTTGAGCGTCAATGGGGATGGCAATCCGGTCACCGAGACGGGCAACGTGCTCGGGGCTGCGCCGGCGCAACCGAACTCTTTTTCGCTTCAGATCAACACCAGCCAGTTTGTTACACCCTTTCTGTGTCCATTCTGTGCGGGAGAGCAGCAGTTCGTTTTTTCCACGTCCGGTTGTTCCGCGGGTCCATGCGTGCTAATTCAGATCTGGTACGTTGGCTATCTGGCGGTGTCCGGCAACCCAAGTTGCCCGCCAGGGACCACAACATCTGGAAATGATTGCTTCACCGATACGATTGCCGTGCCCGTTACCGGTACGACGTTGACCATCGCTGATTTGCCTGGCATGACATTTACCGGCTCCGCTCCGGGCTACACCCTGCCAGGTGGGGGATACGATACGGCCATTTTGGGAACGCCTGGAGGCCAGCTTTTCAAAGCTCAGTCTGGCGACGCCACATACCCTTCACTCCAACTGGGCGAGAACAAGAGCTGGAAAATCGCTGAATTCAATGTTTTTGGCGACAATTCCAATGATCAGGCGCTATTTAGTACGCCGACAACGCTGGTCGTCAAGACCGCTATTAACGACGGCACAATGACTGCCCCCTCGTGTTTGAACCAATCCTTTACTGCCGAGACCAACAACCTGACGATGGCGAACGCCACACCCTTGTGCTGCGCGTATGGCGGGGCTTCCCCGGCGATCGAATTCATGGAGGGTAACGCCAGTCCGACCCACACGGCTACCTGCGGCCCCGCGCAGCTCGAGGGCGACGTGCACGTCACCACGACCAATGGAACCCACTACGACTTTCAGGGTGCGGGCGAATTTGTGTCGCTGCGCGGTCCCGGTGGCATGGAGATTCAGACGCGCAAAGCGCCCGTTCCAACCGCCTCGGTGCACACCGATACATACGACGGGCTTACCTCTTGCGTCAGCCTCAACACGGCAGTTGCCGCACGTGTAGGTGAACACCGCGTAACCTATGAACCTGATCTCAGTGGTGTGCCTGATCCGAGCGGCCTGCAGCTTCGTATCGATGGTGTTCTGGCTGCGCCGGGATCGGACCCAATCGATCTTGGAAACGGCGGCCGTGTCATCAGATCCTCTGGCGCGCTGGCGGGAAATCTGGAACTCGACTTTCCGGACGGCAAGACATTGTTCGTTACTCCGCAATGGTGGCCTGGACCAAACCAGTGGTACCTCAATGCCGATGTCACGCATTTCGGAATCGTGAGCGATGCCAGTTCCGATTTGCGAGGACCTCATTCGACGGCCGGCATCGGTGGCCCTATTGCCGCTGACACTTGGCTGCCGGCGCTCCCTGCTGGCGGATCCGTTGGGCCCATGCCCGTTTCCTTATCAGATCGCTACGCCATTCTGTATAGGAAGTTCGCTGACGCCTGGCGGGTCACGGAACGAAGCAGCCTGTTTGACTATGCTCCGGGTACTTCGACGGGGACTTTCACGATCAGGGATTGGCCCCCGCAGAATCCGCCATGCGCAGTTTCAGGCCAAAAGCCCGTGGAGCCGGCGACCGAGGCCGTCGCCGAAGCCGTGTGCCGTAGGGTTGAGGACGCCAAGAGGCATGCCGATTGCGTGTTCGACGTTACAGCGACCGGCAACAAGGATTTCGCCAAGACATACTTGATTACTCAGCGGGTCATGTCTGACGCAACGATAGTTAATGTGACCGATGACGCCGAGCCGTCACAGGTCGGGGAACTGGTGACCTTTGCAGCTTTGGTTGCCGCAAACGGAACCAAGCTCAATGATCGACCGAGCGGCGTTGTGCAGTTTGGCGTCGATGGCGCCGAATTCGGTGCGGCCGTAGCGTTGGATGCAAAAGGTCGAGCCACATTGGAGACATCACGGCTCAAAGCGGGCACTCATCGGGTAACGGCCCGTTACCTACCCGGTGCAGACAGTACGTTTTTGCCGAGCACCAGCGTTGCAATCATTCACACGGTTCGACGCTGCGCGTGCAGTGAGGCATCCGAACGCAATTAGGCGCGCCGCGCCGAGGCGGGCATAACCGTCCTACCTAAGATAAGGCCAATGACCAGACCTCCCGTGCCCTGCTCGATGAGCGCCCATGCGAAGTCCATAGGCAGCACAACGTAAGGGAATCGATACACGCCGAACAACACCAGACTGTAGGGCATCAACCAGCAGATCCCGGCTATTAGCCCAAACCGTGTACCGGACCAAGCCGGCGAACGATTGACGTGCGCCGTTTGAGTGTAGATAAGCGCCATGAGGAGCGCGAGCAGGGCATAGCCGGCAAAGACCAGGCTCAAGTTGGGTGTTGGGCGAAGCATCGCGGAATCAACGTAATTCGCGATAACAGCTCGGGCCAATAAGCTGGTGTAAAGCCCGGCGAGTGAGAACATAACCACTGCTGCCGCCATAGTGGCCAGGACAATCCGCTTCATGATCGACTCCTTGAGGTGAGAGGCTTGCCACCCGCGCAACAAGATCGTTACCCGGCATGCAGATGATGAGCGCAGCGGAGCTGTACGAGAAGCGTATAAGTAGCATACGACTTATGCGTATTTGTATCTCTGTATGAGGCCACGCCGATGCCAGCCACCGCCACCCGTGTAGATTGGAATCTGCTAAGCGCCTTTGTGCACCTGGTCGATGCCGGCTCGCTTACCCAGGCGGCACGCAATGCGGGCGTAAGCCAGCCCACCTTGAGCCGCCAGATTCAGCTCCTCGAGCGACAGCTCAAGATGGCACTTTTCGAACGCACCGCGCGCGGCATGCAACTGACCGAGACGGGAAAGACCTTCGTTGATCGGGCTATGCGCATGAAGGCCGCCGCAGACGAGATTGCAAGAGCGGCGCAGGGTCTGGAGAGCGATTTGCGCGGCACGGTTCGCATTAGCGCCAGCGAACTGACCGCGTGTCACATCCTGCCGCGTATTTTGACGACCGTGCGACAGCAATACCCGGATATCGAGTTCGAAGTCGTGGCCAGCAATGAACTTTCAAACCTCTTGAACCGTGAAGCGGACATCGCCATTCGCATGGCACCACCCAAACAGAAGGAACTCGTTGCCCGAAAGGTCATGGACTTGGACGTTGGCATCTACGCTCACAAACGTTACCTGCGTAAACACGGTGCCCCGGAATCGCTTGGAGAGTTGTTGGACCGTGATCTGATTGGGTATGACCGGGATGATTCGCTACGCAGAGGACTGCTTGCGGCTGGGTCAGCCAAGAGCAAACTGCGATTTGCATTTCGCTCAGACAGCTATGAAGTGTGTTGGCAAATGGTGCGCGCCGGCTTTGGCTGTGGTTTTGTGACTGCTATCATTGCGGCAACTGATGCCAGCGTTGTTCAAGTGCTTCCCGGCGCTGCCGTACCGTCGCTACCCGTCTGGCTAACGGTGCATCGGGAGGTTCGGTCGAACCCGCGGCTGCGAGTCGTCTATGACGCCCTGGCAGCGACACTCAAGTCGTCATCGTCGTTGGTATTGTAAAATCATGGACCCGCAACTGCCACTGCGCCCCACAGACCGCGCGCTGGTGTTGATGAGCGCGCAGCTCAATCCTCAGCGGGAGCGAAAGTGCGTCCGCAAGGCATCCACCCTGAGTTTTTCGGTGTCGCCCGTAGGCCGTCTCAGCGCGTCATCAGGCAGCAAGATTGGGGTCCGGCGTGGCATGGTGAGTATGGCAAGGCGCAGCTCGTTAATCTGGTACTTGAGATACGGCAGCAGGGCGCTGGCGGAAGGGCCGGCATCGTCGCTGCTCAAGGTTCCTTCGCAAAAGATCCGGAAATACTCACGGAAAAGCGCTTCATAGCGTCGCATGGGATCCTGAAACACCCCGTCGCGAATCACGGCGCTGCCGACATGGCTCGAACACAGGTAGCTGCACGCCGAACGCAGGTAATTTTCGTGCTCGGCGATCATTGCACGGCCATAGCCGCGGGAGCGGTGGAAGAAGCGCAGGAGCTGCCGGCGGGCTAACCCATAGACTTGCTCTTCGCGTAAGTGTTCGAACAAGGCTTTGCGGTGGATCAGTGAGAAGCAAGCCGCTTTCAACGCGGCGCTTTGACGTGGGGCGCGGCGCTCCAGGGCCACGTTTCGCATCAGCCCGGAATGCTCGCTCTCCCACCGCACCCAGACGGACGGGCTGTCCATGATACGGCTCGCAACAAGCCGGTCCTGCGGCTCACCGCTGCGCGCCGCCTGTGCCAGGCGTTGCTCCGACTCGCTCATGAGCCGCGCGAGCGTCAGGGCGCTACCGACCACATTTCTCCCTCAGCCGCAGGCGTGGGCGCGAGCAGCGTCCGCGCTGTCTTCGTCCCGCCCGAAAGCAACCTGGAAGATGGAGGTTCGCTTGCTCGCTGTCAATTGTCACGATTGGCGCCGCAAGGGTTATGTAAAACTGCATTGCGCTGGCTGTTAGCTTCCGGCGGACGCATGCCGTGGCGTTATCGGGCACAGGTCATTCTGAGTCGGGGTCAGGCGGTGGCCGCGTCCGAATAGGCAGGCTGGTCTGCGACAACTAAAACTTCCGGGCGCGTTGCCTCAGTACTAAAGAAACATTTATCCAGCAGTTCGCCCAGCACCTCGGCGAAGCGCGCTTGCCGCGCCATTGCATCAGCGTCGAGCTGACCGAACAGGCGGCGATCACCAACCTGGCCCGAGCCAAGCTGATGGTCACGCGCCTCGGATCATTGGGATGTCGCTTCGCGCTGGATGATTTTGGCACCGGCGCGAATTCGCTGACCTACCTGAAGGCGCTGCAGGTGGATCGCGTGAAGATTGACGGCAGTTTCGTGTGTGACATCCTGACCGACAGAAACTCCCGGGCCACGATCAAGGCGATCGTCGAGCTGGCCAAGGGACTGGGCATGGAGACCGTCGCCGAATACGTGGAAACCGAGCAGATTGCGCAGGAAGTGCGACGCCTGGGCGTCACCTATGCACAGGGGTATGCCTACGGCAAACCCAAACCGCTCAAGGAGCTGCGCGAGAGCCTCGCCAACGACGAATCGCAGCGCCTGCATAAGCTGTTTCTGGAATCATGAGCCGGCGCGCGCACCGCGGGCCGCACCGATTTATATTCTGCTCAACACCACCACCGGTATCTGGCGATCGGTTTTGGCCTGGTACTGCGTGTAGGGGCCGTAGATGGCAACCATCTTGACCCACAGGCTGGCGCGCTCCTCGCCCACTGCGGTGCGGGCCCGGGCCCTGAATTTTTCGGCCTTCACCTGCACCTCCACCTCGGGCTGAGTCAGCAGATTCAGGTACCAGGCCGGATGCGTCGGGGCTCCACCCTTCGAGGCGACCACGATGTAGTCGTCTCCGGACCTGCCGAAAATCAGCGGCATCGTCAGCACGCGGCCGGACTTGCGGCCCACGGTGGTCAGCAACAGCGTCGGCACCATGCCCTGGCCACCGCCCACGCTGGCATCCAGCAGATAACCCTCGGCGCCATCGGTGGCCAGGTAGCGCGCGAGATGTTCCTGTATCCACGCCGAAGGTGCTCTTGATTCCGCCATGCTGATCTCCTTCGTTACAGTGCTGCTTGGACAAATCTTTCTGCGGACTACATATTACGCCATCGAGGCCGCAACGTGAGCTACGCGATCATCAGCCACCGCCTGGCATTGCGCATCATGATCGGCGTTGCGCTGGCTGCGGCGACCGCCGCTGGCGCAGATACGATTTACAACGTGCAGTCGCTGCGCGCCAGCGTCTGCCGCACCGGGAGCGCGCACGCGCCAGCTCTGCACGAAAATACGCGGCTCGACGCGGCCGCCCGGTACTGGGCGCAAGGCCTGGACGCCACGGCGGCAGTCGAACGCAGCAGTTACCGTGCCGAGGCGACCGCATTGCTGCATATCAGCGGCCCGGCGGCGGCGCTGGCTCCGGCACAGCGCGACTCGAGCTGCCAGACGTTGTCGCGTCCTGAGCTTCGCGATGTCGGCTCCTATCGGCGTGGCGTGCAGACCTGGATTGTTCTCGCGGCCCCGTATGCGGCCGTGTCGCCCGCGCAGCAACCCGAGGTCGCCGCGCGCACGCTGGAACTGGTCAATGCCGCCCGCAGTCACCCGCGGCGTTGTGGCCGGCGCGACTTCGATACCGCGCCGCCCCTGCGCCACTCCGCACAGCTGGACCGCGTTGCGATCGCGCAGGCGCGGGACATGGCCGACTACGGCTATTTCGATCACGTGGATCGCCACGGGCGCACGCCGGCGCAGCGAGTGCGCGCCGGCGGCTACACCGAAACCCTGGTGGGCGAGAATATCGCCTACGGCCCCGGCAGCGCCGCGGAGGTCGTCGCGGGCTGGCTGGCGAGTCCCGGGCATTGCGGGAATCTGATGACCGGCGGATTTCGCGAGATGGGCCTTGGCTTCGCGCCTGGCCGAAGCGATAACCGTCCCGGACTGTACTGGGTGCAGCTGCTGGCCCGCCCGGCCGCGCCGCAGCATTAGCTGGCAGCGGTCGCACCCGTGCGCGCCATCGCCCGCCTGAAGAACAGCGTCGCCACGGCCAGCGCCAGTGCGCCGGCGATGAAGGCCGCGCCCGGCACATGCAGGCCCAGCGGCGGGCTCGCTGACGAGAAGCCGCGGAACAACTGCGTCATCGCAATCGGCGCGAAGATCGCGATCAGGCTGCCGATGCCGGCAATGGCACCCTGTAGCTCACCTTGCGCATTGGCGGCGACATTGCGGGTCATCACGCTCTGCAGTGCCGGCATCGTCAGGCCGAAGAACGCACCGACCGCGATCGCGACCAGCAGCCAGGGGGTCGAGGGCGCGGTGGCATAACCGAGCATCGAGGCGGCGCCAATCAGCAGACCGAGGTACACGCTGGTTTTCTCGCCGAGCCGCTTGGTGATCGGACCCACGAGTCCCCCCTGGACAATCGCGGTGCAGATGCCCACCGCCGCCAGCGACAGTCCGATCTCGCGCGGACTCCAGTGAAAGCGCTCGATCATGTAGAAAGTCCAGGTCGCCGGCAGCACGTCGTGGGCAATCTGGTACAGCACGACCACCACCAGCAGCAGCAGCGCGACCGGATAGGTGCGCAATTCGCGCAGCGCGGCGAGCAGGTGCGAGCGCTTGAGTGCGAAGGGCCGACGATTCTCGAGGCCGAGCGTTTCCCGGAATACCACGAGTCCCAGCAACAGGTTCAGCGCCACCAGGCCCGCAGCCGCAAAAAACGGCACCCGCGAACCAAAGCCGCCGAGCAGGCCGCCGACCACCGGCCCGAGAATGAAGCCGACGCCCCACCCGGCGCCGAGCATGCCGAAGTAACGCGCCCGCTCGGCACCGGGCGTGACATCGGCGATGACCGCATTGGCCGTCGGATAGGTCGCGCCGGCCGAGCCGGCCAGCATCCGGCCCACGAACAGCCAGCCTAAGGTCGGGGCCAGTCCCATGATCAGATAGTCGATCAACAGCGCGGCGAGCGATCCGAGCAGCACGGGCCGCCGGCCGAACCGGTCGCTTAAATTTCCGAGTACCGGTGCAAACAGGAACTGCATCACGGCATACGCGGCCAATAGCGCTCCGCCCATCCCAGCGGCGCCGCCGACCGCACTGCCCGTCAATTCCATGATCAGGCGCGGCGTTACCGGCACCACGATACCGAGACCCATCGCATCGACCAACATCATCAACAGCACGAAGGCGATGACGCCGCGCGGCGCCGGTCGCGGCGCCTCGCCGGCCGTCCTGGCTTCAGTAGTAGTGTTCATGGCCGGCAAGTGTACGCGGACGACGCAGTGCGGCAAATCGTATTGACGCTCATGGCCGGCGGGAGCAGCGTGCTGCCCCACCCGCTGACTGACCACGAAGGAACACACCATGATCGGCTACGTCACCCTCGGCACCAACAACGTCAAGCGCGCGGCGTCCTTCCACGATGCCCTGCTTGCCGAGCTCGGCGCCAAGCGCATGACGGAAAACGAATCCCTGGTGGCGCTGGCGCTCGGCGGCAGTGATGAAGGCGCCCCGGGTCCGCGTGGCGAAGGCTTCTACGCCGGCTATTTTCGCGATCTGGACGGCAACAAGCTCAACGTGTTCCACGCCGGTTGCGCGGCGGCGCGCGGCGCGACACCACGCCGCGTCGCGCCGCACGCAGCAGCAACCGTGAGTACAGGCGGTGCAGGCCCAGCAGCACCTTGAAGCTGCCGGCCATGCGCATCGTCCCCGTGGCGCTGCGGCGCGCGGCGACCGCTGAACCGAATTGCAACACGGTCTGCAGCTGACCTCCGGCATTGCGCGGCAGCACCTGGAACCACGAGCGCGTCTTGCCGTAGCGGTCACACATCAATAGTTGCGTAGCGGTGCGCTCGCCCACTGCCCATACCGCGAAGGTATTCTGCGATCCGGCGGCCAGCGCCGCGACCTCGGCATCGCTCGACGGTGCGCCCGCCAGTAGCCGCAGCACCAGTCGCTCGAGTTTGAACAACGGCGACGTATAGAAAGCTACCACGAACTCCGGCAGCGAGACCGCGGCATCGACCAGCACGGCAAAACTGTCGTGATAGTCCTGCCATAGCTCCGGATGCCTGCCGCCGCGAAAGGTCTTCAGCAGCGAATCCGGAGGCACCACGACCTGGGCTATGGGACGCATGGCAGTCTATTGTACGCGCAGCAGCCGGACGGTAATTCCCGCAACTCCCAGTGGCAGCGCAATCGCCAATACCATCAACGCATGCTCCCGGTATGCCGGCGAGCTCGCGGCCGCGTTACCGGTGATGAGCGGCACCCCTATCATCACGCCTGCATAGAGTGCTGCGCCCAGGACCGCGGCTCTGGCCAGGCGACGCGGTTCGCCCTGCGTCAGTTGCCCGGTCAGCGCCAGCAGATAAATCACCAGCCCGATGAGCCGGTGCGCCGCGGCCGGCGCCAGCCACTGCTGCAGCGCAGGCTGCCAGGCGACCACGCCGATCACCCGCAGGGTATTGACGATCACGGCCGTGAACCAGGCCAGTGCCAACGCCGCCGAGAGCCGCAGCAGCCAGGCGACCGGGCGCGCAGCCGACGGCTGCAACAGCGCGCACCAGCCGATGAAGGACATGGTCATGAAATTGATGCCGGCGCAGGCCTTCACCAGCACGATGCCGGCATCGGGACTGGACCAGTCACCAGCGGGCGTGCGCAGGAACTGCCAGCCGGTCAGCCCCTGCAGTGACAGCGACAGCGGGCGCAGCATCCAGCTTAAAGCCTGAGAATCTGCAGCGCTGAAGTGCCACTTCAGCGCTGCAGCGATGCCAGCGGCCAGCAGCCACCAAATCAGTGGCTGCCGGTCTTGCTTCAGCGGCTCAAGCACGACTGAACCTGCGCGATAAAGCGCGCAGCGCCAGCAACAACGAACCCAGAACTGCGAGCCACAGCATGTCCGGCTCGGGTGCCGGCTGGAGCGGTGCGCCGACGGCGGTGTTTTCGACACCGGCCGCAAGTGGCAGGGGCTGCAAAACATCAGCCGCCGGCGCACCGCGATTCGAGATGAGTTCATCCACGGCGATGAACGAAGTCGCGCTGGTCAGCAGCGAGTACTTCATACCCAGTGCCCTGATTTCGTCGCGCGAGGTTTCAGCGGAGCCGGGGAACACGTAGAGCCGCTCCAGCCGCTTGCGCGCCCATAGCAATGGCAGGTTGCGATCCTTGCCCGCGGCCGCCAGCGGAAAGTGCCACTGCTGCGCGCCGGCACCGGTGACGCCGGACAGTTCGATGCTCGCCCCGCTGCCGGCATCGCGATATTTGCCCAGCACCAGTATTGGACGCTCGGCCAGCAGGTCCGGCTGTGCGGCCGGTTCGGTGTCATACAGCTCGACGCCGTTGCCCGCTACCTTGATGTCAGTCAGCACCGGCGCCGAAATGTAGTTGCGGAAGCGGTCCGCCTCGCGCGCGGCATCGGACTCGCTACTGACCACGAAGGCTTCGGCGCGGCCGACCTTCGCCAGGCCTTCGATCAGGAAGCGATTGACCGCACTACCGATTCCAAAGGCGTACAGGTTGCTGCAGCCGAGATTCTCGTCCACCAGCCGGAACGCCGCGCCTTCAGCCGTGATGTAGCCATCGGTGATCACCACCAGGCTCCGTGAGGTGCCCTCGGACACCGGCATCGCAAACGCCTGCTGCAGCGCGGGCAGCAATTCGGTGCCGCCACTGCCGGACATATGACTCAGCATCTCGTGCGCCAGTGCGACATTGTCGGGTGTCGCCGGCAGCGATGCCGGGCTTAAGGTCTGCGAGGCGCCCGAGAAGAAGATGATATTGAAACTGTCGGTGCTCTTCAGACCCGCGAGCAATTTGTCAATCAGAGATTTCGCGGTCTCGAGCGGAAAGCCTGCCATGGAGCCGGACACATCGAGGATGAATACATAGTCGCGCGGCGGCAGCTCAGCTCCGGTCACCCGCGCGGGCGGCTGGGCCTGCAGCATGAAGTAGTTTTCATCGCCCAGCGTGAAGCGCGTGATTCCCGAGACGATCGCATTGTCCTGCAGGCGGTAACGCAGCACGTAGTCGCGGTTGCCGGCGGTGTCGCGCGGCTCGTTGAGGCGCACCACGGCATTGCTGATGCCATTCCAGCGCGTCGTGATCTGGTGGCTCGGCGACTGCAGGTCGTGGATTGCGAGTGGCGATTCCAGCACCACCTCGATGTCCTGGGTCGAGGCGCCGCTCCGTCCCTTGCGGAGGTACGGGTTGGAGATCCAGGCGGTCTCGGCGCCGGCCTGCGCGGCGGCGGCGGCGTCACCGCCGTAACGCGGTCCGACGACGCCTGGATACACGAACTCGTACACACCCTCGTTGGCGCTGAGGAACTCGGTGTAGTCCATATCAACCACCACATCGTCGCCGGCGACGATGTTGGCGACATCCATCGAGAACACGTTAGGGCGCTGCTGGCTGAGGAGCGAGGCGGTCTGGCCGGCCGTCTTGGCGGCCGCAAAGATCTGCCGCGCCTGCTGTTTCTCCTTGATCTGCGCCACCAGTCGGCGATCGCCGATCGTCATTGTCATCGCATTGACCGCGGCGCGCGTGGAGCCCGGGAAGATATAGCGCGCGTTGATCGGTCCCCGGCTGTCGTTGCGGTAGCGCTGGCGGACGTGCACGCTGGCGATGACGCCATTGAGGCGCACACTGATCTTGCTGTCCTTCATCGGGAACTGGTCCAGACCGCTGTCGCCCTCGACGGCGAAGTAGGGCGACTGGGCGGATTCAGTCTCGCTGCTGCCCGCCGCGCGGCTGACGCCGATCGGCTGGATGAATACACTGGCCAGGGCGAGCACAGCGAACAGGCGGCGCCGGCAGCTCTTGAGGCGGATCATGGGCTTCTCCATTGGTGGCTTCGACGCTGCCAGTGTCCCGCCCGAATGTGGTGCGGGCGTGGAGCGAGAGTGGAGAAGCGATGAAATCGCGCTGGGAATCAGGCGTAGGGTGGCCGCCAGGGTATGAACAGGCGGGCCAGCGTGCCGCGCTCCGGATTGTCAATGGTGATGCTGCCGCCGTGCAGCTGCGCGACCTCACGCACGAAATTGAGCCCCAGGCCGGTGGATTTGCGGCCGCTCGCCGGTCGCGGCAGTGAATAGAAGCGATCGAAGATGCGCTCGCGCGCGTATTCCGGAATGCCCGGACCCTGATCCTGAACCGTGATCGTGACGCCGAGGTTGTCGGCGCTGGCGGCCAGCGCCACCGTGTCGCCGGCGGCCGAAAAATCCAGCGCATTGCGCAGCAGATTGTCGATCGCCTGCAGCAGCAGCAGCGTATCGCCGCGCACCTCGTCCCGGCCACTGTAGGTCTCAGTGACGGTTACACCGCGCGCTGCAGCGCTGGCGCGCGTCGCGGCCGCAACCCGGGCAGCCAGTGCCTGCAGTGCAAGCGGCTCGGCGTACCGCAGCCGCTCGGTGCGTTCAAGTGCCGCCAGTTCCAGCAGCCGGTCGGAGATCTCGCTTAAGCGGTCGACCTCGCGCTCGATGGTGGTCACGAACTCGGCGCGCCGTTCGGCTGGCACCTCGCCGGCCAGCAGCTCGGCCGTGGCGCGTATCGCGGTCAGCGGGCTCTTGACCTCATGCGTCAGCGACTGCACATAGGATTCGACATAGGCCTTGTCCTGCAGCGCGGTGCGCATGGCCTCGATGGCCAGGCCGACGTTGCGGATTTCATTGTCGCCCAGCAGCGGCAGGCTCACGCTCTTGCCGGCGCCGACGTCGTTGGCGTACTCAACCAGCGCCTGCAGTGGCCGCGATACCCACAGGTACAGCAGCAGCGCCAGCACAATGGCGACGCCCGAGGCCGCGAGTACCGCATAAATCAGCTTGTGGCGCGCATTGTCGACGAAGCGCTGGATATTGGTCTTGGGCTTGCCCAGACTCACCACGCCCACCAGTTTGCCGTTGACCATGATCGGCGCCGCCACGTACGCCACCGACACCCTGCTCAACGTGCCGGCCGCGCCGCCAGCATCCGGCCGCAGCTCCTCGGTAGTGCGCGCGCCATACCCACCCGCCAGGGTGCGGGCGACATCCAGCCAGCCCGCGTAGTCCTCGCCCGGCGTGGATCCGGCGCGCGAGTCGAACAGCAGGTCGCCGATATCGTCCGTGACGTAAATGCGGATGTCGGCGTTGGTCTTCTCGACCGAGTAGATGCGGGCCGAGAAGCTCTGCGCACGCAGCGTCTGCATTGCGCTCTGTAATGCTGCGAAGCGATCGGTGGCCGGCTGCTCCCAGCTCTGCGCCAGCTGCACGGCCAGCAGCCGGGTGCTGTCGACCATCACTTCCTCGAAGGATTCGCTGTAGCGTGAACGCAGGTCGCCGGCCACCCAGTAGGCCAGCAGGCCGAAACCCGCCACCACCGAGGCGACGAACACCAGGAAGATCTTGGCGCGTATGCTCACACCCCGATCTCCAGCGAGTAACCCATGCCGCGATGGGTATGGATGGGATCGGCGTTGGGGTCGACGGCGCGCAATTTCGCGCGCAGGCTCTTGATGTGGCTGTCGATGGTCCGGTCGAGGCGGTGATCGGGCGCCTCCCAGGCCTGGTTCAGCAGCTGCGCGCGCGTGAACACCCGCCCCACGTGGCGCAGCAGCACCTCGAGCAGGCGGTATTCGTGCAATGTCAGGTCCAGCAGCGCGCCGGCGTAGTGGATCTGGCGGCGCAGCGAATCCTGCTGGAACCGGCCGATGCGCTGCGGCGCTGTGGCCGGCGGCACTGACTCGCTGCGCCGGAGCACCATACGCACCCGCGCCATCAGTTCCCGCAGGCTGAAGGGTTTGACGATATAGTCGTCGGCACCCATCTCGAGACCGACGACCCGGTCGATCTCCTCCTTGCGCGCGGTCAGGAACACCACAGGCACCTCAGAGCGCTCGCGCATCCGCCGATAGAAGTCGAAGCCGCTGCCGTCGGGCAGGCCGACATCCAGCAGCACCAGCGCGGGCCGCTCCGCGGCCAGGGCCTCGAGACAGTCGCCGCCGGTGGCGAAATGGCGGCAGCGAAAGCCCTCGGCCTGCAGCGCAAAGCTGACGGCCTCGGCGATCGCGGTTTCGTCGTCGACCAGGAATATGCACGCTGGGGCGTTGGGCACTAGCGCAATAGCCCGACCGCCTGGCTGACAATGGCGTCGAACCCGGCGCCGCCGGCCTTCAGGTGCGCAACGATCGCCGTGCGCATGCGCGGATCCCAGTACCTGCGCAGGTGATCGGCGGTGCGCTCCACAGCTTTTGGGGCATCCTCGTGCGCGAAGAACACCGCGATCTGATTGGCCATGCTGACCAGTCGTTCCGTTTCCATATCATTTGTCCTGTACGGCGATGCGATCGGCGTGCGTAAAGATTTCAAAACCGTCCTCGCGCGCGACGCCGATCAAGGTGATGCCCGCGGCGTCGGCGACGCGTACGGCCAGTGCGGTCGGCGCCGACACCGCCACGATGATCGGCGCGCCCATCAGCGCGACCTTCTGCACCAGTTCGATCGATACCCGGCTGGTCAGCAGCACCAGGCCCTGCGCCGCTGCGGTACCGGCACGGGCCAGTGCGCCGGCCAGCTTGTCGAGCGCATTGTGGCGCCCGACATCTTCGCGTAGCGCCACCAGGCCCACGTCGGGCTGCCAGAACGCGGCGGCATGCACCGCGCGCGTAAGCTGGTTGATCCGCTGCAATGTCGGCAGCGCGGCCAGCGCGGCCGCGATCATCGCCGGCGTCACCGCGAGCCTCGCAGCGACGCGCGGCGGCGTGCGCATGGCCTGCTCCAGGCTCTCGAGCCCGCACAGCCCGCAGCCGCTGGGTCCGGCGACATGGCGGCGGCGCGCCAGCAGCTGCTCGGCCTGCTGCGCACTGATGTCCATGCGCAGTTCGATGCCCTGCTCGACCGTGACGATATCCAGCTTGCTGATCTCGCCCGGCGCGGTGACGATACCTTCCGCCAGACTGAAGCCGATCGCGAAATCCTCCAGATCGGACGGTGTCGCCATCATCACGGCGTGCGCAGCGCGATTGTAAGTGAAGGCGATCGCGGTCTCTTCAGCAATGTTGCGCTCGCCGCGCGCGGCGACACCCAGACGGTACTGCGTGCGCCCGACCGGGCGGGAGGCCGACAATTCAGGCGCGTTCATGCCTGTGCAGGCAGCTACGAAACCACATGGCCCTTGATCTGCTGCCGCGCCACCAGCTCGCGATGCCGCTGCTGCCAGGCCGAAGGCTTTGCGACCTTGACGACCTGCACCGCCGTCACCTTGTACTCCGGGCAGTTGGTAGCCCAGTCGGACAGCTCGGTGGTGACAACATTGGCGCCGGATTCCGGAAAATGGAAGGTCGTGTAGACCACGCTCGGCGGCACGCGCTCGGTTACCGTGGCGCGCAGTACCGTTTCGCCGGCGCGGCTGGTGATGCCCACCCAGTCGCCGTGCACGATGCCGCGCGTTTCGGCATCGTGCGGATTGATCTCCAGCAGGTCTTCGTCGTGCCAGACTACGTTGTGCGTGCGGCGCGTCTGCGCGCCCACATTGTATTGGCTCAGTATGCGCCCGGTCGTGAGCAGCAGCGGGTAGCGCGCCGACACGCGTTCGCTGGTGGCGACGTAGTCGGTGACGAAGAAGCGGCCCTTGCCGCGCACGAAGTGATCGATGTGCATGGTGGGCGTGCCCTCCGGCGCCGCCTCGTTGCAGGGCCACTGCACGCTGCCGAGCCGGTCGATCTTCTCGAAGCTCACGCCGTGGAACGTGGGCGTGAGCCGGGCGATCTCCGCCATGATCTCCGACGGATGGCTGTAGTTCATCGGGTAACCGAGCGCATTGGACAGCGCCATCGTGACTTCCCAGTCGGCGAGGCCGGCGAGCGGCGCCATGACCTTACGCACCCGTGAAATGCGCCGCTCCGCGTTGGTGAAGGTGCCATCCTTCTCGAGAAACGACGCGCCCGGCAGGAACACGTGCGCATAGAGCGCAGTTTCATTCAGGAACAGATCCTGCACCACCACGCATTCCATCGCCGAGAAGGCCGCAGCGACGTGCTGCGTGTTCGGGTCGGACTGCGCCATGTCCTCGCCTTCGATGTAGATGCCCTTGAAACTGCCATCGAGCGCGGCTTCGAACATGTTCGGAATGCGCAGTCCCGGCTCCTCGAGCAGCTTCACGCCCCAGGCACCATCGAACAGCGCTCGCGTGACGGGGTCGGAGATGTGCCGGTAGCCCGCGAGCTCATGCGGAAACGAACCCACGTCGCAGGAGCCCTGCACGTTGTTCTGGCCGCGCAGCGGATTGACGCCGACGCCCTCGCGGCCCAGGTTACCCGTGGCCATCGCCAGGTTGGCGATGCACATCACCGCGGTCGTGCCCTGGCTGTGCTCGGTGACACCGAGGCCATAATAGATGGCACCGTTTTTGGCCGTAGCATAGAGCCGCGCCGCGGCCCGCACTTCGACGGCGGGCACGCCGCTGACGGCGGCCGAGGCTTCCGGCGAGCACTCCGGCCGCGACACCGAGGCGACCCAGCGCTGCCAGGACTCGGGCTCACAGCGTTCGGCGACGTAGGCATCCTTGGCCAGCCCCTCGGTGACGATCACGTGCGCCAGCGCGTTCAGCAGCGCGACGTTGGTACCGGGCAGCAGCTGCAAATGATGTTCGGCGCTGATATGCGGCGTGCGCACCAGCGCGATCGCGCGCGGATCGACGACGATCAGTTTGGCGCCGGCGCGCAGCCGCCGCTTGAGCTGCGAGGCGAACACCGGGTGGCCTTCGGTCGGATTGGCGCCGATCAGCATGATCACATCGGCCTTCATCACTGAGTTGAAGGCCTGCGTGCCGGCCGACTCACCCAGTGTCTGCTTCAGTCCGTAGCCGGTGGGTGAATGGCAGACCCGCGCGCAGGTATCGACATTGTTGTTGCCGAAGGCCGCGCGCACCAGCTTCTGCACCAGGTAGGCTTCTTCATTGGTACAGCGTGACGAGGTGATGCCGCCGACCGAGTCGCGGCCGTATTGGGCCTGGATGCGCTTGAACTCACTGGCCGCATGGCCAATCGCGGTGTCCCAGGACACTTCCTGCCAGGGATCGCTGAGCTTCGCGCGGATCATCGGCTTGAGGATCCGATCCTTGTGCGTGGCGTAGCCATAGGCGAAGCGGCCCTTGACGCAGGCATGACCCTGGTTGGCGTGGCCATCGCGATCGGGCACCATGCGAATAACCTGTTCGTTGCTGACCTCCGCCACCAGCGAGCAGCCCACGCCGCAATAGGCGCAGGTAGTAATCGAGGCGTGCGCGGCGCGCGCCGCCTGCGGCGCGGCGATCAGCGTCTTCTCCTGCAGCGCTGTGGTCGGGCAGGCCTCGACGCAGGCGCCGCAAGAAACACACTCGGAGTCCAGGAAACTCTGTCCCTGGCTGGCCGCCACGCGCGAGCCGAAGCCGCGTCCCTCGATAGTCAGCGCCAGCGTGCCCTGCACCTCGTCGCAGGCGCGCACGCAGCGCGAACAGACGATGCAGGCATTCGGATCGAAGGTGAAATAGGGATTGCTCTCGTCTTTGGGCAGTCCAGCGTGGCGCGCGCCGTGCTGGCCGTAGGGACTGCCGCTGACACCGAGCGCCAGCGCCATGTCGCGAATCTCGGTGCGCGCCGGCGAGTCCGCGGCCACCAGCTCGGCAGGATGATCGGAGAGATAAAGCTCCATTACGCCGCGGCGCAGTTCGCTTAAGCGCGCCGACTGCGTGTGCACCTTCATGCCTTCGCTAACCAATGTGGTGCACGAGGCCGGGTAGCCCTTGCGGCCCTCGATCTCGACCAGGCACAGGCGGCAGGAGCCGAAGGCCTTGAGATTGTCGGTGGCACACAGCTTCGGGATGCGGGCGTTGAGCAGGGCGGCAGCGCGCATGATCGAGGTGCCTTCGGGCACCGTGGTGGCGACGCCGTCGATCTCAAGCGCGACGGTACATGTGGCAACACTAGCCGGAGTGCCGGCATCGACATGATCAAGCGCGTGCATGACGGGTTCCCCTGTTCAGCCAGCCGGTCGCGATTTCAGGAAGTCGGCGCGAAAATACTTGACGGCGCTGCGCACCGGAAACGGCGTCATCGAGCCGAGGCCACACAGCGAACCCTCGGCCATGGTGTCACACAGGCTCTCCAGCCGCAGCAACTGGGCCTCGCGATCGCCGCCCTTGAACATCCGGTCGATCAGCTCGACGCCGCGCGTCGAGCCGATGCGGCAGGGCGTGCATTTACCGCAGGATTCGGTGGCGCAGAATTCCAGCGCGTAGCGCGCCATGTGCGCCATGTCGACACTGTCGTCGAAGGCGACGATGCCGCCGTGACCGAGCAGCGCCCCCACCGCGCTCAAGGCTTCGTAGTCAATCAGCGTATCGAACTGCGACTCCGGCAGATACGCGCCCAGCGGGCCGCCGATCTGCACGGCGCGCAGCGGCCGGCCGCTGGCCGAACCGCCACCGTACTCGTACAGCAGCTCGCGCAAACTTACGCCGAAAGCCAGCTCCACCAGTCCCGGGCGCTTCAGGTTCCCGGCCAGCTGCAGCGGCAGCGTGCCGCGCGACTTGCCGACACCGAGGTCACGGTAATGCGCCGCGCCGTCCTTGAGTATGGCCGGCACCGTGGCCAGCGAAATCACGTTGTTGACCACGGTGGGCATGCCGAACAGCCCTTTGATCGCCGGCAGTGGCGGGCGCACGCGCACTTCGCCGCGCCGACCCTCCAGGCTCTCGAGCATCGAGGTTTCTTCGCCGCAGATATAGGCGCCGGCGCCGAGGCGCACTTCCAGATCGAAGCGCTTGCCGCTCCCCTGCACGTCGGCGCCGAGATAGTGCTGCCGGTAGGCCTGGGCGATCGCCTCGTTTAATACCTTATGTGCGTGCGGATATTCCTCGCGCAGGTAGATATAGCCCTGCGTGGCGCCTACCGCCAGTCCCGCAATTGTCATACCCTCGATCAGCATCAACGGGTCGCCTTCCATCAGCATGCGATCGGCGTAGGTACCCGAATCGCCTTCGTCGGCGTTGCAGGTGATGTACTTCTGCGCGGCAGCTGCGTCGAACACCGTCTTCCATTTGATGCCGGTGGGAAAGGCCGCGCCGCCGCGGCCACGCAATCCCGAGTCGGTGACCGTCTGCACGATCTCGGCGGGCTTCATGGCCAGCGCGCGACTCAGGCCCTGATAGCCGCCGTGCGCGCGGTAATCACTGATGCTGGCGGGTTCGATGATGCCAACACGCACAAAGGTCACGCGCGCCTGGCGCACCAGATAGGGATGCTGCGCTACCGGACCGACGCATAGCGGATGCGGCTTGCCGGAGAGAAAGTCCGCGGCGAACAGTGAGGCTACGTCCTTGAGGCAAACCGGCCCATAGGCGACACGGCCCTGCGGCGTCTCGACTTCGACCAGCGGTTCGAGCCAGTACAGCCCACGCGAACCGTTGCGCCGGAGGCTGAGCTGCGCACCCGATTGCTGCGCCTGGGCAGCGATCGCAGCCGCCACGTTCTCGGCGCCCAGCGCCAGCGCGCCGGCATCGCGCGGCACGTACACCACGGTACTCACGAGCGGCTCCGGCATTGCGCCAGCAGTTCATCGAGGCGCGCCGGCGTGACGCGGCCATGCAGTTCGCCATCGAGCATCAGTGCCGGCGAACAGGCGCAGGCGCCCAGGCAATAGACGGGTTCGAGCGTTACCGCGCCATCGCTACTGGTTTCATTGAAACTGACGTCCAGGCTGCGCTGTGCCTGGCGCTCGAGCGCCGCGCCGTTCATCGCCTGGCAGGACTCCGCCCGGCAGATGCGCAGCAGATGCCGGCCCGGCGGTGAGTGTCGGAAGTAATGATAGAAACTCATGACCCCATGCACTTCGGCGCGCGACAGATTCAGTCCGTGGGCCACCTGCGGCACAGCGTCGTCCGGAATGCAGCCAAACTCGTCCTGGATGGCGTGCAGCACCAGCAGCAGCGGACCGGGCTCGGCGGCCAGGCGCGCAATAATGCTGTCGATACGCTCGTTCATTCCGGTTCCTGTGCCGACATTATGGTGACTCTTCAGCGCGCCGGAAAACCGCAGCGCACCAGCAATCCCGGTGCATTTTCGCACAGCTCGAGCGTGCCGCCATGCAATCGTACTACAGCGGCCACCAGGCTCAGTCCCAGGCCGCTTCCAGACACGGCAGCGTCGCGTTCAAGACGCCGGAACGGCAGCAGCATGCTGGCGCGCGAGGCCTCAGGGATGCCCGGGCCATTGTCGCCCACTGTCAGTGTGACGCGCCCGGCCTCGGTGCGCACTGCCAGCTCAACCTCGCCGCCGGCCGGCACGTACTTGATGACATTCTCCAGCAGGTTGGTGCACAGCTGCGCGAGCAGTTGCCGGTGCCCGGTGATCACGGCCGCGCCCGCGGCCTGCAGCCGCAGCTCGACGCCGCGTTCGCGCGCTTCGGGCGCATAGAGCTCATACAGTTCCTGTGCCAGCTGCGCCAGATCCACCGGTTCCGGCGCGCCGCCGCCGCCCGACTCGGCCTGCGCGATCTGCAGCAATGTGGCCAGTGTGTGCTGCACGCGTTCCAGGTCACCGATCGTCGCCTGCATGGCCTTCGCGCCGGCGGAGTCGAGCGCTGCACCCTGCAGCTGCGTCTCGAGCCGCGTGCGGATCCGATGAAGCGGCGCACGCAGGTCGTGCGCGGCGCTGTTGAAGGTGGTGCGCACCGCCGCGGTCTGCTGCTCAATGCGATCGAGCATCACATTGACGGCGCCGGCCAGCTGGTCGAACTCATCGAAGCTGCCATCGAGCGGCAGGCGGCGCGAGAGATCGCCGGAGATGATGCGCGCGCAAACCTGCGCGACGCCGCGCACCCGGTCTGCTACCCGGCGACTGAACCACCAGCCGATCAGCGCCATCAGCAGCGCGGTAAGACCCATGCCCCACAGTGTCGTGGCCCGCAGGCGCAGCATGAAGCGGCGGCGTTCGGACAGATCGGTGCCCACCAGCAGGCGATTGCCGTCCAGCGCCACCAGCGCGGCGCGTACCGGGTGACTCGCTTCACGGCCGTGCTCATTGGCGCTGATCTCGAATTCGCGCCACTCGCCCTGTGGCGCCAGCACCAGCGGCCAGGAGGACAGGTTGCCGGCGAGCTGCTGGCCCTGCGGATCGAGCAGCAGGTACACCGCGCCGAGGCGTCCCCAGTCGTCGACGCGCTGATTGAGCACTTCGACCAGCCGTGGCAGGCCGCCGCCGCGATAGTCCTCGCTGAGCGATTCGATCTCGGTCTGGATCACCAGATCGACCTGTGTGTCCATCGCGCGCTGGGTCAGCAGGAACACCGTCCACAGCAGCGCGCTGACGCCCAGCACCACGCCGCATAGATAAAGAAGCGCCAGGCGCGCCGTCGAGGAGCGCAGCCGTGGCGCGCTCACGGCTCGCGGCCCGCGGCGTCGCTGTCCGGATCGCGGATCACATAGCCGGCGCCGCGAATCGTGTGCAGCAGTGGCACGTCATAGCCGCGATCAATGGCCTGGCGCAGCCGGCTGATGTGCACGTCGATCAGGTTGGTTTGCGGGTCGAAATGCAGGTTCCACACCGCCTCGAGCAGCATGGTGCGCGTCACCACCTGGCCGACACGGCGCAGCAGATACTCCAGCAGCTGGAATTCCCGGGCGGTCAGTGCAATCTCGCGCCCGCCGCGCGTGACCCGGCGCGCGATCACATTCAGTTCCAGATCGGCCACGCGCAGCACGCCGACGTGGTGGACGTCACCCAGCGCGCGGCGCAGCAGCGCTTCGACCCGCGCCAGCAGCTCGGCCAGCGCAAAGGGTTTCACCAGGTAATCGTCGCCGCCGGCGCGCAGGCCCTCGACGCGATCATCGACAGTGCCCAGCGCGCTCAACACCAGCACCGGCGTCGCGACTCCCTGCTGACGCAACGCGCTGATCAAGGTCAGTCCGTCGAGCTGCGGCAGCATTCGATCGACGATCAGCAGGTCGAAGCGCGTACTGCGCGCGGCCTCCAGGCCCGCGCTGCCCGAGGCGCAGGTCTGCACCACGTAGCCGGCTTCCTGCAGCCCGTGGCTGACGTGGCGCGCCGCTTCAGCATCGTCTTCGACCAATAGGATCTGCATGCACCACTCCGCGGGCTTGGCCGGGTATGCTTTCACATATGGAAGCCAGTGTCATATCAGCGCCCTCAGCGTACGACCGGCTGCGGCTCGACGACGCGCAATTGACTGCGCTGCTGGCCAGCGGCCGCTCGCGCCGCGAACTGCAGGCGGTGTTCGGCCGCCAGGAATACCTGTTGCTCGCCGGCCTGGCGCAGC
>Ga0075026_100000152_pt1 | contig 24945 bp, 23 predicted proteins | sample Str012_2_FD_71392 | JGI IMG/M metagenome (GOLD analysis project Ga0075026, IMG submission 71392) | Freshwater sediment microbial communities in response to fracking from Pennsylvania, USA - Straight Creek_MetaG_SC_2012 | ecosystem: Environmental > Aquatic > Freshwater > Creek > Sediment... | reverse complement strand
GTGTAAAGAAGCGAATGGCAGCGTCTGCTGGTGTTGAGACATCCGTGCCCGCACTGATGTTGAGACGCACGACGAAGGCGTTGTTCACCAGCTCCACAAGCTTACTCCCTGCTTGGGTCATGAGGAGAAGGAGTGCGCTCTTTGCATTGTAGACGTTTGCGTACTCACCGAAGGCGATGGTGGCGAGCGTGATGTCGTTGTTGTCTTGGCGCTTCGTGATAGCAGGCACGGTGTCCTTCACGAGCTCTTCCCACGTGCGTGGTGGATATGCAAGGCGCGACGAAGCGAAAATGTTGCGGTTCCAGTACATCACGAGCGGGTCGACCGCAAACGGTATGCCGTAAAAGCCGCTCGGAAATAGGAAAATCTCGGTGCCTTCTACGAACGTGTTGCGATAGTCGCGTATGGAAAAATTGTCGTACGAAAGCTGGGTGAGCTTGTTTGCTTCGGGAATGAGGAGGTCATGCGGGAGGAGTACGAGGTCGGGACCACTGCCCTCTGCAATGCTGTTGACGAACTCCTTCTCAAACGTCGACTTGTCCTTTTGCACATAGTGCACGAGTCCCCACTTTTGGTTTTTCGATGCGAGGTCGCCGATGGTTTGCTCGAACACTTGGCGGTCGAGCGTGCCCCACACCGTCACGCCGGCATTCAGCGGGTCGGCCTGCGCACTAAAGCCACGAAAAGCAGCGAACATGATGAGACCTCCGATTGCGAGTGCTCCAAAAACGGAGATGAGAATGATTTGAAAGGGTTTCATGAGTGACCTATATAGTAAAGCACGGACGCGTGGCTTTCTCGCTACGCTTTGTGGAAGACGAGCCCGTAGTGGTGTGTCCCCGCGGGAAAGCCGCGCTCATACACAAAGCCCAAGGTCGGAATAATATCCTTGGCATTTACTTCTGAAAGCACATGGTCCGGGTGCGGACCCATACCACCATGGGAGGACGTCCAGTCGATAACGAAAAGCTTGCCGCCTGGGCGGAGGATACGCGCCACTTCTTTCAGCACGCGCGCTTTGTCAGTGATCTGGAAGAGGACGTTGGCCAGCACGACAGCGTCGTACACGCCGTCGGATACACGGATGCCGCGTGACGACTCGATGTCTGCCCACATTGCCTCGACGTTTGTGATGTGGCGGTTGCGCGCCTCTGCTGCGATGCGCTCTGCAAGCTGCTTTTGTATCTCAATGGCTGTCACGCGGCCATTTGGCAAAATAGCTTTCGCAATCGCAAAAGAAAAGTGCCCACTGCCCGCACCGATGTCCGCCACACGGTCACCGGGAAGCAAGTTGAAATGCGTCACTGCATTATCAGGAATAACAAACCGCATATATAGGTACAGTATACCCGCTCCCCTTCAGTTTTTCGGTGAGATATCACCAGGAGACCGCGAAAACAGTAAGTTTTATGCTGCGAGTCAAACGGTGTTATAATAGATGCAGTCATACGAGAAAAAACCATCGTGTTTTTGTCTTTTTGTAAAAAGACTTCAAGGTGAGAAAAGCTGCCGAAAGACAGCTCAGCCCACTAATGCACCTATATGCCGTTAGCGGTATTGGACGTCATGTCTTATAGCCATAATGTCATATGGCCCATTAATGAATACTTACTTTGTTCCTTGAGAGGCGCCTATACCTAAAATTGAGAGGTGTGTTCAAGTCGAACACCAACAACAGCAGCTCGTATGAGTAAGAGATGGTTACGCTGTTGTCCATCTCAGGACACAAACAGTTATGACTTCGTTCATCATTGTCTTGTTGGAGGTTATCGTAACGATATACCTTCTCAAGGTCGTATAGGTGCACCTCAGAGCGCAAAATGTCCATCTATGACAACAAGACTGAACTACTGCGATTTTTAAACATCGAAGAAAATTTTCTATACGGTGATTTTTCAAAACACTTTCGTCTTCTTAAAATTCCAAAGAAAAGAGGTGGCACTAGAGATATTTACCCTCCTGATAAAAAACTGAAGGATGTACAGGAGAATATACTGAAAGATATTCTAAAGAAAGCCGATTACCTACCTTGTGTATACGGATTATCAAAAGAAACAGATATAGTCGCCAACGCAAAGAAACATCAGATAAATCATTCAGGATTTCTCTTGAATTTAGATATTAAGGACTTCTTTCCTTCTGTTCCAATGAAAGAAGTTAATTTTGCCTTTGCTCGACTCGGATTCGGAAAAGAAAACGCAAAAATCTTAACTAAACTTTGTACTTACAATAAATCTATTCCTCAGGGTGCACCAACAAGTTCACATTTATCTTGTTTGTGTTTCAATAAACTTGATAGGAAAATATACAAATTCTGCCGAAAGAAAAATCTAATCTATACTCGATATATTGATGATATATCTATTTCGGGGGGACAAATTTCTCCTGCCGACAGAGTCGCGATAAAAAATATAATTATTGCTGGCGGTTATCGACTGAATGACAAAGAAATATTGTTGCAGTCTGACGACGAAAAAATAATAAACGGAATAAAGTTTTCAAAATCTGAAATTACAGTTCTTGATAATTATAAAATTCAGATATACTCCTTACTCCAAGAATATAATCAGACTCGAAACCCAATCACAAAATTAAGATATGTCGGCAAATTGGGGTTCTTTTACTTTATAAATAAAAGCAAAGCGTTACTTTTTCAAAAAGAGATAGAAAACACACTTACGACTTTCTGAGGTCGTTGCACAGCGAAGCGAGCATAGCGGCGGCCCCGAGAATACGGGGCCGAACGCGCATCCGAAGAAAGTTGGAAGTGGGTTCCTAACCTAGAAACAAACTGAGGACGCGATAGCATCACCATCTCGAAGTTTCATCACACGCACACCCTGCGTCTGTCGGCCAAGTGACGGAATTTGCACAAGTGGGAGGCGGATGACCTGTCCCTTCTTCGACATGACCACGAGCTCGCCTTCGGCCTTGTACTCTTTCGTAAGCACTTCACCGCCGACCACCGGACCTGTCTTTGCAGTCACCTGCGCAGTCTTGATGCCCGAGCCACCGCGGTTTTGGACCTTATACTCTTTTGCATTGGTCGTCTTGCCGTAGCCGTTTTCTGTGACAACGAGGATCTCCATGTCCTTTGCTCCCTTTGCGAGGATACCGGTCGAGACCACCGTGTCGCCCTTGCCGAGCTTCATACCGCGGACACCTGCAGCAGTGCGACCCATCTCGCGGATGTCGCCTTCGTCGAAGCGGATAGACTGACCCTTTGAGGTAATGACCACGACTTCGTCGCCACGTGAGACAAAGCGTGCCGCGATGAGCGAGTCACCTTCGTCCAGCGTGATGGCGATGAGGCCACTACGACGTACGTCATTGAAGGACTTTGCAGCGACTTTCTTTGTCGTGCCGTGAAGTGTCATCATGAGGAGCGACTGCTCTTCTGAACCTTTTGCATCTTTGCGCACAGGAAGTACCGAGGTGACGTTTTCACCTTCGGTCAGTGCGAGGAAGTTCATAACAGACTTTCCCTTCGTTGCGCGCTTTCCTTCTGGGATGTCGAACATCTTTGTCTGGTAGACCTTGCCCTTGTCGGTAAAGAAGAGGAGGTCGCTGTGTGTCGAGGTCGTGACCAAGCTCGTGACGAAGTCTTCCTCCTTTGTGTTGAGGTCAATGACACCCACACCACCGCGCTTTTGCTGGCGGTATTCAGCAGGGTTCGTGCGCTTGATGTAGCCACCTTCGGTGATCACGAGCACGCTCTCTTCGTCGGGAATGTAGTCTTCGGGGTTCAGCATCTTCACGCCACCCTTCACTATTTTCGTACGGCGATCGTCACCGTACTTTGTCGCAAAGTCTGCGATCTCCTGCTTCACGATAGAAAGCATTTTCTTCTCGCTCTTGAGGATCGTCTCAAGTTCATCGATGAGCTTCTGGATCTCTTTGAGCTCATCTTCGATCTTCTTGCGCTCGAGGCTTGCGAGCTTCTGGAGACGCATGTCGAGGATGGCAGTCGTCTGACGATCAGAAAACTTGAAACGCTTCATGAGTGCTTCGTGTGCAGCAGGTACGTCTTTTGAAGCACGGATGAGCTTGATGATCTCGTCGATGTGGTCGAGTGCCTTCTTGAGGCCGAGGAGGATGTGCTCGCGCTCACGTGCCTTGGCGAGGTCATAGATAGTGCGGCGACGCACGATGTTTTGGCGGTGCTTGATGTACTCCACCAAGATACCCTTGAGCGAAAGTGTCTGTGGTACGCCATCGACAATAGCCACCATGTTGTAGTGGAACGTGTCTTCAAGCTGCGTGTGCTTGTAGAGTTTGTTGAGCACCGTCTGTGGCTGTGCGCCGCTCTTTAGCTCTACTACCACGCGGATGTCACGAGTCGACTCGTCGCGGAGGTCACGAATGCCTTCGATCTTTTTGTCGCGCACGAGGTCAGCGATCTTTATGAGCATTTCTGCTTTGTTCACGCGGAATGGAATCGACGTGATGATGATAGAAAATGCACCCTTCTTGTCTTCGACGATTTCAGCCTCACCGCGGACCACCACACCCCCCTTGCCATTGGTGTACGCATGCGTAATGTCTTTCTGGTTGAAGGCAACCGCGCCCATTGGGAAGTCGGGGCCCTTCACATGCTGGAGAAGATCTTCGTTCGTAGCTTTTGGATCATCGATGAGATGGCCGATAGCAGCTGCGACTTCGCGAAGGTTGTGTGGCGGAATGTTCGTCGCCATACCGACGGCGATACCAAGCGTACCGTTGAGCAATAGGTTTGGTGCAAGACCAGGAAGTACGGTCGGCTCCTTTTTTGTACCGTCGAAGTTTGGGCGCCAGTCAACAGTTTCCTTTTCAAGATCACGAAGAAGCTCTTCGGACACGCGCGACATCTTTGCTTCGGTATAACGATACGCAGCTGCTGAGTCGCCGTCGATAGAACCGAAGTTTCCTTGGCCGAGCACGAGCGGGTAGCGCGTCGCAAAATCTTGTGCGAGTTTTACCATTGCTTCATACACCGCGGCATCGCCGTGTGGATGAAACGAACCGAGCACATCTCCCACTACCGTCGCAGACTTCTTAAACTTTGCACTTGCGGTGAGACCATTGAGGCGCATCGAGTAGAGGATGCGACGATGCACAGGCTTCAGACCATCGCGTACATCAGGAAGCGCGCGCGCAGTAATAACGGTCATTGCGTAGTCGATGTACGACTGACGCATTTCATCGGAAATATTTTGTGTCACGACACCGCGCGCGGCTGCCGGTACCTCCGGTTCCTTCTTTGGTTCTTCCGCTGGTTGTTTTTTTGCCATGAAATAAGGTGTCTCGTTGTTCTAAAATTACCCGGCTATTCTACCATAAACGCTTCATTCGTTCATCACCTCGGCTATTCTGAGGATGCGCGTCCATCCTTGCTCCGCGGATGGCGCTAAACTCACTTCGTTCCGTTACGACCTCAGAATAGCCGAGGTGCCTCACTACACTCCGAAATGAGCAGCAGTTCTATAAATTTTTGTCGTTGCGGAGCGGAGCGAGCATAGCGGCGGCCCCGAGAATACGGGGCCGAACGCGCATCAAAAATTTGCAGAACTGCTGCTAAACACCCTACCTCGTCTCAATCAGTACCGTCTTTCCAATATTTGAATCGTCTTGTTGTGGCGCGGGAGATGAGCTTGAAGCTACTTCGATGAGCACTGTTTTTGGTACAGCAGGCGCAGAGGTTGCAGCCGATGCAGGAAGCGCGGCGCGCACTGCCGCAGTAGTATGCAAATCATTCTTGCGAACTGAGTCGATGAGCGCGCTCACTTTATCTTCGAGCTCACTTTTTGAAATGGTTGACGGTGTCTGTGTATTCGTCGGTGCAGCTTGCTGTGCTTTTTCTGCAGCTTGCTTGTAGAGGTCGTACGCAGAAAGCGCATGTTCGGTGAGTGCACTGTTTTGCACTGTGCCGGCCCCCTTTCCAATATCTGAAAAACGTGCGGGCAGCGTGGTGAGCCAAATGAGCACAATGACACCCGTGCACACCGATGCACCAATAAACGCAAACTGGCTTTTTACGCCATGTGGCTGTTGTTGTATCTCTTTGATCAACTGCTTCATATATATGAAATAGAGCGGGCGGCTAGCGGGCGAGGACAGCAAGCTCGAATGTGGGAGTGTGTCCTATGCACTTTTTGCAGGTTGGGGGTAGGTCTGGAGCAAAAAGTGTAGAGGGCACACTCCCCTTACAGGAACACTAAATATTACGCCTTGAGAAGAACCACCTGTCCTTCCATCGTAAGGATATCTTTTTTCTTTACGGTGAGCTTCTCTTCTGGCTTTACGTTTTCCGCACCCACTTCTTTGAGGAAGAGCTTCAGCGATGTTGCGTCGTATTGCATCGGGATAATGACGCGCGCTTCGAGCTTGACCCCGAGCTCTGCCGCAGCTGCAGCATCGAGCACATCACCGCCGCCCACAGGCACAAAGAGAATGTCGATGTCACCAAACTCTTCGAGAATCTTCGGGTCGAGCTTTGGGTCTGACATCGCGCCGCAGAACAGCATGTTGATGCCTTCAAGCGTGACGTAGTACACGGTGTTGTAAAACTCCGAGCCGTCGTAGGCAGTCTTCACACCAAAACCGCGCGCGGTGACTTCCCCCACTTCGTATTCTCCCGGACCTGAAATAACAAACGGTTCACGCTCGCCGTACGTCACCTGCGCAACACCATTGAAGTCTTCGTGGTTCGTGGTCACAAACGCTACGTCAGCACCAAACTTCACCGCGGTCATGCTCGAGTCTTTTGAAATAGGGTTAAATGCGAGCGTTGTGTCGCCGAACGACACTTTAAAACACTGTCCTCCAAGATATGTGATAACCATAGTGCGAATAGTATACCGCGTTTTAAAAAATTTGCTGTGGGTACAAGCATAGTACGGTACGCCGGGCAAACGGGCGCGGCACTTTTTGCAGGTCGGGGGTAGGTCTGGGGCAAAAAGTGCCGCGCCCGTTTGCTTTTCATGTAAAACACTTATTTTAAGCCATATAACGTAACCTCGACCACACAACATGAAAAAGTACTTGACAATATTTTCATATATGCTATACTCTTTGAGTCATTAACAAAAAGGGAGATGACATTTGGTGAAACGCGCTTCGAAATAGAGTTCATTTTCGGCCATTTTTTGCCAAATTGACAAGTGTCAGTAAAGGAGGAAATCACTGGAACCTCGCGTGAGATTGGAGAAATCTGATACTCATTTGCTAGGCTGGATAACATCCATCAATTCAGTTGAGAATTCGACGCCAAATTAACCCGGGGAGTCTCATGCAAATGAGCTCCCCAAACAGTTTCGCTCGAATGAGCAACACAAAAGCGGTGCAGATTGCTGCACCCACGATGAGGCTTGAAGACACATGACCACAAGGAATTAGAGGTATCGAACATATCTCTTCCGTCATGCTGGCTCGCCCATCGTCCGTTCTTTATACCCATCGCTGGATCCCCTGCAAAAGCTTCCAGCAATTCCTGAGGTGCCGTCCCCCCGACGTTGCCCCACGCACACCTCAGGATATTGGCCCAGCTGTTCCGCCTTCATGGTGATGAACGCTGGGCCTTTTTCTTTTCCAAAAGTTGTGGTATTGTAGCGGCAGTCAGTTCTAGTTGTGAACGTGCCTGTGTCCCGCCGCCGCATCGCACAGGCATCATTTGCAATTAGTGCATCGGAAGCCATACGCCTCCCCAGACATTGGTTTCTGATTTCTAACCCAGCCTACGTTTGTAGCTTTGCCCGAGCTCGCGTGGGCTGGGCCCGCTTTCCAAGACCTTCTGTCTCGACAGAGGTCTTTTTTTATAGTACACTCGCGATGTTCTGTGCTGGTTAGCGAGCGAGCGTCGTGAAATTCGTTTAGAATTTCACGACCGAGCGAGCGCGACCAGCAAGAAGGGCTTTGCCCGATTATTAGTTCTCGGAGAGCGTTGGTAACCCCACACACACGACCACTGGTTGCATATGGGCTGTGTGGAACGGCGCTCTCCTTAAAATACACATGAACACAACAACTGCAGAAGATACTGCGGAGATGGAGGTTGCACAGACGGCAAGCGTGATGGACGGCTTCATGGCGGAGTCACCTGCGCGTCCACAGATCGGTGAATTAGTAGAAGGAAAAGTGTCTGCACTTGGTCGTGCGCGCATTTTCGTAGACCTCTTCCCATGGGGAACAGGCATCATCTACGGTCGTGAGTACATGAACGCTCGCGATGTACTTCGCAAAGTATCGGTTGGCGATACCATCGCTGCAAAGGTCGTCGATGTTGAAAACAAAGACGGCTACATCGAGCTCTCACTCAAGGAGGCTCGTCAGGCGCTCATCTGGAGCGAAGCAGAAACTGCTCAGAAGGAGCAGCGCGTCCTTACACTCATTGTGAAGGAAGCAAACAAAGGTGGACTTATCCTCGAATGGCAGGGTATCCAGGGCTTCCTCCCTGCGTCTCAGCTTGCACCAGCTCACTACCCTCGCGTAGAAGATGGTGACAAGGACAAGATCCTCTCGGAGCTCCTCAACCTCATTGGTCAGCCACTTTCGGTTATCGTCATTACTGCAGATCAGAAAGAAGCAAAGCTCATCTTCTCTGAAAAGGGTCCTCAGGAAAAAGAAGAGAAAGAAGAGAAAGTCAGCAAGTACGCTGTCGGTGACGAAGTCGCAGGTACTGTCACTGGTGCGGTAGACTTCGGCGTCTTCGTTCGCCTCGAGGAAGGTCTCGAGGGTCTCGTGCACATTTCTGAAATCGACTGGGGTCTCGTCGAGAACACTCGCTCACTCTTCAAGGTTGGCGACAAGGTAAAGGTAAAGGTCATTGAAGTAAAGGACGACAAGATCTCACTCTCTATCAAACAGCTCAAGGAAAATCCATGGGTTGCTGCGACAAAGAAGTTTGCGAAGGATCAGATGGTCGACGGCGTTGTCATCAAGTACAACAAGCACGGTGCACTCGCTTCTATCGAAGAAGGTGTTGCTGGTCTCGTCCACATCTCAGAGTTTGCTTCTGAAGAAGAGCTCAAGAAGGCGCTCGAGCTCGGCAAGAAGTATCCGTTCAAGATTACGCTCTTCGAACCAAAGGATCACCGCATGACTCTTTCGTACAAGACGAAATAGTCAAAGCGACAAACGAAAAACCCCGCGGCCATACGGCCGCGGGGTTTTGTCATGCACCTTCCAATGTACTCAAGCCGAGCATCTGCAGCCAAAAAGCTGGTCTTTGCGAAATGAAATGGAGCAAAGTTTTTGGCGAAGCCGCAGTGAGTCTTCGCTGGAAGACGAATGGTCGGCGAGGGTATATTGAAAGGTGCTGCCTTTATTTGCTATTCATCGCCATCGTCGCCACTTCGCGACCCTCTGTTGCAAAGAGCGTGATACCTTCAAATATCTGCTTCTCTATTTTCTTCAGTACTGCAATCTCATTTGCACCAAAGTCTCCCATCAAAAACTTTATGACTGCGTCCTCGCCTTGTGGCTTGCGAAGCTTGCCACCCGGAGTCGTCGGACATACGCCCACGCGAATGCGTACGAAGTCTTTGGTCTTTAGTGCCTTGATGATAGACTCCACGCCGTTGTGTCCGCCCGAGCTCCGCCCAAAGGCCATGCGCACGGTGCCAAACGGCAGGTCGAGGTCGTCATAGACCACAAGGAGCTTCGCGGCTTGCTTCACATTCTTTACGAGCGTCACGACAGACTTCCCCGACTTATTCATATAGGTATCTGGAAGCACGATGGTCACTGGCTCCCCCTCCACCGCTCCCTTTCCAACATGCGCAAAGTGCACACCCTTCGACGCAAGTGCGATGTCTGCCTTTTTTGCAAAGTGTTCGAGCAACATACGGCCAGTGTTGTGTCGCGAACGCGCGTATTCTTCTCCGGGGTTCCCCAAACCAACGATAATAATCATGGAAATAGTATAGCAGAAATGGGCGAGGCGAAGACATGCGCACTTTTGCAACCATTCACTCGCCAGCGCTCGTTTTGAAAAGCACTTTCAGTGCATCTTCGAGAAATGTGCTCCCAGCACATTTCTCTGGCTTCGCCAAAAACTTTGCTCCATTTCATTTCGCAAAGACCAGCTTTTTGGCTGCAGATGCTTGCAAAAGCGTGCCTGCCTTCTATTGATGATTGGCGCATCATAAATTCGAGCATTTGCAAGCGCCGAGCACGGTCTTTTTGTGAAGCGAAGCGTAACAAAAAGTCGGCGCTGAAACCGAAATGAGTCTTCGCTGGAAGACGAATGGTCGAATTTGTGATGTGACGAACAGCAATTCTGAGAAAAATACGGAAAAACTTGTGCTCGTTTTAAATCGCGCTTATAATAAGCGAAATATTTCCCATGGAATCACCACTTCACTCAGAGCACACACATTCCACTCCTCCTTCGCTCGTCAAACAGCCTGGAACTATTGGTGAAATACTCCGCTTTGCGTTCATTGCACTCATTATCGTCATTCCAATCCGCTTTTTTGTCGCGCAGCCGTTTATTGTGTCTGGTGCATCGATGACACCAACCTTTGAAAACGGTCAGTACCTCATTGTCGACCAGCTTTCCTACCGTTTTACACCTCCTGCACACGGCGATGTCATCGTTTTTAAATATCCAAAGGACCCTTCAAAATATTTCATCAAACGTGTCGTGGGTATTCCAGGAGATACCGTCTCTATCAACGGCAACGTCATCACCATTTTCAATAAGACACATGAGAACGGTGCGCGCTTGAACGAGCCGTACGTTGCGAAGATGACACCAAACGGCGCTGAGACAGAAAAGCTCGGCGACAGTGAGTATTTCGTCATGGGTGACAACCGCGACAACAGCTCGGACTCACGCGTGTGGGGTATTTTGCAGAAAGATTTTATTGTTGGCAAAGCGTACCTTCGACTGTTCCCATTCCAAAATCTTGGATACCTTCCAGGAAGTGCGACGCCCATTACAAACTAACTTCGAAAACTATGAGTATCGAATTGCCATCACCAACTGAGTTTATCAAGGTTGCAACGAAAACGGCACGACACTTTGGTTTTGATTCTCTCGAACACGTTAAGGCACGCAATGTAAAGGCAGAGGGCAAACGCATCCAGGTGCAGCGCATTCCTGTCGCAGACCGCAAAGTCGACAACATGCACGGTCTCCTCACCTCTGGTGTGTCGTCGTATTTTGAAAACAATCTCACCTTTGGAAAGCCTGCGCTTTTTTCTACAATCGAAGAAGTTCCCCGCTCTGGCGACCTTGCACTCACGCTTCATGCGGTCGGTGTGTCGAAGTCTATCGCGGAAACACTCCTCATCCAGACTATGCGCTCAGTGCTTTTCGACCTTGGTATCGAAGACCACGTCGTGCGTATCAACTCCCTCGGCGACCGCGAGTCGACCAACCGCTACACACGCGAGCTCACGAACTTTTTCAAAAAGCGCATGGAGGACATGACGCCGCAGTCGCGTGAACTCATGAAAGAACATGTCTTTTCTGCGCTTGCACACCTACTCGAAAAGAGTCACGACCTCGGCTTCCGCGCGCCGAGCCCGCTTGAACATCTTTCCGACCAGAGTCGCAAGCATTTCCGCGAAATCATCGAGTACTTAGATATCGCAAATATTCCGTATGAGATTGACTCGCGTCTCATGGGTCATCACCTCTGCTACTCTGACGCGCTCTTTACCATCGGCAACCCGGACCCGACCGTCGACTCGCCCATCTCCGTACGCGGTGGCCGCTACGATGAGTTTGTGAAGCGCCTCACAAAGCAGAACATTCCTGCGACCGGCGCCGTGATGATACTTCGTTCTCGCAAAGTACCGTCGCGCATTCCAAAGGTTGAAGATTCTCTTCGCTCCATCTTTGTTGTACAGCTTGGTTTTGGTCCAAAGATCCGCTCACTCCTCCTTATGGAAGACCTGAAGCGCGCTGACATCGAGGCGTACCAAGAGCTTTCCTCCGACTCACTCGGCGACCAGCTCCGCAAAGCAGAGGCGCTCAATGTGCCCTATTCGCTCATCCTTGGACAAAAGGAGTATGTCGACAACACCGTCATCGTGCGCGACATGCGCTCACGCTCACAGGAGAGTGTGCCTGCACATGCGATCGTCTCGCACATGAAGCGTTTGGTACGGTCGTAGGAGAGAGCTCAGTGACAATGCCCCGCGCGCCCAAAGGGCGCGCGGGGCATTGTCCGTCTCCACTTGCAGAAACACCCCTTTTTGTGATATTGTTGCGAACATGTCAATCAACGTACAGGTGGAGAAAAACGCAGGAGAAAGCACAGCGAATTTGATTCGTCGTTTTACAAAGCGCGTTCAAGGCGCAGGTATTATTCCAAAGGTTCGCAAGAGCCGTTACCATGAGCGCGTGAAGTCTGAAAACGTCAAGCAGACAAAGCGCCTCAAGACCCTCAAACGCAAGGTTGTCTACGAAGAGCTCCTCAAGCTCGGCAAGATCGCAGAACGCCCAGAACGCGGCGCTCGCAAGTAATCTCCACATGGGTACCACAGGGTTTTCAATTGCATCTACCACAAAGGACACCCTTCCTGCTATCCCCTTTCAAAAGATAAAGAACGACATACTCGGCACCGAGTATGTCGTTTCTTTAGTATTTGTTGGTGAAAAGCGTGCGCAAAGCATCAACAAACAGTGGCGCAAGAAAACCTACACACCAAACGTGCTTGCGTTTGAAGTCGCACCAGACTGCGGCGAAATCTACATCACACCGAAAATTGCCGCGAAAGAATGTGCCGAATACGACCACAATCTTCGCCAACACATCGCTTTTCTATTTATCCACGCACTACTCCATTTGAAAGGACACGCACATGGCGATACAATGGAGAGAAGCGAAATGGCGTACATGAAAAAATATCGCTTTCTCTAAGCGTGCACAACCGCACAGAGAAAGTTATGTTCATCCTCGGTACGCTGTTCCTTGGCGTATATGGCTGAACATACAGTAGTTGGAATTGATATCGGCACCTACCAAGTAAAGGTAGTGGTTGTTCGTCAACCTAAAGAAGGCGTTGAGAAGCAGCTTCCCCAGATCATCGGCACCGGCTACGCAGAGTCGCGCGGCATGCGCCACGGCTACATCATCAATGAGGCCGAGGTAGCAAAGAGTGTTCGCCAAGCAATCTCTCAGGCAGAACAAGCGTCAAACACTATCGTAAAGCGTGCGTATATCTCTGTAGGCGGCATCGGCCTCGACGAGATCCATTCACACGGTGAGGTCATCACTTCGCGTGCCGACTCTGTCATTACCGAAGCCGACGTCGAGAAGGCACTCGCCGACAGCGAGGAGCGCATTATGGACCGCATCCCGAACCGCAAGGTCATCCATGCCGTACCACTCTCATATATTGTAGACGGCGAGAAAGTCCTTGGCCGCCCCGAAGGCATGCACGGCACCAAGCTTGAAGTCGACTCTATTTTCATCACCTGTTTTGAGCAGCACCTAAACGACCTCGTATCGACGGTGGAGTCGCTTGGTATCCACGTAGACGACGTCATGGCCTCACCACTTGCAGGCAGTCTCGTAATGCTCACTAAAGCACAGAAGCGCGCCGGCTGTGTGCTCGCCAACATCGGTGCAGAAACGGTGTCCATCGTCGTGTTTGAAAACGGCGTGCCAGTGTCACTCAAAATATTCCCGATCGGCTCGACCGATATCACCAACGACATTGCACTTGGTCTCAAGATCCCACTCGAAGAAGCAGAGCGCATCAAGCGCGGAGCTGCCGGCGCAAACTTCTCGAAGCGCAAGCTTGACGAAATCATCGCGGCGCGCCTCACCGACATCTTCGAGCTTATCGACGCACATCTCAAAAAGATTAAACGCGATGCGCTCCTCCCTGCCGGCATCATCATCACCGGTGGTGGCTCGGGCATCACCACCATTCAGGACCTCGCGCGCGCTGCACTCCGCCTCCCTTCACGTATTGCCACCCTCGACCCTGGCCAAAACGGCAAAGTCCGCGATGCATCGTGGGCTGTCGCGTACGGTCTCTGTATGTGGGGAGTGTCTGAAGCTGGTGAAGATTCCGGTATCCGCATCGCCAAGAAGACCGGCAACGTCCTCCTTAATTGGTTCAAGCAATTCCTCCCGTAACCGCACCAGTCAGCCTCGTAAAGGTTTTTGCCCCAGACCTACCCCCAACCTGCAAAAACCTTCACTCGTCTGCCTGTTTTGTTTGTTTTTTCAATACAATTTTCTCGTGCATGCAAGCGCACGCTTCTCTTTATGTGTCAACGAGTGACAGATTCCCACCGTCTGTTATGATGGACACACTATTCGGGAATAGGTGGAATAATCTTTAATAAACATATGGAGCAAATCAAACCAGACGTCGAGTCGTTCGCACGCATCCGCGTAGTTGGTGTTGGTGGTTCAGGAAAGAACGCAACGAACCACATGATCAACTCAAAGGTGAAAGGTGTTGAGTTCATCGCGATCAACAGCGATGCACAGGACCTTCATCACTCACTCGCAAAGAAAAAGATTCACATCGGAAAGAATCTGACGCGTGGCCTTGGCGCAGGCGGTAACCCAGACATGGGTCGTCGTGCTGCCGAAGAAACTCGCGAAGAGATTGCAAACGCAATCAAAGGTTCTGACATGATCTTCATCACCAGCGGTATGGGTGGTGGTACTGGTACTGGTGCTGCTCCTGTTGCTGCAAAGATTGCACGCGACAGCGGCGCACTCACCGTGGGTGTGGTCACGAAGCCATTCTCTTTTGAAGGTCAGGAGCGTATGCGCCTCGCACTCCAAGGTATTGAGGAGCTCAAGAAAGAAGTCGATGCACTCATCACCATTCCAAACGACCGCCTCCTCGCTATCGTCGACAAGGACACCTCTATCAAGAGCGCGTTTGGTATCTGCGATGACATCTTGAAACAGGCGGTGGAAGGTATCTCTGACCTCATCACAATGCCAGGTATCATCAACGTCGACTTCGCCGACATCCGCTCAGTCATGGAAAATGCCGGCTCAGCACTCATGGGCGTCGGTGTCTCATCAGGCGAGAAGCGCGCTGAAGAAGCTGCTCGCGCTGCCATCAATTCCCCACTCCTCGAAGTCTCTATCACTGGTGCAAAGGGTGTACTCTTTGCCATTGCCGGTGGCGACGACCTCGGTATGCTCGAAGTACAGGATGCAGCTCGTGTGATCACGGAGTCTATCGATCCACACGCTCGTGTCATCTTCGGAGCTATCAAGGACGAGAAGCTGAAGAAGAACGAAGTGAAGGTCACCGTTATCGCTACAGGCTTCCCCGAGCCAGCTGGCTCACACTCTGCACGCACCGTGGTGAGCGCGCCAATCGAGCGTGAGGAAGAGTCGGTACGTGGCCGTATCTTCAACTCACTCACGACTCCAAAGGCAAAGGAAGAGACTTCAACACCAGCTCCTGTCGCAGCTGCTCCAGAGCCAAAGGCTGAGCCTCGCCCTGTTGCTGCAGAAGCAGCAGAAGATGATGAGGACTGGGGTGCCGTCCCAGCGTTTCTCCGCAGGTCTAAATTGAAATAAATTTCCACACACGAAAAAATGCCCGAAGGGGCATTTTTTCGTGGTATCATGTCCCAACATTATTGGTGTAGCGTTTCTGTATGTTTGATTTACTCATCGTTGGTGGTGGTCCAGGCGGCGTCTCTGCAGGTGTCTATGCATCGCGCAAGCAGCTCAAGACTGCGCTCGTGGTAGAAGAGTGGGGCGGACAAAGCATCGTCTCGGACGCCGTCCAAAACTGGATCGGCACCATTTCTATTTCTGGAGCAGACCTTGCAAAAGCGCTCGAGAACCATCTCAAGGCATACGCAGGCGACATCGTCACCATCCGTGAGCGCGTTCGCGTGCAAAGTATCGTGAAAAATGGCGAGACATTCACCGCTACCCTCTCCGACGGCAGCACCATAGAGTCGAAAGCAGTACTCATCACCACTGGATCATCACGCCGCAAGCTCGAAGTGCCTGGTGCTGAACGCCTCGATCACAAAGGCCTCACATACTGTGCTACGTGTGACGGACCACTCTTTAGCGACCAGGACGTCGTGGTCATTGGTGGTGGCAACGCAGCCTTTGAAAGCGCAGCACAGCTCCTCGCATACACAAAGAGCGTCACACTCCTTAACCGCGGCGAAACATTCCGTGCCGACCCAGTGACCGTAGAAAAACTTTCTGCACATCCAAATTTTAAAATCATCACAAACGCCGTGCCGACCGAGATCATGGGTGAAAAGTTTGTGTCTGGTATGACATACAAAGACTCGGTGAGTGGCGAAGTGCACACCCTGAACGTCGGTGGCATCTTTGTGGAGATCGGCCTCATTCCTACCACCTCATTCCTGGCTGGCCTCGTACCACAAGACGAAATGGGACGCATCATCATTGACCCATGGACACAGCAGACCGGTACGAAGGGCGTGTGGGCCGCAGGTGACTGCACGAACATCAAGTATCATCAGAACAATATTTCTTCAGGAGATGCAGTAAAGGCACTCGAAGACATCTACGTGCACCTCAAGACGAAGTAATACTCACATAAGAAAACACCGGTGCGCACGAATGTGCGCACCGGTGTTTTCGTTTTCTCTATTCAGCACGTTCCATCAGCAATATGCTGAGACAAAGAGAAACCCGCTTTCGCGGGTTTCTCTCGCACAACGTAGAGCCTTTCGAACCAAAGGGGGTGTATTGGCGTATACATAGACTCCCTTGATTCCCTATAACTCTCGCATGTGGACAAAAAGTGTCAAAACACCTGTTTTTGGGCAAAAATGGGACTATTCTGTGGACAACCTGTGCGTAGAGGGTGGATAAAGTGGTGTATATCGAGTGCACACAGGGAGAATAAAAAGTTGGTAGTTTTAAATACGGCTCTCTTTCGGCCTCATTTGCCCATAAAAATGTGTACATGTCACCTCACTCAAAAGTGTCTCGTTTGACTGCGTGTGTAAAAAAAATAAAATGTATACATGCTCATCGGAAGATGGGTAGGGAATATCTTGAAGAGATAAAACGTACGTCTCCGGATATACGTCGACTGGCTTCAAGAAAATGCTCTTCTGCACCACGCGGCACAGTACGCGTACAGTGAAGAGGATAATCTCTCGAAAAGACTGGAGAAGGTCGAGACTGATGTAGGTGGAAAAAGGCTACGTCAGGGTGAATCAACTGCTGTGGGGCTCACCACCATCGACCGCCATCGTGCACACGAGAACAAAACAACTCCGCGAAAGCGGAGTTGTTTTGTGTTCAGACAGCTGGCCGTGCGAGCGGTGATTATTCTGCACTTCCTGGACTAAGTGAAGATATCGCGATTGATCTGCGCAATCGTTTGATCCATAAATCAAAAAGTGCAAAAAATCTTGTCTAGATTTGTCACTCATATTTTATATTTTGTGTCCCATTGGCGTACATTTAGAACTGTCTAGTCGTAGAGACTCCAAGTCTGCTATCGAAGTGTTGAGCGCTACAGCTGATTAAATGCCGAAGGGCTACTCCTTTGCCTCCACGAAGAAAGAATCAAATCAACATTTTCTTCTACGGGACGCATCGAGTCTATTTCCAAATCATATCTCATATGTAAGTGGGCATTTTCAAAATCCTTTCGTGCATCACCGATTGGTCGGTTGGGCCTCAATTTCTCACGACGTTCAAGTTCGTCAAGTGTGCAATGTAGGCCCACAAAATACACATCGAAAGGCTTTAGCAATTCAATAAGTAACTCTTTCCACTCCTTTGTTTCAATAATGTGTTCAATAATTAAATTATTTCCCGCTTCTGCATATTGTGGCAGTGAGTGATGAAATCCTGAAAAGAATGAGTCTCGTAGTTCACTCCATTTGAACTCACCACTTCTAATGCGACCGAGAGGTAGTACCCCAGCATCACGTAAATGATCAATGGAAATGTGCCAAAATGGCTCCTCAATTTTTTGTTGCAGTAACTGCGCAATTGAAGTTTTACCAGAGCTACTGGCTCCATTTAGAAAAATAATTTTTCCATATTTCTGGTGCATATAGAAAAGTATATCAAAGTTCTAAACACGCCTTTGGTACCCTAAAATGAGTTGCTACATATAGCTTCTAAACTGGTGACCCTTGCTCTTGACAAACAAGTTTAAAAATGTTATTTTCTGTTGAGACTACCGATCTCAATTCAAGCAAGAGGAAGTGCACAAATGCTGAAAACTCAAAACTATCTTTCCGTCGCTGAGGCGAACGAAACAGTCTTCCGCAATATTTTGCGAGATCTCAAAGCAAACCGAGCAAAAAGAGCTGGTGGAAAGTACATCCCAAATGACTTGGATCCTGAAGCTCCACTCGAAGCGATCTACAAAAAGTTTTCGACTGGGGATCGCTACGGTATTTTCACTATCACCGACTTTACACTCAATGACGATACCGCGACGATTGCGTTTCAAGATGTTGCCACCCTTTCGGGCGGCGGGGCAACACTTGCATACAATATAGCAAGCACAGAGGTGGAGTATGCAGGTCCTCAGTTCGTTATGATGAGCTAACGACGTAAACAGTCCAAACGCACCCCTTATCAAAGGTCAGCTTCGGCTGACCTTTATTTTTTATAGGTGTTCCACCGTCGCGTTTGGGTGTGCCGGAGGATGTAATAAAATAAGCTCAAAAAAATGTGACCCTACAGAGAATCGAACTCTGATTCCAGCCTTGAAAAGGCCGTGTCCTAACCGTTAGACGATAGGGCCGCACGGGTTTAACAGAAACCCAGTCGCCACATACTACCGAAAAATGTCAAAAAATGCTAGTTTTAGTGAGCTATTTAAAATGGCGTTTGGAGAGGTGGCTGAGTGGTCGAAGGCACCGGTTTCGAAAACCGGCAACCGGGAAACTGGTTCAAGGGTTCAAATCCCTTCCTCTCCGCAGGAGTTTAAAACGAAGTTTTAAAAGGGATTTGAAAATCCCTGAGTTTATCGCACGGAGCGCAGTGAGTACGATACGAAGGATGTACCGAATCTGTAAGATTCAAATCCCTTCCTCTCCGCAGAAATACAAAAATAAAAGGCGAGTCACAAATGACTCGCCTATGTCGTGTAGTATGTTACTCATCGATCTTCAAGAATCCTGCACGCGTATTGGTTCTGAAGAATCCCTTGAAGTGCTTTTTGATACGCAGACGGCCATTGCTGTCGCTGACCACTCCGCGAATGTTCCAGCATTCACCGGAACCATCTTCCGCTTCGCAGGCGAGTATGGATGCAGTATAAACCGTACCATTGGCTGCTGTAAACTCAACCTTATGACGCTCTGGTTTCCAAACGAAGAGTGCTGTCATGAGATCGAATTTTGATGGGCCATTTACGATTGTGATTTGTGTGGTGGTCATACGACCCTCCTAAGAACAAGTTCTCTGGTTGAGGTGAGAACGAACCTCGTTGTTTGCCTTCGCAAACCACCAATTCATACGAACTGGAATTGCTTATATAATACCATACTATGGTATATATGTCAATATTCACTCTGTTGCAGGAAAAGGAATCACCGCAACGTCACGCTGTCTTGGCAGGAGCTAAATTTGAGGTCGAGATTTGAAAATACATTGCTCACCAATGCTGGCGTTGTGACCATGTACGAAAGGTTACAGAGCTCTGTGCTGTCGATACCGAGCTTTTGTTCTAGATATGTTTCAGCATCGCGGCGCGCGTCACCGAGCGGATTTTGGAGCAGTACAATTTTGAAAAACTGTATGCTGTGCTCATAGCTCACGATGTAGCGCGGCTGCGCGTCGCGAGGATTTGTCGAAATGGCATTTCCAAGATAGTAGATGCCGGGGTTCCGTGTGTCTGCCGTCACGTCAGCATCTTTGAGGAAGTCGCGGACCGGAAGCATTGACCCATCTTTCATGCGGAGCATAAACGTATGGTCGGCAGGCGCGAGTGCTTGCGCTCCGCTCCCCTTTGGAACGCCAGCGTCCGCAACAACGGCGACATGCTCGTGCCGCACATGAAGCATAAGTAAAAAACTACAGACACACACGACGACGCCGAGGAATGCTACTGTACCTCTTTTTAACATTTGCTATTTCGTAAATACTTTGAGGTCGGCCATTACCTCGTCTGCATGTTTTGCAGGATTTACATCCGGATATACTTTTGCAATCTTCCCTTTTGGATTTATGAGGAATGAAACACGCTTTGTGCCCATATAGGTGCGACCCATAAACTTTTTCTCACCCCATACGCCGTATGCGGTGACCATAGCTTTGTCTTCGTCTCCAAGGAGTGTAAACGGCAGCTGGTACTTCTCTGCAAACTTGAGGTGGCTCTTTACGGAGTCGATAGACACGCCGAGTACGACTGCTTTGAGACCTTCAAAGAACGGAAACCCGTCACGGAGAAGGCACGCTTCTTTGGTGCAGCCCGGCGTGTCATCTTTTGGATAAAAGTACATGAGTACCCATGAGCCGAGGTATTCTGAAAGGGTGTGTGGTGTACCGTGTTGGTCGAGGGCTTTAAAGGCTGGTGCTGTGGTGCCGACGGCTGGCAAACGTACCGGTTTTGGTGTGGCTGGCTTCTTTTCTGCACTTTTCTTTGCCACCTTTTTTACTGCTTTTTTTGCAGCAGGCTTTACTACTTTTTTAAGCATTTTCGTTATTGTTTTCATATTTTATTTACTTTTCTGTATTGTACCACCTGCCCCTTGCGCCCCTCTACAGACTGGTATACTGGGTGTATATCCATAACGAATATTCGTATGTCGCTTAATTTCGTTGCTATTATCGTCGCGTCTGTGGTGCAGTTTGTTATCGGTGCGGTGTGGTATATGCCACTTTTTGGCAAGCTGTGGGGCAAGATCCATGGGTTTGATATCCAGTCGCCAGAAGCACAAAAGGAAATGCAGAAAGGTATGGCTCCCCTCTTGTTTGCGCAGTTTGTCGTCACTATCGTGACAACAGTCGTGCTTGCAATGTTCCTTCCCGTACTGCCGCTCGAGTGGAATCCGTACGGCATTGCAGGGTTCTTTTGGCTCGGCTTCGTCGTACCAACGCAAGTCTCCGCGGTGCTCTTTGGTGGCACCAAGCCTGAGTGGATGGTGACAAAGATCCTCATCTCTGCTGGTGGCGCGCTTGCTTGCCTCATGGCAGCGACGTTTGTGCTGACGCATATGTAGGACGAGGTCGTACAACAAAAGCCCGCGGTTGCCAAAGGCAACCGCGGGCTTTTGTGTTCATCTGCATTTCTACTCAACCGTCACTGCTTTTGCGAGGTTGCGCGGACGGTCGACGTTGTACCCTTTTCCAGTGCCAACGTAGTATGCAAAAAGCTGGAGTGGCACCACCGAAAGAATCGGCTGGAGCAGGTCATGCGTCTTTGGCACACGTATGATGTGCGGCGAAAGGTGCGTGAGGTCAGGCGCATCGTCGGTCGTCACCAGCACGACAGGACCTTTGCGTGCACGTATCTCTTCGATGTTTGAAATCATCTTGGGAAAGACTGCATCATGCGGCAAGAGCGCAATGGTTGGAAAGTGTTCATCGATCATCGCGATTGGCCCGTGTTTCATCTCGCCTGCGCCGTACCCTTCTGCGTGAATGTACGAAACTTCCTTGAGCTTAAGTGCGCCCTCAAACGCAATTGGTAGATGTGCTGTGCGCCCAACAAAGAGTGCGTCGCGCATATCTTTAAAGGTTGTCGCGATATCGCGAATCGCTTCGCGTTTTTCGAGCACGCTGCGAAGCTGCTCGGGAAGTTTGAGCATTGCCTCTACTATTTCTTTTCCGTCGTCACGAGAAATACTGCCTCGTAAGCGTCCGAGGTAGAGCGTGATCTCTGCAAAGACAAGGAGCTGCGAGAGGAATGCTTTCGTTGACGCGACGCCCGCCTCTGGACCTGCGTGGTTGTAGACGCCCGCGTCGGTCTCGCGCGCAATGGTCGAGCCTACAACATTGACCACACCAAGGGTGAGCGCACCGAGCTTCTTTGCTTCACGTATCGCTGCAAGTGTATCTGCTGTTTCGCCCGACTGTGACACAGCGATCACCACATGGTTTTTCCCAATGATGGGCGTGCGATAGCGAAACTCGCTCGCAAGCCCGACCTCGACCGGTATACGCGCGCAGGTCTCGAGCATGTATTCTGCGACGAGTGCACTGTAGTACGCAGAGCCACAGCCGACGATGGTGATGCGCTCTACTTTTTCCAGCTGTTCGCGGTACTGCTCTATGCCACCGAGCTTTGCAAGACCGTCGTCGGAAAGCACACGCCCACGCATACTATTTAAAAGCACTTCGGGGCCTTCCATGATTTCTTTCATCATGAAATGATCGTAGCCGTCGCGACGAGCCTCGCTCTGGTCCCATGCTATTTGCACCGGAGCTCGTGGGCGAGGCTCGTCGTCTAGTGTCACTATCTCATACGCGTGTGGTGTGATGACCGCCATTTCGCCATCCTCGAGGTACACGACGTCGTGCGTGTGTGAAAGTAGTGCCGACGGGTCGGACGCCACAAACATGCCGTGTTCAGCAATGCCAAGTACGATAGGGCTTCCCATGCGCGCAACCACAATAGTGTCGGGCGCACCTTGCTCCATAACTGCGATACCGTAGGTCCCTTCCACACGCGCAAGCGCAGCGCGTACTGCTGCAACAAGTGACGCAGCGTTCTTTCGCTCCTCACCAATGACATGCGCAAGCACCTCAGTGTCAGTCGCAGACAGAAATATATGTCCACTTTTTTCGAGCTCGCCTTTGAGCTCGCGATAATTTTCAATAATGCCGTTATGTACGAGTGCAATGGTACCGCTTTGGTCGGCATGCGGGTGAGCGTTTGCGGCCGTCGGCTCGCCGTGTGTCGCCCAGCGCGTGTGCGCGATGCCGGCAGTGCCGCCGTCTACGGTCACCAGCGCTGCGAGGTTGTCGATTGGTCCAGAAGTTTTAAAGGTGCCGAGTGTTGGGACAAAAATACCCGCAGAGTCGTAGCCGCGATACTCAAGGGTGCGGAGCCCTTCGATGAGGAGCTTTGTCGCCGTTCGCGAGCCAGTGTATCCAAATATGCCACACATATACACATAGTACCTTCCCTATCGAGAATACGTTACACTTATGCGTATGGCACATATTCATGAAAAGATTGATTGGACGGTGGGGGTGTTAATCGTGCACAACAACAAAGTTCTTATTCGCCTCCACGAGAAATATAATTTGTGGCTTGCCGTCGGTGGTCACGTCGAGCTCGATGAAGACGCAAATCAAGCAGCTATTCGAGAAGTGAAAGAAGAAGTCGGGCTCGATATCACACTCATACCGCCGCCCCACGTAGAACCAGAAGACATGGCACTTCGCGGAGACGGATACAAAGAGCTAGTCCCACCATTTTATATGAATATCCATCAGATCAATGATGTGCATCAACACCTCGATCTCATATTTATTGCAACGAGCGACAGCGATACGGTGATTCCAGAAAATCCCACTGACAAGTGGGTGTGGCTCACCGCAGAAGAAGTGCGTGCGCATCCCGACCTCCTCCCCGATATTCGTCGTGAAGCGCTCATGGCACTTCGTGTCGTAGGAAAACTGTCCTAGCTCTCTTCCTGCAAAAAACCTCCCGCCTGATGCTCCCAGAGGCGAGCATAGAGACCTTTTTTAGCGACGAGCTCTTCGTGCGTCCCCTCTTCGGCGATACCTCCTTCTTCAAGCACGATGATCCTGTCCATTTCGCGAAGTGTCGAGAGACGATGCGCAATGGCGATGACGGTTTTTCCTTCCATTAAAGTGTGGAGTGCTTTTTGAATCGCCACTTCGCTCTCGCTGTCGAGCGCGGAGGTCGCTTCGTCGAGCACGAGTATCGGCGCGTCCTTGAGAATGGCACGAGCAATAGCCACACGCTGTCGCTGACCACCAGACAATTTTAATCCTCGCTCACCCACAAGGGTGTTGTATCCTTGTGGCAAAGTGTTTATAAAATCATGTATGTGCGCCAGCTCTGCCGCGTTTTGCACATCGGCAAGTGACGCAGGAGCAGAACCGTACTCAATGTTCTCGCGCGCTGAGCGATGAAACAACGAAGATTCCTGTGGAATGATAGCAATGGATTTGCGAAGAGACTCTGCCGATACAGAAGCAATATCTGTCCCTCCAATAGAAATTTCACCACTATTTACATCATAATGACGCAGCAAGAGCTTCACCAGCGTAGACTTGCCTGCCCCACTGCGCCCAACAACGCCAACACGCTCTCCTTCATGTATGGTGAGCGAAAAATTTTGCAACACTGTATCAGTGCCGTACCCAAACGACACAGTATCGAACACAAGATCTCCTTCGAGTGGTGTTTGTGTTGCAGTACTGCCATATGCGATGTCGTGCGGCACCATAATGTCGTCGAGACCTTCTTTTATTTCCCCCCACGCCTCGGCGATGGTTGAAAGTCGCCAGCCGAGTGAGAACACCAACTCGCCCACGTGAAGCGTGAGCGAAAAGAGCAGTGCGATAGTACCGACCGAAATAGCTCCTGCAAGGAAAAGGTTGGTGCCGGTATAGAGCATTCCCGCTAGCATCGACACATACAACACACCGTTCACAAACACAACAAATTGTCCTGACCTTTGATTGCGTATCTGTGCTGCTTTACGTTCTGCGATAATGGGCGCCAGCTTCTCCATCTCAGTACCACGGGTCGCAAACTCATGCACTGCACGGATGTTTGATACGATATCAACGGTAGTACCGCGAAGTTTTGTTTCAACCGCCTGCGACATAATCGTATAGGGTATTCGCATTTTTGAGAGCCATATATTTATGGGTACCGCGAACAGTATCCATACCGTAAAGACGCTTCCGAGCCGATAGTCCACATAGAATGCAGTAGCAACGCCAAAAAACACACCGAGTACCACCGGCACAAAGTCGATTGTGACCGCTTCTCCGAGATTGCGAACACCGTCCGCGGCGTGTGCAATTTTATTTGCGGTACTTCCGGCAAACCGTGATTCGAAGTAGGTAC
>Ga0075026_100000151_pt1 | contig 25007 bp, 25 predicted proteins | sample Str012_2_FD_71392 | JGI IMG/M metagenome (GOLD analysis project Ga0075026, IMG submission 71392) | Freshwater sediment microbial communities in response to fracking from Pennsylvania, USA - Straight Creek_MetaG_SC_2012 | ecosystem: Environmental > Aquatic > Freshwater > Creek > Sediment... | reverse complement strand
ACGCTCGTCTGGCACAGTCGGGCCTCGGTCCGGCCGACCATCGCCCGCCCACCCGCCTTCGCGCCGAGCGTCATGGCCGTCGCGGCGGCCGCCCCGAGTCCGACTGCCACGGCGCGACGCATCGCGCTCACGAGGACACGTGCCGGACCGGGTGCGGTGTCCGGACCTCGTCGAGGAACGCGAGGGAGCGAGCGTCGCGTTCGAGCGCGCCCCGGACGAACTCGCGGAGCGCGGCCTCTGTCTCGCGTTCGACGTCTGGTGCGAGGCGGAGAGTCGCGATCGCCTCGATGTCGAGTCGCTGGTAGGCCTTGAGCAACTTGACCGCCTCGAGGCTGATGGCCGTTCGATCGTGTGGCGGACCGGGACACCGCTCGCACACGATCCCGCCCAGCGGCGGGACCCAGCGGAACCGCTCGTCGGCGTCGACGACCCGGTCGCATTCGACGCAGCGATCAACCTCCGGCCGCTGGCCGAGCTCGTCGAGGAGATGCATCTCGTACCAGCGGGCGACTCGCCCGGGAGCCATCTCGGCATCGAGCAGCTCGTAGGCCCTGCGGAGAAGCCCGTACAACGGTTCGGCGGCGTGGCGCTCCTCGAGCGAGCGGTCGGCGAGTTCTGCGAGATACCAGGCGGTGGCCGCCGATTCGAGCGAGTCGCGGAGGCGGAGCCAGGCGTGCCCGACCCTGACCTCCGTCACGACATCGAACGTCCGGCCCCGGGCCAGGCCGAGGTTGAGCTCGGCGAACGGCTCGAGACCGCCGCCGAGTCGTGACGTCGGACGCCGGACGCCCTTGGCGATCGCCTTCAGCTTGCCACCGGCCGGGGTGATCAGCGTCAGCACCCGGTCGGCCTCGCCGAGGTCGAACCTCGAAAGGACGATGGCGTCGGTCGTATAGCGCCGCGGGATGGGCATCGGGTCGACGGTACCACCGAGCAGCCATCACGGCGCATCGCCGCCCTATCGCCTCCGCGCGCCCGCTCACCACCTTGGGGTGCGCTCGCTCCCGTGATCGACTCCGCCTAGCGCTGCGCTCGCCCCGGCTGCTCGGATTGCAGTGATCCGATCGCGCGCATCGTGCGTATGTCCCGGTAGACGTCGGCGAGGAGCGTCCCCGCGCCGGCGTCGAAACCATCATCGGACCCAATCAGGCTACCTGTGCGGAACACGTTTCGTGTACACTCCGCGACGGAATGACGACTGCGACTCCGTACATCGATCTCGCCGCCCTCATCGCCGACACCGAGGGTGAGATCGTCGCCCTCGTCCGTGACCGCGACCCGTCGACCCACGGCCTGTACGAGATGGTTCGCTACCACCTCGCACTCGACGGCACGGGTGCCTCGGGTGGCAAGCGGATGCGACCACTGCTCGGCCTGCTCGCCTACGCCAGCATCACCGGCGAGCACCAGCGAGCACTGCCCGGTGCGGCTGCCGTCGAACTCGGACACAACTTCAGCCTCGTCCATGACGATATCGAGGACGGTGACGTCGAACGGCGCCACCGCCCGACCCTGTGGGCCGTCCACGGCGTCCCCCAGGCGATCAACACCGGCGACACCCTGTTCAGCCTGTCGCGCATCGCCCTGCACCGACTGACCGACCTTGGCTTCCCGGACCGGACCGTCCTGCGTCTGATGCGGTTGTTCGACGAGACGTGCCTCGCGCTGTGCGAGGGCCAGTACATCGACATCGCGATGAGCGCATCCGACGAGCTCATCAGCGTGGAGCTGTATTTCGACATGATCGGGCGGAAGACCGCAGCGCTCATCGCCGCGTCCATCGAGGCTGGCGCCCTGCTGGCCACCGAGGACGAGGCTGTCATCGCCCGATACCGTGCGTTCGGCTGGGCGCTCGGGCTCGCCTTCCAGCTCAACGACGACCTGCTCGGCATCTGGGGTCCGGAGCGGACGACAGGCAAGGAACCGTCAGACGTCGTTCACCGCAAGAAGACCCTGCCTGTGCTCTACGCGTACGAGCACGCCGGTCCCGAGGATCGCGCGCGGCTCGGGACCCTGTACGCGAACCACGACCTGAACCCCGCCGAGATCGCCGACGTCATCGCGATCCTCGAGCGGACGGGAGCTCGCGAGTACACCCGCGACCAGGCCCGCCGCCATCGCGACGAGGCGCTCGCCGAGCTCGACGCCGCCGGCGTGGTCCGGCCCGAGGCGCGCGCCCGCCTCGAGGAGATCATCGTCTCGGTGATCAACGCCTAGCGATCGCCTTCGTCGTCCTCGGGGTCGCGGCGATCGCGGTCGCGGACCGCCAGGACCTTGCCGACGCGGCGCCCGTCGGTGGTCTCGACGGTGAGGGTCAGCCCGTCGATCTCGACCTGGTCGCCGGGCTTGGGGACGGTGCCGAGACGGTGATAGATCAACCCGCCGACCGTGTCGTATTGGTCCGCGTCCTCGAGACCGAGGTTGGTGTCGAATAGTTCGGCGAGGTCGTCCACGTCGGCCCGGCCGTCGATCCTCGCCTCGTCGTCGGACAGCCGCACGATGAGCGGCTCCTCCTCGTCGTACTCGTCCTGGATCTCGCCGACGATCTCCTCGAGCAGGTCTTCGATTGTGGCCAACCCGGCCGTCCCGCCGTACTCGTCGAGCACGATCGCGATGTGGACCTTGCGGCGCTGGAACTCGTGGAGGAGGTCGTCCACGCTCATCGACTCCGGCACGAAGACCGGCGTGCGGAGGATGGACCGCAGACTCGGGCGCTGCTCCACCGAGCCTTTGAGGAACGGCAGCAGGTCCTTGGCGTAGAGGATTCCGACGATCTCGTCGATGGTCTCCTCGTAGACCGGGATCCGGCTGTGACCCTCGTCGATGACGACGTCGATGGCCTGCTCCATCGAGGCGGACGCGGCGAGAGTGACCATCGCGATGCGCGGAACCATGACCTCGTGGACGCGCTGGTCGCCGAGCTCGATGACCGCGTGGATCATCTGCTCCTCCTCGGCCTCGAGGATACCCTGCTCGCCGCCGCGTTCGACCAGGATCTTGAGCTCCTCCGTGCTCATCACGTCACGCGCCTGGTCGCCTGCGCCGAGCATGCCCGACACGCTGTTGGTGACCGCCGTGAGGACGTGCACGAGCGGCCCGAGGACGCGCAGCAGGACGACGATGAAGCCGCTCAGCCGCAGCGCGAACGCCTCCGTGTGGGCGAGCGCCAGGCTCTTCGGCACGAGTTCGCCGAAGACGATCGTGAACAAGCTCAGGATCAGCGTCACGATGATCAGCGCGAGGGCGCCCGCGGATGTGGCCAGGATCGGTAGCCCGGATCCGGCCAGCACCGATTCCAGGCTCATCGTCAGGTTGACGGCGGCGTAGGCCGATGCCAAGAACCCGAGGAACGTCAGTCCGATCTGGGTGACGGCGAGGAAGCGGCCGGGCTGAGCGACGAGTTGCCTGACTCGCCGTGCGCTCCGGTTGCCCTCGTCGGCGAGCTGGTCCATCCGGGTCCGGCGCACAGACACGAGCGCGATCTCGGCTGCCACGAACACACCTTCGAAGACCGTGAGGATCGCGATCACCACGATCTGGAGGAGCGTGTCCATCTAGGTCGTCGGCTCCGGATCGGGCGGTTTCACGCGTGGTTCGCGGACGCGTGCCGGAACCCCGACCGCGAGCTTGCCGGCGGGGACATCATGGGTCACGACCGCACCGGCGCCGGTCCTCGCGCCCTCGCCGATGACGCGCGGGGCGACGATCATCGTGTCCACCCCGATGAACGCGCCGTCGCCGATCGTCGTCGGGTGCTTGCGGACGCCGTCGTAGTTCGCGGTGATGGTGCCGGCGCCGATGTTGACTCCGGCACCGACCTCGGCGTCCCCCAGATAGCTCATGTGGTGCTGCTTCGATCGCGCCCCCAGGTGCGTGCTCTTCAGCTCCGCGAAGTTGCCGACCTCGGCGCCGCGGCCGACGACGCTGCCTGGGCGGAGGTGGCTGAACGGTCCGACCGTCGCGCCGTCCTCGACCGTCGACGACTCGACGATGCTCGCCCAGACCCGGACACCCGCGCCGATCGTCGAATCGACGAGCTGGCTGCCGGCCCCGATCACGCTCCCCTCCCCCACGCTGGTCGTGCCGCGCAGGATGACGTTCGGCTCGAGGGTGACATCCGCGCCGATGTCCACGCTCCAGTCGAGGTAGACCGTGGACGGGTCGCGCATGGTGACGCCGTTGCGCATGTGCGCCTCGTTCAGCCGGACACGCACACTCCACTCGGCGGCGGCCAGTTGGGAACGGTCGTTGATGCCATCGAATCGTCCGTCGTCTTCGAACGCGACGGCGCTGACCAGACGGCCGTCCTCTCGGGCGAGGGCGACAAGGTCGGTGAGATAAAGTTCGTCGGTCGCGGGTGACGGCATCAGTGCCTCGATCCGGCGACGCAGCCAGTTGGCGTCGAACGCATAGATGCCCGCGTTGACCTCGTTGTTGGCCAGTTCGTCGGGGCTGGCGTCGTTCGCCTCGACGATGCGCTCCACCGTTCCGAACTCGCCGCGGACGATCCGACCGAGTCGGGCTGGGTCGGCGGCGAACACGCTGGCGAGCGCGATCGCCGCGTCGTCCTGGCGACGCGCTTCGAGGACGGCCTCGAGGTCGGCACCGGTTACCAGCGGGACATCGCCGGACAGGACGAGGACTTCGGTCGCGTCGGCCGGCACGGCCGCCAAGCCGGCACGGACCGCGTCACCGGTCCCGCGTGGCTCGGCCTGGAGCGCGAGCGTGCCGCGTTCGGCGAAGGGACGGGCGATCGCCTCGACCGCGGGCGAATACACGATGACCGGGCGCCCGGCTGCCGCGCCATCGGTCGTGCTCTCCCAGGCGTCGATGACGTAGGCCAGCATCGGCCGGCCGCATAGTGTGTGGAGGACCTTGGGCAACGTGGAGCGCATCCGCGTTCCGAGCCCGGCCGCCAGCACGACGGCGACCGTGCCGGTCGAGGAGGCGGGACGTGGGGGGTTCACGAGGTGGGACGCCGACCGGCGGACGGTCGTGGGCGTCGGGCGCTCCGGACCCGATCGGGGTCGAGCGCGAGGGCTTCAGGGTTCATCAAGGGTCCGGGCATCGTAGGGGTGCCTCCTTCGGGGTGTCAACCGAGTCGGGCGACGACCTCGATCTCCACCCTGGCGCCCTTGGGCAGGGCGGCCACGCCGACCGTCGACCGAGCGGGCGGCGGATCGCCCACGAATCGGCCGTAAATGCCGTTGACGGTCGCAAAGTCATCCATGTCGACGAGGAAGATCGTGGTCTTCACCACCGAATCCCAGGTGGCCCCCGCCGCATCGAGGACGGCGGTCAGATTGGCCATGACGCGCTCGGTCTCAGGTTCGATGCCGCCGTCGACGAGCACCCCGGTCGCGGGTCGAAGCGCGGCCTGCCCGGAGCAGAAGAGAAGGCCGTCGCTGACGATACCCTGGCTGTATGGCCCGATCGCGGCGGGCGCCCCGGTGGTCGAAACGGCACGTCGGGTCATGACCGCTGCTCCTCTGTGAGATGGCCCACGATCGCCGTGGCGGTGACGAATGGTTCGGATGCGCCGGGGGCCGCGAGATCTCCTGCGCGCACGGCCGCGCGCACGACGTCGGCTGCGTCCGCGGCCTGATCTTCCGAAGGATAGAGCGCCCAGAGGGTCGGGCCGGAACCCGACAGGCCGACCGGCCGACCGAGCAGCCGGCTCAAGCCGCGTTTGAACGGAACGAGGGTCGGGACGACGTGCGCCGTCGCCGGGAGAAGATCGTTGGCCGATGCCAACACGCCCGCGCGCGCGACGAGGTCCGCGGCGGTCAACCCTTTCCGCAGTTCCTCGGCGAGGTGCGCCGACGACATCCGGACGGCGCCGTCGCCGTGCTGGCGGAACGCGTCGAATGCCGCGAAAACGTCCGGTGTCGAGACGCCGATGACCGGGGTGACGAGCAGCACGCCGGGAGCGCCGTGAAGGCCATGCAGCGCAGTCACCGTCTCGCCGCGGCCCTCGATGAGTGCCGGACCACCGACCAGGAAGAACGGCACGTCCGAACCGAGGCTAGCGGCCACGGCCCGACGGGCCTCGTCATCGAGTTCGGCGCCCCATGCCTCCAGCGCACCGTCCAACGCCGCCGCCGCGTCCGACGAACCGCCGGCCAGCCCGGCCGCGACGGGGATCCGCTTGTCGAGCCGTGCGGCCAGAGCCGGCGCCGGGCCTGGACCGCCGGACCAGCCGCCGACCGCGACGCGAGCCGCGGCGATGGCGAGGAACACGAGGTTTTCGGCGGGGGGGCCGGCGTCGAGACCGCTGACGTGGAGCGTGTCCTGCCGTCCGGCGGCCGGTGCCAGGCTGAGACGGTCGACCAGGGTGAGGGGCACGAACACCGAGTGGAGCGAGTGGTAGCCATCGTCGCGTCGTCCGATGACGGCGAGGGTCAGGTTGAGCTTCGCCGGGGCGAGCCGGACGACCGGTGCGAGGCGGCGGAGCGGGTCGACGGCGGTCAAGCAGGACCCCGCGGCCCGGACCCTCGGCGCCCTCGGCCATCCGGCCCGATCGGACCGAGCGCCTCGCGCAGCGCCAGCCACTCCCCGACCGCGAGGGTCTGCGGCCGCCGGTCCGGGTCGATGTCGGCGGCCGCCAGCGCGGCCGCGACGCGCTCCGGATCAACCGGAAGCTGACGCGACAGGACGTTGTGAAGCATCTTGCGACGCTCGCGGAAGCCCGCCATGACGAGCCGCCAGAGCTCCTCTTCCGCTGTCGGGTCGAGGCGGTCGTCGGCCTCGTACGGTTCGACGACGATGACCGCCGATTCGACCGCCGGTTCGGGTTCGAAGGCAGCGGCCGGGACACGGACGGCGATCCGGACGCGGGCGTGGTACTGCACGAAGACCGACAGGTAGCTCATCCTCCCGGCTGGCGCGGCGATCCGTTCGGCGACCTCACGCTGGACCATCAGGACGAGCCGGGCCGGACGTGGCGCGGCCCCGAGCAGCGCGTGCAGGATCGGGCTGGTGATGTGGTACGGCAGGTTCGCGACGACGTCGTACGGCGGCGGGACGAGGTGGACGAGATCCTGGTCGAGCGCGTCGCCTTCGACAAGGCGGAGCGTGTCGACCCCTTCGAAGCGGCCCCGAAGGAACGCCGCCAGGCCACGGTCGAGTTCGACCGCCGTGACCGCCGCGCCGGAATCGAGGAGCGCCCCGGTCAGGAGGCCCAGTCCCGGGCCGATCTCGAGGACAGCTCGGTCTGGCCGCGGATCCGCTTCGGCCAGGATCGCGTCGAGGACGTCCGGATCGGCCAGGAAGTTCTGCGACAGGCCGTGACGCGCGCGGAGGCCAGCCGCCCGGAGCGTGGCGCGGACGGCGTCGGGATCGACCCGTGCCGTCCCAGGCCCGCCGGCGGCGCCAGTCATCTGGCCGCGAGCGGGAGAGACGGCCGTGCATCGAGGTCGAGCCCGGCGCGCTCTCCGGCCGCGAACCGGCGCGCCCCGGCGGCCCCGATCATCGCCCCGTTGTCGGTGCACAGAGCCGGTCGCGGCACGATCAACGGCAACCCGAGTGCGGCAGCCTCGGCGGCGAGCCGGGAACGCAACGCGCCGTTCGCCGCGACGCCGCCGCCCATCACGATCGAGCACGCTCCGGTCGCCTCGGCTGCCCGGATCGTCTTCGTCGCGAGGACGTCCACGACCGCATCCTGGAACCCCCAGGCGAGCTCGGCCACGACATCGTCAGGGAGCGGTGCGTCGGGCGTCTCGGCCAGTCCGGCGTCGGCCCGGGCTTCGGTGACGATGCGGCGGGCAGCGGTCTTGAGCCCGGAGAAGCTCAGGTCGTACGAGTCGCCAAGCCACGCCCGCGGAAAGACCCGGTCGTGCCGCGTCGCGGCGTCGGCGGCCCGCCCGATGGCCGGCCCGCCCGGATAGCCGAGTCCGAGCAGGCGCCCGACCTTGTCGAACGCCTCGCCGGCGGCGTCGTCGAGCGTGCTGCCGAGGAGGCGATAGGTCAGGTGGTCGCGCATCTCGGCGAGGAAGGTGTGGCCGCCCGACACCACGAGCGCAACGAGCGGGAAGACCGGATCCGGGCGGTCGCCGTCGACCGTGTCGTGCAGCCACGCGGCGTAGACGTGGCCTTCGAGGTGGTTGACGCCGACGAGCGGCCGATCGTGGACCCAGGCGAGCGCCTTGGCGAAGTTGATCCCCACGAGCAGTGACCCGGCGAGGCCCGGACCGTATGTCACCGCGACGGCATCGATGTCGTCCCAGGTTGCGCCCGCGTCGACCCACGCCGCGTCGAGGACGGGAGCGATCCAGCGCAGGTGCGCCCGGGCCGCCACTTCGGGCACGATGCCACCGGTCGGGGCGTGGAGCGCGACCTGCGAGGCGACGACGTTGGCGACGATCCGTCGGCCATCCTCGATGAGGGCGATGCCCGTCTCGTCGCAGGACGATTCGACTGCCAGGATCAAGCCGCCGCTCATCCTCCACCGCGCCGACGATCGTCGGGTTGACGGTCAGGCCGGACTGGCGGTGGGGCGGCGTCGATCTCGCCACGCAGCCGGGCGATCCTGTCGCGCATCGTCGGATCCGCGAGCGGGTCCGTGGTCATGATCAGGGCGTCCTCGCCGTTGTCGCTGTAGTAGCGCGGCCGCAGCCCGACCGGCCGGAAACCGAACCGTTCGTAGAGACGGCGAGCTGGCAGGTTCGACAGCCGGACCTCGAGCGTCGCCTCGTGCGCGCCGCGGTCCGCGGCGAGGTCCAGGAATGCGAGCAGCAGCCGCCCGCCGACGTGCTGACGGCGCCAGATCGGGTGGACCGCGAACGTGATGATGTGGCCCTCGTCGACCATCAGCCACATGCCGCCGTAGGCCGCGATCTCGTCGCCGACCCGCGCGACGAGATACTGGGCCAGCCGATTGGTCTCGAGGTCGTGCTGATAGGCCTCGGGCGGCCACGGCGCATCGAAGCTGGCCGCCTCGATGGCGTGGACCGCGGGCAGGTCCTCCATCCGCATCGGCTCGATGCGCAGGATCACGGACGGTCGTGCGACCACGCGACCTCCCCGCCTTCGCTCCGGACCCCGCGGGGCAACGTGACGTACTCCGGCACGAGCTGAGCGAGATCGTCGACATCGCCGGCCCGTAACCGATCCGCACCCATCGCGACGAGCGCGGCCGCGAGCCCGCCACGCGCGACTTCGCCACGGGCGACAGCATCGGCCGGGGCACGCCCGGCGAGGTCCACCGCCACCATCGTCTCGCCTGATTCGAGATCGGGCTCCGAGCCGGCCGGGATCAGGCGCGCACCTTCTCGACGACGGACGAGCAGCCGATCGGACGGTCCGGCCGGCAGCAGAAGCACGGACATCGGCGCGGCCCCGGACAGCAGCGCTTCAGCGGTCGAAACGCCGACGATCGGGCAGCCCAGGCCATGGGCGAGGCCCTTCGCGGTCGCGATCCCGACGCGCAACCCCGTGAACGCGCCCGGTCCCGTCCCGACGACGACGGTTGCGAGCGCCGTCCGGTCGATCCCGGCTCGGGCCAGGATGTCGTCGATGGCGGGGAGGAGCGTTTCCCCGTGGCGATAGCCCGCTGGCCAGTCGATCGAATCGATGAGCGTGCCGTCCGCCCTGCCGAGGGCCACGACGACGCGCGTGGTCGCGCTGTCGATCGCAAGCGAGGCCCTGTCGCTCACGTGACGGCCTCGAGGTAGCGGCGTGGGCCTTCGCCCACCGCGCGGAGGGTGATCGACCGCGGGTCGTCGCCGGACCCCTCGATGACGACATCGAGCCGTCGCGCAGGCAACGCCGGACCGAGCCGTTCCGGCCACTCGACGATGGTCAGCCCAGCCGACTGTCGGTCGTCGATCAGTCCGCCGGCAAGGGCGTCGCTGGCGTCGGCCAGTCGATACAGGTCGATATGGAAGAGGGGCAGACGGGCCGGGTATTCGGCCATCAGGATGAAGCTGGGCGAGGTGATGGTGTCGGTCACGCCCAGGCCGACGCCGATCGCCTTGGCGAGGTGGGTCTTGCCCGCGCCGAGCTCGCCCCACAGGCACATCACGTCGCCGGCCCGAGCGGCGCGACCGAGCGCGATCCCGAGCGCGGTGGTGGCGTCCGGATCGGGGCTCGTGAGGTGACGTTCGTCCTGGGTCGCGGCGGGCATGGCCGACCGAGCGTAGCCGAAGGCGGCGTCGGCCGCCGGGCGTCGGGCGGTACGGCTCAGACGAACCGTTCGAGGTCGCCGAGCGGGATCGCCGCGTCGGTGCCGTCGGGGAGTCGCACGATGCCGGCCTCGAGGTGCGCCCCGCCGGGGAACCGGCGCGGTCCGATGGCAGTGATGAATTGGCCCTCGCGCCCGGACATCGCACCCGCCCGGATGCGGACGAGATCGACCGGCGGCGGCGGGATGACGAGGTTCGGCCGATCGAACACGAGCATCGGTGGATCCGTCACGATCGCCACCTCGAAGCCGGCCAATGCGGCGAGGACGGCCCGGACCGCGCCCGCCAGCGGACGGCGCGTGGCCCCGTCGAGGACGAGGACCGCGAATGGCGGGAGCCGATGCAGGGCGGCGCGCTGGCGCGCCTCCGATCCGATGAAGTCCCGGCGCTCCTTGCTGGCAAGTCCGGCGACGACGACGCCGCAGACGCCCATCGCCCGTGCCCGCGTCAGCGTCTCGGCGTCCACCCGCGAGCCGACAACCAGGATCGTCCCGGCCGAGCCGACATCGAGACCCCCCGACCGAAGCTCGCCGTCCGCCCCGAGCTGCAGACGGCCGCGAGTCGGGCCCCCGAGTGCGACGATCCCACGGATGCCGCGGCCGGCGGCGCGGATGGTGATGCCTGTCCCGGGGCGGACTTCGCGGACGATGCCGGCGAACGGGGTCTCGAGCGCGTCGGTGATATCGCCCGTCGCGACACGCCAGCGACCGTGCCAGTCGAAGATGTACTCGCCCGTCGGTCCCCCATCGGTGCCACGTCTGTTGTTGCCCGTCCAGCGGGAACCCGGAAGGGGCGCCTCCGCATCTGTCGGCAGGTCGAACTCGTCGAGTCGCGGGTCGCGGATCATCTCCGCGATCGGCGCGCCGACGACGACCGAGTCGCCCGCCGCAACCAACGCCCTGTCTCCCGGAGCGAGTGCGAACAGCGCGTCCACCGGTGCGCTGATCAACCGTCGCGCGGGAACCAGGCGGACGTCGGCCGTACTCACGCGTCACGTCCGTTGAGGAGCGTTGCCTGCCACGATTCGAGCATCTCGCCGCGCAGGTCGGCCCGATCGGGCAGCCGCAGCGGGACGTCGCGCATGTCGACCACCAGTCCACCAAGGCCGCCGGTCACCTCGATCGCGAAATGGCGCCCGCGTGCCCCGAGCTTGACCGTGTCGCGGAACGTGAACTCGGCGACGGCTGACGACCCTGGTGGGAGGTCGACCAGCGCGAGCCCGCCCGGGGTCAGGTCCAGCCGGACCTCGCCCGTCACACCGTGGACGACGACCGACCCTGCATTCCGCCCGGTCCGCATGCCGGCCGGGGTGACCACGGTGCCGAGCGGCGCGAGCAGGTCGTCCACGAGGTCGGCCACCATCGCGCGTCGTTCGTCCGCATCGGGGATCGAGCCAAGCGGCGCCAGGATCCGCGCGTGGTCGATCGCGAACTGGCCTGCCCCGGGCCGGCGCAGGACGTCGACCAGCGCGAGCGCGACGGTCGGGGCGGCAGCGACCGCCCATGCGCCACCGGTCGCCACGGTCAGGTCGGCCGGTGGCCGGTCGTCCCAGTCGGGCGTGCATTCGGCCAGTCGCGACAATGCCGCCCGGGCAGCCGCAAGTCGCAGGGTGGCCCCATCGCCTGTCGCATCGGCCCACGGCGCGATGCGCAGCTCGCGGAGCCTGTCCCGCAGGCGGTGCCGGTCAGCGCCCCAGGTGGACCACAGCCCGACCCGGTCGACGACGGCGTCATCGGGGTCCGCGGGCGCGAGCGCCGCCGTCGGTACGACGGCGAGTTCGGCCGTGGCCGAGGCGCCACCGACCCCCGGCGACGCGGCGGCCCGAGTCCCGGCGTCATGCCCGATCTCCACGACGTCGACCCGGCGGTCGAGTACGTCGGCGAGCGCCATCGCGCCCCAGCCGAGCGAGCGATGGGCGTCGGCCGGCGGCAGGGCGAGCTCCAGCAGGAGGTCCGCCAGCGGACCGCCGGGGATGCCCCGCCGGGCCGATGGCCCGAGCACGACCTCGCCGGGCCTACGTCCGACGTCTCCGAACGCAGGCAGGTGGTCGCTCATCCCGCCGGCCAGCACGACGACGAGTTCCGGCCGCCGTCCGGCCGCGGCCGCGATCAGCGCCGCCAATTCGCCCAGCGCGCGCCGCTCGTCGGCGGCCGGCGGGTCGCCGGCACCGACGAGCACGCCGTGGACGCCGGAATCGAGCAGCAGAGTCGACATGGCCAGCGGGTCGGTGCCGTCCGTGCTCGCGGCCGCGGTCAGCCAGCCGCTGCGCGACGCGGTCGCCACGAGCGGCTCGAGGGCCCTCTGCGACGCGGCGACGACCGCGAGCTTGCGCGGTGGATGGCTGGCGACCTCGAGGCGGGGCAGGTCGACGGCACCGCCGTGTCGCAGGTCGAGGGCGACGGCGAGTGCCGGATCTGCGTCAGCGGCACGGGCGCCGAGCACCGCGATGATCGCCTCGACGTCGGCGCCCGCGGGCATGGTGATGGACCCGATGAGCCGCCAGCGGCTGCCGACCCGACCGATCATCGCGGCGGCGACGGTGGCGGCACCGGTATCGAGGGCGATGAAGGCGCGCGGTTCGCTCGTCACTCGTCCATGCTACCCGGCCCGGCCCGCGACCGGTTCGGGCAGTGATCGGTCAGGATCGCTCAGGCGTCCCAGACGATCTCGTCGTCGGACTCTTCGAGCCGGGCGATGAGGAGTTCGATGCCGGTGTCATCTGCCAGGATCTCACTCGCCGAGGCGAGGTCGCCCCCGAACACGCCGCGCAGGACGGGGTCGAAGAAGAGCATCGCGTTGGCGCCGAGTGCGCGATACGGCCGGCTCGCCTCGAGGAAATGGACCGCGGGGCCGGTCAGCCCACGGAGCTGGATCTCGCGCGCGACCTGCTCGACGAGTTCGTCGCGCTGCTCCTCCGTCGCTTCGTACGGGCTCATGTGGCACCGCCGATCGTCTCGACCGAGGGGTGGAGTGCCTTGCTGAACGCTTCGTAGGCCGCCGCGCCGCGCAGCGCAAAGATGACATGATCGATGCCCGGACTCGAGGCCAGCTCGTCGCGGACCGCCTCGACCGTTATCCGCGCCGCCTCGTCGAGCGGGAAGCCGCCGACACCTGTCCCGAGCGCGGGGAAGGCGACGCTCGTGGCACCGATCTCGCGAGCGCGGGCCATGGCGCTACGGACCGCTGCGTCGATGATGGGACCACTGGTCCGCCGGTCGCGGTCGAGCGACACGGCATGGATGACCACCTTGGCCGCGAGCTTGCCGGCCGGGGTCACGATCGCGCCACCGAGCGGTACTGGCGCCTGGCGAACGGCCGCGAACTCAATCGCGTCGCCTCCGGCGCGCTTGAGCGCGCCGCCGACGCCGGTCGACATCCACAGCGACACATTGGCGGCGTTCACGATCGCGTCCACCTCCAGATCGCAGATGTCGCCGTTCCACAATTCGATGCGCGCCAAGCCCTATCCCTTCCGTTCGGTGAGCGTCCGCAGACCGACCGGCCCCGCCGCGGCATGGTACACCCGAGGCAACCGCCGGGACATGTTCGTGACCACCTCCCAGGTGTTCGTGGTGCGCAGCCGCGCCAACTCGTCGACCGTGATCCGCTCCTCACCAGAGCGCCCGATGAGCACGAACTCGTCGCTGCCGTCCACGGGTGGGCCCGGGACATCGGTGACGTCGACCATGACCGCATCCATCGCCACGTTTCCGACGAGCGGGACGCGCCGGCCGCGGACCAGTGCGCTCGCGCGATTCGAGAGGCTCCGCGACCAGCCGTCTCCGTAGCCGAGGGGCAGTGTCGCGATCCGGCTCGGGCGAGTCGTCCGGAATGTCGGGCCGTAGCTGATCCCGGCGCCGGCGGGCATGTCCGCCACGCGGACCGGACGAGCGACCAGCGACATGACCGGACGCAGCCGCGCGGCCACGCCGGCCTCGTCCGGGACGCCCGCAAGCTCGTCGGGAACGATGCCGTAGACCGCGAGCCCCGGGCGGACACCGTCGTAGGCGATGACATCCCCGGTCATCAGCGCCGCGCTCGCTGCGACATGGCGGGCCGGCAGGTCGATCCCGGCGGCGACGATGGACGCCGCAGCGGCGTCGAACCGGCTGATCTGAGCCGTCGTGCCCGCTGCGTCCTCGACCGCCTGGAAATGGGTCCACAGCCCGGCCAGCGCGATGCCGGGCGATGCGGCTACGAGCCGGGCCGCCGCGACGAGATCCTTGCCGGCCAGGCCTCCGCGACCCAGGCCCGTCTCCACCTCGAGGTGGACACCGAGGGTCCGGCCCGATGGCATCGAGGCCGCCGCCCGCACGGTCTCCGCCAGCGCTCGTCGATCCCCGCCCGCGACGGCGATCCCCAGTCGCGCCGCCTCGGCGACCCAGGCGCTCGGGACCGGGTACAGCACCAGGATCGGCCCGCGGACGCCGGCACCGCGCAGCTCGAGCGCCTCGTCGACGGCCGCCACGCAGAACCCGTGAACCCCACCGCCCTCGAGCGCCAGGGCGACCGGGATCGCGCCATGGCCGTAGGCATCGGCCTTGACGACCGGACGGACGGCGATCCCGGGCCCCGCGACATCGCGCAGGACGGCGAGGTTGTCGGCCAGCGCCTCGAGGTCGATCTCGAGCCAGACGGTCCGCGGCAGCGGCGGCAGGCCGGCATCGGCCAGTCGCCGCTCGATCGGTCGCCGGCGGAGGACGTCGGTCATCGGGCGCCGGCGGTCGTCAGCGGACGTCGCCCGGCATGACCGCCCCGAACCCGAGCCGTTTGTTGGCGCTGCGGCGCTCGGCCATCGCGGCGAGGCGCTTGCGAGCCAGGGCGATCCCGTCGGGCACGTCCGACGCCAGGAGTCCGGCGTCGCCGAATCGCTCCCGACCGGCATCGCCGGAGAGCCCGTGGAGGTAGACCCCGAGACGAGCCGCCGCGAACGGATCGAGACCCTGCGCCAGGAGCGAGCCGATGGCTCCGGAGAGGACGTCGCCTGTGCCACCGGTCGCAAGGGCCGGGTTCTCGAACGGCGCGATGGCGGCCGCGCCATCCGGCGCCGCGATGATCGTCCGGGCGCCCTTCAGGACGACCACCGACCGCCACGTCGCGGCGGCGTCGAGCGCGGCAGCGAGCCGTGCTTCATCATCGTCATTCACATCGCCGTCATCGACCTGACCCTCGCCGCTCCCCGCCCGCAGGCGGGCGAACTCCCCGGCGTGCGGCGTGAGGACGGCCGGCCGTCGGTCACCCTCCCACCAGCCATCGATGGTCGCCATCGAGCGCAGCGCCTCCGCGTCGAGGACGATCGGGACCACATCGGCCTCGCCCGAGACCGTCAGCAGGGAGCGAACCAGATCGGTCGTGGCCAGACCCGGGCGGAGGCCGGGACCGACCACGATCGCGTCGTGCTCATGGTCCAGGATGCGGGCGAGCGCAGGTTCCGGGTCGACCTCCTCGACATCGTCTTCGGGCAGCGCCATGGTCGTCGCCTCGATGACCTTGGCCGCGAACAGCGGTTGGAGCGACTCCGGAACCGCCAGGGTCACGAGGCCGACGCCGGTCCGTCCGGCCGCGCGGCAGACCAGCAGGGCGGCGCCGGCGTAGTCGAGCGAGCCCGCGATGACGAGCAGCTTGCCGAAAGAGCCCTTGTGGCCGCGGACCTTGCGCTCCGGGATCAGCCCGGCCGCGATGTCGTCGTCGAGCTTGGTCGCCCCGGCCGGGAACGGGGCGGACGCCGCCGTCTCCGGGCCGGGTCCCCCGGCATCCCGGCGCCCGAACCCGACGGGTCCGCGCTCAGGCACGGGACATCTCCTCGCCGTCCGACGCCGGCGCCGGGGCGTCCGACGCGAGCGCCTCTGCGCCGCCGGCCACAGCCACCGACCGGAGCCACTCGATCCGGGCGAGGATCCGACGCTCCCGCTCGTCGAGACGCTGTTCGATGTCGAGCGGGAAGACATATCGGCCGCCTGCCGTTCGTACCCCGAAGGCGACAGCCACGGCGTAGTCCGATTCGTGAGTGATCGACACGGCGATCCGTTCCATCCCGAGCTGCTCGGCACGGTCCGCTGCCCGGCCATGGAGGCGAACGGCAGGCTGGCCGGTGGGCATCCGCTCGATCTCGATGTCGCGCCAGCCGATTCCCCGGACACCAAGGCCGAGCACCTTGGAGACCGCTTCTTTGGCTGCCCATCGGCCGGCCATCGTCTCCGGCCGGCCGCGCACGTAGCGCTGCTCGGCCTCGGTCAGTACTCGCCTGGTGAAGCGGTCCCCGAACTTCTCGAGCGACGCCCGGATGCGATCGACCTTGATGATGTCGATCCCGAGTTCGGTCGTTCCAGGCGGGACGAGGTCGGCGACCATCGCGACGCTACTCGACCGTCACGGACTTGGCGAGGTTGCGCGGCTGGTCGACGTCCGTGCCCCGGGCGACCGCCACGTGGTACGCGAACAGCTGAAGGGGCATGATCGCCAGGACCGGACTCAACGTCTCGTGCGTGTCCGGCACCCGGCAGATGTCGTCGGCGTAGTGTTCGATGGCCTCGTCTCCCTCGGTCGCCACGGCGATCACCCGGGCATCGCGGGCGCGACCCTCCATGACGTTGCTGATGAGCTTGTCGTAGACCGCCGAGCGAGTCGCGACCGCGACCAGCGGACATTCGGTGTCGAGCAGGGAGATGGGGCCGTGCTTGAGCTCGCCCGCGGCGTAGCCCTCGGCGTGGACGTAGCTGACTTCCTTGAGCTTGAGGGCTCCCTCGAGCGCGACCGGATACGTCGCGCCGCGCCCGACGAACATGAAGCCGCGTGAGTTGACGTACCGGCGCGCGAGGTCCGGGGTCGTCACGGCAGCCGCCGCCAACGCCCGGGCCGCGGCCGCCGGCAGCGCCCGCAGGGCGTGGCCGAGTTCCAGTTCCGCTGCCTCGGGGAGGACGCCACGGGCCTTGGCGATGGCGGCGGCGAGGATGACCAGGGTCGTGACCTGGGTGACGAACGTCTTCGACGCCGCGACCGCGATCTCCGGTCCGGCGTGCAGGAACAGGACTGCGTCCGCTTCGCGGGTGATGGCCGACCCGACCGTGTTGGTGACCGCGATGATCGGACAGCCGCGCTCGCGGGCAAGGCGGGTCGGGGCGATCGTATCGGCCGTCTCGCCCGACTGGGTGACGGCGATGACGAGCGTCCCAGCGTCGAGGGGCGGCGGGCTGTAGCGGAATTCCGAGCCGATGTTCGCGCGGACCGGCAGTCCGGTCCAGTCCTGCAACGCCGCGGCGCCGACAAGTGAGGCATAGAACGCGCTCCCGCAAGCGATCAATTCGATGCGGCTGATCCCGGCGAGCCGCCCCTCGAGTCCGGCGAGCTCGTCCACGACGATGCGGTCGTGACGGTCGATCCGCCCGGCGATGCACTGGCTCAGCGATTCGGGCTGCTCGTGGATCTCCTTGAGCATGAAATGTTCGTAGCCGCCCTTCTCGGCGGCCTCCGGCGACCAGTCGATGGTGGTCACAGCGCGCTCGCGGGGGTGGCCGTTGACGTCCGTGATGGTCACGCCCCATGGGCGCAGGTCGGCGACGTCACCGTCCTCGAGGAAGACGATCTTGTCGGTGTGGGCGAGGATCGCCGCCACGTCCGACGCCAGGAAGCTCTCGCCTTGTCCGAGGCCGACGATCAGCGGGACGTCCTTGCGCGCGCCGACGAGCCTGTCGCCCTCGCCGATGTGCATGACCGCGAGCGCATAGGCGCCCTCCAGCAGGCGGAGGGCATGGCGCACCGCGTCAGCCAGGTCACCGTGGTATGCCTCTTCGACCAGGTGCGCGATCGCTTCTGTGTCCGTCTCCGAGGTGAGGGTGTGTCCGCGTGCCTCGAGCCCATCGCGCAGCTCGCGGAAGTTCTCGATGATCCCGTTATGGATGACCGTGATCTCGCCTGTGCAGTCGCGATGCGGGTGGGCGTTCAGGTCGTTCGGGCGCCCGTGGGTCGCCCAGCGGGTATGGGCGAGGCCGATTGCCGCATGGGGCGTGCGATCCGCGATCGCGGCCTGGAGGTTGACCAGCTTGCCGGCCCGCTTCTCGACGAAAAGGTCGCCGGCATCGTCAACGAGCGCGATCCCCGCCGAATCGTAGCCGCGGTACTCGAGCCGCTTGAGACCCTCGATCAGGATGGGGCCCGCCTCTCGCGGACCGGTGTATCCGACGATGCCGCACATGTCGTCACGTCCTCCGCTCGGGTGACTCCGTCAGGTGGGCACCGGAGCTAGTCTAGTCGCTCCCCGACGAGTGTCGCGAGCGCGTCGGCCAGCTCGGTGACGAGGGCTTCATCCGGCCCCTCGACCATGACCCGCAGTGCCGGCTCCGTCCCTGATGGCCGGACGAGGACCCGTCCCGTGTGTCCCAGGCGGCGTGCCGCGTCGGCGATGGCACGCTGGAGGACCGGATCGCCTTCCCACTGGTCCTTGTGACGCGCCTTCACCGCTCGCTGTTGCTGCGGGAGCAGCGGGATCGCCTCGGCGAGCTCGGCCAGGCCGCGCCCCTGGCCGACCATGACCCGCAGGACTTCCAGCGCGGTGACGATGCCGTCACCAGACGTCGTGTGCTCGAGCAGGATGACGTGGCCGCTCTTCTCGCCGCCCAGGACCGCCCGCGATACCTGCATCCCCTCGAGGATGTACTTGTCGCCGACGGGAGTCCGCACGACGTGGCCGCCCGCCGCCTCGACGACCGCCTGGAGTCCGCCGTTCGAGAGCACCGACACGACGAGGCCGCCACCGGGCAACGCACCGCGGACCAGGCGCTCGAGGGCAAGGATGCCGAGGACCTGGTCGCCATCGACGACCTGCCCGCGCGAATCGACCGCGATCAGCCGGTCCGCGTCACCGTCGAGCGCGAAACCGGCGTCGGCGCCGGCGGCGACCACCGCCTCGGCCAGAGCTGCCGGAGCCGTGGCGCCGGACCGGACGTTGATGTTGGTGCCGTCCGGCGCGGCGTGGATGACGTCGAGCCGCGCGCCGGTCGCTGCCAGGATCTCCGGTCCGACCACGGAACCCGACCCGTTGGCGGCATCGAGGACCAGGTGGAGCCCGCGCGCATCGACCGACCGAGCGAGGCCCATGCGGTGGGCGAGATATCCGTCGAGCCGGGCGGTCGCGTCGATCATCCGGCCGAGGTCGTCGTTCGAGACGCCCGGCAACTCCTCGGTGCGCCAGATGAGTGCTTCGAGCTCGTCCTCGATCGAGTCGTCGAGCTTGAGCCCATCGCCGTCGAGGACCTTGAGCCCGTTGTCGATGGCCGGGTTGTGCGAGGCGGAGACCATGATCCCTGCGGCGAACGGGCCCTCGCCGGTGATGAACGCGAGGGCCGGCGTCGGCACGACGCCGACGACGTGGACGTCGACGCCGAGGCTGGTCGTTCCCGCGACGATGGCGGCCACGAACATGTCACCCGATCGCCGGGTGTCCTGCCCGACGACGATCGAGCCTCCTCGGCCGGCAAGGCGATGGGCGACCGCCCGCCCGAGCGCGTATGCCAGCGTCGGCTTGAGGTCGGCGTTGGCGACCCCACGGATCCCATCGGTGCCGAATAGGCGCGACACCCGGTCAGCCTCCAGCCGACGGAGACGGCGACGCGAGCTCGGTGATGGTCACCTTCACCGTCGCGGGGTCGGACGTGACCAGGGTCGTCCCGGGCGGCAGGGTGGCGGTCACTGTCACGTCGTGGACACCGGCCTTGAGTCCGGCGACATCGAGCGTCGCGACGAGGGTCGCGCCGGACAGCCGATCGAGGTCGGCCGTGGACCCGCCGATGGTCAGCAGGACGCGATCGACCGAGAGCGCGTATGCGAGATCGGCGCTGTTACCGACCAGGTTGAGCCCGGCGGTATACGTACGGGTGGCGGTCACGGGCCGGATCTTGATGCTCACCTTGATCGGTGTGCCTTTGACCGCGACGACACCTGTCGGAAGCGCGAGCTTGACCTCGACCACCTCGTCCGCCGACACGCCTGTCATCGGGATCGGATCGGTGTCCACCGCGGTCAATTGGGCCAGCTGGTCGGCGTCGCCTGCGACCAGCGCGACGAGCGGATCGACGGTGACCGATGCGATCTCGAACCCGGCAGCCGGGTTGCCGGTGATGATGGGGTTCACCGGCAGGGTTCGGCTCTGCTGATCGGAGAAGACCGGGATCACGACGCGTGCGGTGGGTGGCGTCAGGTCGAGCGGGCTCAGGGCGTTGCCGAGCTTGTCGATCGGCACGAGCTGGGCGTCCTCGTCGACATCGATGCCGGTGGACTGGATGGTGACATCGGCCCGAACCGCGTCGACCTGCGCGACGAGCGAGGCCGCTCCCGTGACCAGGACGGTTGCCGGGTCCACCGTCGTCGTGCCGAGGGTCAACCCATCCGGGACCGTGCCGTGCACCACCTTGACCGGGACCGCGCGAGACTTGAGCGAATCGAGGTCGACGGTGGCGAAGGCTGGATCGTAGCCGAGGACGCGGATCCTCGAATCGGGCGTCGTCACATCGATCTTGACGCTGATCACGCCGACCTTGCCTTCCTGGCCGGACAGGTCGATCGTGGCCAGGAACGAGCTGGTCGCGACCTGGACCCCGGTCGGCGCGAAATAGCGGACCTGGGTCACCGGCTGAGGGGTGGACGGCAGGACGACCGTGTCGCGTGGCTCGTTGACATACCGGACTGGCACCACACCCTGGAACGTCTGCGTGTTCTGCGACAGCGCCAGTCCGCCGTACATGAGCGTCGCGAGGCCGACCGCTGCTAGTTTGAGAGGCCAGTTATGGACGATGGTCCCGAGGATCCGCCTCACCGCGGCGCCCGAGCGGCCACCGACGACACGACCTCGTCCTCATCATGGGTTTGCGCCGGCGCCGCTGGGGCAGACGGCGCGGCCTGCGTCGGGGGAACCGCCGGAACGGGTGGGGCGGCCGATGCCCCAGGCAACGTGCCGGCACCGCCGGCCGCCGGCGTCGGTGCGACGGCCGTCGCCTGCGAATCGCCGGCTCCCGCTGGACGCCCGACGAGGCGGCCGAGCTCACGCAGCCGGGGCGGCCGGCCTTCGAAGCCGCGGCGCTGATTCGCCGAGCGCCAGCCGAACGCCCCGCGCCGACCACCGGCCGGATCGAGCAGGCCCTGGATCGCGCGCGCAAGACCTGCCTCGGTGAGGTTTCGGACGATCCGAGCGCGCTCGACCAGGCTGATCTGACCATTCTCCTCCGAGACCACCACGACGACGGCGTCGGTCTGCTCGGTGATGCCGAGGGCGGCCCGATGGCGCGTCCCGAAACGTTCGGTGTGGATGGACGTCTCGGCCAGCGGCAGGAGCGCCCCGGCCGCCACGATGCGCCCGTCGCGGATAATCACCGCCCCGTCGTGAAGTGGCGACTTCGGTGTGAAGATCGTGCGCAGCAAGTCCGACGAGACATCGCCGTGGATCATCACGCCGGTCTCGGCCACCTCTTCGAGCCCCGTCTCGCGCTCCAGCACGATGAGGGCGCCCTGGCCGTCTGCGGACAGCCCGGCCGCCGCGCGCGCGACCTCGGCCGACACATGCTCGACGGCGCGCGATTCGGCCGGCGACAGCAGCCAACCGAGGGATCCGACGCGGCCGATGCGCTCGAGCGCCCGGCGCAGCTCTGGCTGGAAGATCACGACGAGCGCGAACAGGCCGACGACCGCGCCGCCCTGCAGGATCTGGGTCAGGAGGCGCAGGTCGAACGCGATGGCGAGCCCATAGACCACCACGAGGACGCTGACACCGATCACCAGGCGGACCGCGCGCGTCCCCCGGATGAGGCTGAACAACCAGTAGATGAGCAGCGCGGTGATCCCGATGTCGACGATCGTCGTCAGCTGGTGCTGCTCGAGGATCGAGCCGAGGAGGGACATCGTCCCCGAGTGTAGCATCGCGACCGGAGCCCACCGGGCAGCGCGGCGTCAGGCGCAGACGGCGGCGAGCCTCGGATCGTCGGGGAAACGCGCCGCCGCGAGATAGCACAACCGGCCGCGCGTGGCGCCATCGCCGGTCAGTTGCGACAGGCGGCCGAGCAGGACCAGCTTGTCAGCGGCCGGGCCGCGCCAGCCTCGATCAAGGTACAGCTCGGCGAGCAATAGGTGGATATCGGGGTCCGAGGGCATGATCGCGAGCGCCTGGTAGCAGGCGTCCATCGCCGCGTGGAACTGCCCGACGGCCCGGTGGCCGTTGGCCGCGGTGAGCGCGCGACGACGAGCCTCGTCGAGATCTCCAGCTTCGAGCGCCTCCTCGACCGCCAGCGTCAGGATCGCCGGATCCGGGGCGGCGGGGCGGGGCGGTTCGGGAGCCGTCTCGGTCGGCGGCGCGTTCGTCCCGCCGTCCTCACTCCGAGGTGCATCGACACCCGACCCCGATTCGAGCACCCCGAGCGCTCGCTCGAGCGCCTCTGAGGCCGCCGCGTCGCCCGGTGCCGCCGTCCGCAGTCGCGCCACCAGGCTCTCGACCTGGCCGCGACGTCCACGCGACTCGGCGAGTTCGAGCGCTCGCCGCGCGACATCGCACGCGTCGGCAAGGCGTCCTTCGCGTTCGAGGTTGGCTGACAGGCGGTCCAACTGGTCCGCCGCCTCAGAGCGGCGCCCGATCGCAGCCAGGACATCCGCGCGGCCCTGCATCGCGCCTTCGTCGGCGGGAGCGCGTTCGATGGCCGCCGCGTAGGCCACCAGCGATTCGTCCGTGCGACCGAGTCGGGCGAGGACGCCGCCCAGCCCCACGTACGGCAGCGCGCGATCCGGGGCGATCCGGGCTGCTTCGCGATAGGCGGCCGCCGCCGCGTCGAGCCGGCCGCGCAAAGCCGCCACGTGGCCACGCCGGAGCGCGTCCTTGTACTGTTCGTAGAGGACTTCGCTCAACCCCGATCCTCCGTCCCCAACAGTTCGACCAGGAGTCCTTTCTGCACGTGCAGCCGGTTTTCCGATTGCTCCCAGATGAGACTACGCGGTCCGTCCATCACCGCGGACGTGATCTCCTCGCCTCGGTGCGCCGGGAGGCAGTGCATGGCGAGAGCGTCGGGACCGGCCGCATCGAGCATGGCGTCGTCGACCTGGAAGCCCCGGAACGCGTCGCGTCGCTCCTCGGTCTCGGCCTCCTGGCCCATCGATGTCCAGGCGTCGGTGTAGACGACGGCTGCGCCACGGACGATCTCGACCGGGTCGTGCCCGAAGACGAGCCGTCCGCCGGACGCGGCCGCCAGCTCCTCCGCTCGGGCCACGATGCGCTCGTTCGGCGCGTAGCCCGCCGGGTGGGCCAGTCGGATTTCCATGCCGAGCCCGGCGCCGAGCAGGGCCAGCGAGTGGTAGACGTTGTTGCCGTCGCCCACGAAGGCGACGACGACGCCATCGAGCCGCCCGAACCGCTCCCGCATCGTGAACACGTCGGCGAGCGCCTGACACGGGTGCTCACGGAGGGTCAGGCCGTTGATGACCGGGATGCCGGCCTGCCCGGCCAGTTCGAGCGCCACCTCGTGCGGCCCGGTCCGCACGACGATGCCATCGACGAACCGCTCGAGGTTCCGGGCTACGTCCCGGACGCTCTCGCGGGCTCCCAGAACGACGTCGTGCGTGAGATAGATCGCATGCCCGCCAAGCTGCACCATGCCGGCCTCGAACGTCACCCGTGTCCGTAGACTCGGCTTCTGGAACAGCATCGCCAGGGTCCGCCCGACGAGCGGCGGCCGGGCGTGCCGTCGCTTCGACCGGTACTCTGCCTTCAGCCGCTCCGACGTCGCGAACACCAGCTCGACCTCATCTGGCGAGAGATCAGCAACGCTCAGCAGATCCCGCCCGCGCAGCGATCCTGCGGTGGCTGTCATCGTCGCGCCCGAAGAGACGAGGTCAAGCGAAGCGCCGACCAGGGGCGTTCAGGCGAAGGCGCCGCGCGAGCGAGGGAGCGAGCGCACCCCAAGGTGCGTGAGCGACCGAGCGAAGCCGGCAACGCACGCATGGACGTCCCTGGTCGGCGCCGTTGACTAACGCTTCGTGTACTGCGGGGCTTTGCGCGCTCGCTTCAACCCGTACTTCTTGCGCTCCTTCATTCGTGGATCGCGAGTCAGCAGGCCGGCCTGGCGGAGTGGGAGCCGGTTCGCTTCCGGGTCGAGCTCGAGCAAAGCGCGCGCGATCCCATGACGAATAGCGCCGGCTTGGCCAGTGACGCCTCCCCCTTCGACCTTGATCATGACGTTGAAGCGGCCTTCGGTCCCGGTGACCCGGAACGGCATCCGAACCTCCGACTCGTTGACCGCGTTACCGAAGTGCTCCTCGAGCGTTCGGCCGTTGACCACGATCTCGCCCTCACCCGGCAACAGCCGAACGCGGGCGATGGCCGTCTTGCGACGTCCGGTGCCGGAGTAGAAAGCGGGGATCGACATCGTCTCTTCAGCTCCTGGTCAGTCGAGCGGTTCAGGCTGCTGGGCCTGATGCGGGTGATCCGACCCGGGATAGACCTTGAGCTTGCGCAGCTGCTGGGTCCCGAGACGATTGTGCGGAAGCATCCCCTTGACGGCCCGACGGATGACCTCTTCGGGGCGGCGGGCCAGCAGGTGACCGAGCGTTTCCTGCTTGAATCCGGCGGGGTAGCCGCTGTGGCGGCTGTAGAGCTTGCTCTCGAGCTTATCGCTCGTGACCGCGATGCGCGCGGCGTTCAGCACGATCACGTGGTCGCCCGAGTCCAGGTTCGGCTGATAGGTCGGCTTGTGCTTGCCTTCGAGGACGTGCGCGATGCGCGAGGCGAGGCGGCCGAGCGTCTCGTCCGTCGCGTCGACGACGTACCAGCGTCGTTCGATGTCGCCCTCTCGGACCGAA
>Ga0075026_100000150_pt1 | contig 25053 bp, 21 predicted proteins | sample Str012_2_FD_71392 | JGI IMG/M metagenome (GOLD analysis project Ga0075026, IMG submission 71392) | Freshwater sediment microbial communities in response to fracking from Pennsylvania, USA - Straight Creek_MetaG_SC_2012 | ecosystem: Environmental > Aquatic > Freshwater > Creek > Sediment... | reverse complement strand
CTATAGTATTTATAAACAAACAGCAAGACCTCTTCAGCGTCCATTGGCCCAAATAGAAAGCCGGATTAAGAGTGGCCGTGTATCGGTTTGCGGCAGTTATAGCGTACCAGCCTTTCATTTGCTGCTGTGTCCGGCAACTACGGCTTATGCATCCCAGGGCTGCCGGGCTTTTCAGTATCCTGCCGCAAACGTTGCGTACAATTTACCAACGAACGCAATACATGATAAGTGCCCTTCCAGATATTGCCCCGGGTGCCGGTTTTTTGCCAGGGCTCCTTGTCAAGCCCGCCCGAATACCAGTCGCCATGTTCATGATCTACCAGGTATGTCTGAACGTATTTCCAGAGCAGGGTGAATTTTTCAAAATAATGCTGCGGGTCGGCCGGAAAATAATCTGCCATCATCAGCAGCGAATTCAGTCCTTCTGCCTGCGCCCACCAGTTTTTTGAATCTTTTATAATGGTAATGCCATTGCTGTCTTTAAAATAATAGCCTTCGTCATAAAAGCCACCCAGCTTGCTATCCCATCCGTTTTGCAATGCATGGTCCACCATTCTTTTGGCAACAGTCATGGTTTGCGGATCATTTTTAATACCCAGCACATGCGATGCTTCCAGCAGGAGGTAAGCGGTTTCCACATCGTGCCCAAAAGAAACATGATCCAGGTTGCTGTGCTTCATTATTACGCTGCGTGCAGAATCCCTGAAGCTCACCGGCGTCCAGTTGGGCTGAAAGAACAGCACCAGGTTTCCCTTCCTGGTAGTAATCACGTCTCTTATCAGCAACAACATTTCTTTTAACCGCGTGGCCAGCAATGGATCGGGCCATACTTCATACAGTTCAGTAAACGCTTCCAGCAAATGAATGCTGCTGTTTTGATCCTTATAACCCGTTTCGGCAGTGGATGCAATTGCCGGCCCACGTTTTACCGGCGTGCCATCCATTTGCATGTGCTGGAAATAGCCTTTGTATTGCGGGTCATGACTGTGTTGCTCCAGCCAGTAAAACGTTTGTTTGGCCAGGCTGAGTGCTGCAGTATCGCCAGAACAACGGTAATAAGCGGCCAGTCCGTAAATACCAAATGCATTGCCATAGGCCATCTTATCGCCCATGCCGCTGGGCAATACTTTGCCATCGCGGGTAAGCAATGTATAAAAACCGCCGTTCTTTTTATCCCAGAAAACATCGCGCAGAAAATGAAAACCCTGTTCTGCACTTTTTTTATACCAGGAATTTTGAGGATACAATTCCGCTGCCCGCGCATTCGACCAGATATGCCTTGCCTGCGTTACAATCATTTTATCTTGCTGGCTGCCCATTGAAAAATCGTAATTAAAAGTGCTGATAAACCCGCCATACAGGCTGTCTACCGCCCTGGGATACCATACGTTCAGCAGTTCAGCTTCCATTGAATGCTGCATCTCCGCAGCAATGCGTTTTCTCTCGCCAGCTTGCTGGCCATACGAAATATTGCAGTGAACGATGCAAAGAAGAATGATAAGACTGACTATTTTCATGAAAGCAATTTTTGCCGTTATAAAAAAGAAACAAAGCAGCGTTCCAGGTATCATTGGCAAACAGGCAGTTGCCTTTCTGTTTGGTTCGTACCTTCAGTGGTATGAATTTCTCCAATAAATATTTTTTGCTGCCCCTGTTGTCGGTTTTTTTTATTGCAGCAAGTGCGCAACAAACGGATAAGCCTGTTAAATGTAAAGATTTTGTGTTTGATGAAGTGAAGCTGCAGAAAGATTTATTGTACAAAACAAATCCCGGCCCCGGCATCCGCCCAAAATATTACCGTTTTGATCTTTATGAACCGGCAACCGACAGCAGTACCCGCCGGCCGCTCATCATCTGGCTGCACGGGGGCGGTTTTAAATTTGGGAAGAAGACCTCCGGCGGCATGCCCACCTGGAGCAAAACTTTTGCAAGGAGGGGTTATGTGTGTGCCGCTGTTAATTACCGCCTCAGCAAAAAACATCCGCTAAAAAATTTTGCGGACCTGGTAGAAGGCTGTGCCAATGCCGTTGCAGATGTAAACGAAGCCATCTGTTTTTTTAAAACACATTGCAGCGAATACCGCATAGATACCAATAAGATTATACTGGGCGGCAATTCTGCAGGCGGTATGATTGCACTGCAATATGCCTGCAGCAGCCCTGCAGCAATGGCCAGGCTGGTGCACCAGGGCGACTCAACCAGCATTGATGCACAACAGCGCAACCCACAGCACATTGCCGCAGTAATCAATTACTGGGGTGCTTTGTTTGATGTAAACTGGCTTGCCGCCACCAGCATACCCATTGTAAGTGTGCACGGCCAAAAAGACCGGGTGGTGCCCATTAACAATAATAAAACAGGCATGTATGGCAGCATTGCCATCCACAGGGCTGCAGATTCGCTGCACATACCCAATGCGCTTAAAGTATACGACAACTACTCGCATGAACTGCAGAAACATTTTAATCCACTTTTTGCCGGTGGCGCTGCTAAAAAAAGATGGCGCGAAGCCGGGCAGTTTGCCGCTGATTTTTTGTACCAGCAATTGTTCCGGTTAAAATAATACCACCCATTGATTTTTAACTACCGGCTCCATTCTACTGCCAGCCAAACAACAGCCCGAAATCCTTTACAGCAAAGGGTTTTGTAAAATTCTTACCCGCATCAACAACTATCCCATGCAGGCTACCACCTGCAAAATCCAAAAGGCATCCAGACATTCAAACACACATTAATGCCCAACAATTATAAAATCTTACTATATTCATTTTCCAAAATTTATACTACTTGCCATGATAAAAAGATCCATCACACTCACTGCGTTGGTGCTGTTTACGCTCTTTGCAAAGGCACAATCTATTGGCGCATCCCCGGAATACGTTAAAGCCCTTACCTCTAAATGGACAGGTGAACGATTCCCCGATGGCCGGCCTAAAGTGCCTGACATTATCCTGGAACATTTACAGGATGCCACATTGGAACAGATATGGGGCTTCCTGGGCAATAAAGGATTCCGCAACCAGGTAGAGAAAGACTGGATCATTTTAAAACCTGGTGAAACCATGGTTGGCCGTGTGGTGACCGCACAGTTTATGCCATCGCGGCCCGACCTGGATACATTGATACGGGCTACCGGCAAAGCAGAAGGCCGTTCGCAAAAAGGCGGTATCAACATCTGGCCCATCGATATTTTAACCAAGGGCGATATTTATGTGGCCGATGGTTTTGGAAAAGTAAAAGATGGTACACTCATTGGCTCCAGCCTGGGCAATGCCATCTATGGCAAAACCGGCAAGGGCGTTGTGTTTTACGGCTCTATAAGAGACATGCAGGAACTAAAAGACACCAAAGGCTTTAATGCATGGGTAAAAGGCCACGATCCTTCTTACATAAAAGATATGACGCCAACTTCTATCAATGCGCCCATCCGCATCGGGCAGGTAACTGTTTTTCCAGGCGATGTAATGTTTGCGAATGATTACGGCGTTGTTTTTATTCCGGCTTACCTGGCAGAAGAGCTCGTAAAAAATTCTGAACTGGTTGGACTGCGCGATGAATTTGAACGGTACATGCTGCAGCTGGGCAAGTATCCTTCGGGACAAGTGCATGGCGATTGGTCTGACACTATTAAAAATGAATACCGTGCATGGATTGCCAAATATCCGAAGAAGCTGGCCGTATCGCCCAAAGAAATTGAAGACTACCTGAATAAAGAAGGGCATTGATTGTACAGATAAACCGGATCTGCCCGTTATCGGTGCTTTATTGCGGATGTTTTTACCGCCAAAAATTATGACACTAAATAATTTAAGAAAGATGAAAGGCTGTGCTGCTATATTCTTATCAATCGTATTTATTTTTTGCAATGGACATTCCTTGCATGCACAAACCATTTCAAAAGAAGAAATTATTTTTCTTACGGCAGAATGGAAGGGAGAAAGATTTGCCGATGGCCGCCCGAAAGTTCCGGACGATCTATTGGAAAGGGCACGGTATATTAATATTGATGATGCCTGGACTGTATTGAAAAACGAAGGCTACCTGAACCAGTTTGAAGGCAACTGGAAAACCGTAAACAATGAGCCGGTGATTGGCCGTGCTGTTACGGCGATGTTTATGCCCAGCCGGCCCGATGTTGAGAAAAACATAAAGGCCCGCGGCGTTGCAAGAGATGGCCGGAAAGGCAATACCAATGCATGGCCCATAGAAACACTGGTAAAAGGGGATGTGTATGTAGCAGATGGATTTGGAAAAATTGGTGGCGGTACGCTTATGGGCTCCACGCTGGCCACCTCCATTTTCAGCAAATCGGGCAATGGCGTAGTGTTCAATGGCGCTTCCAGGGACCTGGGCGAAATACAGGAGATGAAGGGCTTCAATGCATTTGTGCGTGATTTTCATCCTTCTTTTCTGGAAGAAATGGTGCTGATGGGCCTTAATACGCCAATACGCATAGGTAATGTAATGGTGCTTCCCGGAGACCTGGTACTGGGCGTGCGCGAAGGCATCCTTTTTATACCTGCACACATGGCCGAGCAAGTGATTAGTACCGCAGAATTTGTTATCCGCAAAGACAAGTTTGGTTTTGAAATGGTAAAATCGGGCAAATTTGCCACCGGGCAGATAGACAGCCAGTGGACCGATGAGATAAAAACAGCATTCCTGGAATGGCTGGCCATTCATCCAGAGCTGGGCAAAATGACAAGACCCGAACTGGATAAAATGATGAGCAAGCGCACATGGTAAAAAAAACATTCTGCTTCTTTTCGCTAAAGGGGGTTTGGGAACGATCAAAAAAGCAACAATTACTTCAATCAAAATAAAATTATGGCCAACAGCATTGCCAGGCAACGATGGTACCGCTTAATCCCGGTTGCATTTATTACCTATAGCCTGGCCTATCTTGACCGTGCCAATTTTGGTTTTGCTACTGCAGGCGGCATGGCCAAAGATTTAAACATCACCGCTTCCATATCTTCATTGCTGGGCTCGCTTTTTTTCCTGGGCTATTTTTTTTTCCAGATTCCCGGCGCCTTGTATGCCGCCAGCAAAAGCGCTAAAAAATTAATTTTCTGGTCGCTCATCTTATGGGGTGGGCTGGCCATGGCAACCGGTATGATTAGTAATGTGAGCGTATTGATTGTAATTCGCTTTATGCTGGGTGTGGTTGAAAGTGCCGTAATGCCTGCAATGATTATTTTCCTGAGCCGCTGGTTTACCAAATCAGAACGTTCGCGTGCCAATACTTTTTTAATACTGGGCAATCCGGCCACTCTTTTGTGGATGTCTATCTTGTCTGGTTATTTAATTAAATCAGTAGGCTGGCGCTGGATGTTTATTTATGAAGGGCTGCCTGCTATTGTGTGGGCTTTCTTCTGGTGGAAACTGGTAGAAGATGCCCCAAAAAATGCCGGCTGGCTCTCTGAACAGGAAAAAGAAGATCTTGAAGCTGCACTGCACAAAGAACAACAGGGCATTAAACCTGTAAAAAATTATGCCGAAGCATTTAAATCAAAAACGGTGCTGTTGCTCTGCCTGCAGTATGCGCTATGGAGTATTGGCGTATATGGTTTTGTAATGTGGCTGCCTTCAATCCTTAATGCAGCGCCCAATGCCAACATTGTAAAAACCGGCTGGCTTTCTTCGGTGCCTTATGTGCTGGCGATTATTGGCATGCTCAGCGCTTCTTATTTTTCTGATAAATTGCTCAACCGAAAAGCTTTTATATGGCCCTTCCTGTTAATTGGCGCCATTGCATTTTATGGTTCCTATCTGGTGGGTACCAGCAATTTCTGGTTGTCTTTCCTGTTGCTCATCATTGCCGGCGGCGCCATGTACGCACCTTACGGGCCTTTCTTTGCTGTTATAACAGAAGTGTTGCCAAAAAATGTTGCGGCCGGGGCCATTGCATTGATCAATAGTTTTGGCGCATTGGGATCTTTTGCAGGCGCTTACCTTGTAGGCCGTTTAAATGCCCAGACGCATAATTTTGATGCCTCCTATATTTTTATGGCGGGCTCCTTACTTTTGTCGGCCATCATTACCATGGTGGCCATTAAAGGAACGGGCGACACCGTTGCAGTTAAAACAGATAGCAACACGCCTGCAGGACTTAAAGCCAATGTTATTTAGCTACCGAAAATGTTGTGACGCTGCTGCCGGACAATCCATCGTCTGTTAAACCTTGTACAACAATGGCGTATTTGGCTTTCAGATCGGAAGAATAAAAACTCAGCTGTTGTTTGCCATCTTTCATGGTTTTCAGATCGGGCGACCAATACAGCAGGTTTCGCAGATCCGGTATGCGGCTTTCTTTTTGTGTATTGGTTTCATACACGGGCGAATAAAATTCCCGCTGGCGCTGCAGCCCTTCGTACTCAATCACCACCGCATTGGGGTCCAGTTCGTAGCCGCCCAAATCTCCCTGGTAGGTTTTATAACTTACAATGCCATCGCATACCAAGGGCCCCAAATAATGCTTGTGTGCAGCAATATCTATCCGTTTTATTTTCAGCGGATCAAAAGCCATTATTTTATCAAGATTGTTCACCGGCAGTCCGTCAATCAATACCAGCGGCGCCTGGTCAAACAGGCTTTTATACCCCGTATTCACTACGCGGAACTGGTAACCCTCCGACGGTTTTCTCACCCTTACCTCCATTACAAATTCTTTCATCACTTCTTCCATGGTGATAAACCGCGTATAATCGTCCAGGTAATACTGTTTGTCGGCATTACCATAAAACACATTGGTATCTTCAACAGTTGCAGCAAATGCATGTTTTTTCTTTTCAACCAGGTAGGCATTATCGGCCTGTGCATTAAGGCTGCGCAATGCAAGCGGATCCTTCCATTTGTCCTGCAATGCAAAACGCGGAAAAGCAGCACCCGAAAACTTATCGGAGAACGGACTGTTAATGTTTATTTTAATGGTACTGTCGGCCGCATTTACCGTTTGCAGAATCATTTCGTTGTTGCTGTAAAAATCATTCAGGTTAAAACGGATGCTGCCATCTGCCTTACTCATGGCGCTGCGCAATTCAAAACTTTCTCCCGGCAGGGTTAATGTTGTAAGTATATTTTTTTGCGGCAGTCCCGTTTTTTTGTCGGTCAGCAAGCCGTTAACCACGGGGCCTTCCTGTTCGGTAATAAATTCAAACGAAGGCAATTTGTTGTTAAGAACATCTTCCCATTTAAACCTGCGCCAGCCCTGCGTCAGCAGCAGGTTGTTGAGGACCATTGCGGTTGTTGCGCTGCTACCGGTAAAATAATATTCCGGAGTTTCAATCCCGCCTGCCAGTTCAGACTGCAGCAGCAACCACGCATGTATGTCATCGTACTTCATGGTTTGCAGGCTGTCTATCATAAAAACAGCCACCGACATATTTGCTGCCACCGGTAATCCCGCCTGGTCTTCAGACTGCAATGCAATATTTATTTTATTGCGGCTGTTGTAAGTGACCTGGTCTGTTTTCGCCTGCAACAGCAGCCGGTTGACCGGTCTTTTAAAATACAATCGTTCGCAAACAGGCTGCCGTTCTGCATTGAAAAGGGTGATATGTGATATACCATCTGCCAGTTTATTTTTATGAATGGCAAAAACCGCTTTGCCATTGCTGATGGCTGCAGTTAATACTTCTTTTACCAAATGACGGCTGTGTACAAAAAGATACAGGGGCAAATTGTTGTACTGACTTCCGGCGTTGACCGTTACCGATATAGAATCCTGTGCGGGTTCTGTAAGGCGCATCACGTATCCCTGCTCAAAAATACGTGGCAGGTTTTGCTGCACCTGTGTTCCGTTGATGCTGAATACAGCCCGGTATTGCGCATCCTGCTGCGGTTGCAGGTTAAAGCTGCCCATGCCAAACTTCAGCGTCTGCAAATGATCGACACTGTCTTTGCCATTCATCAGAACACCTTGTGCATCGATGCCAATACCATACTGGTCCGTGATCTTAAACGCAACCACAGAAGGAATTCCATTTACAAGGTTTCCTCCTTCCGGAAAAAAATCAAGATGGTATTCAGTTGCAGCGGAGTTTGCTTTTTGCTGCGCAGATTTTAACGTGTTTATGATGGTGAGCGGCTGTTCGTAAAAATAATCCGCATTAAAATTTTTCATCCGGCTCGTATAAGACCGAAGTTTATAATTGCCCGATGCGAGGGAAGAAGGAATGATAAGCGAACCATTGCCTGCTCCTTCCTGCAGGGCAATCTTGGCCTGCATAACGGCTTTCTGATCCTCGCTGATGATTTCTACATACGCTACCTTGCTGATGCCCGATGGCTTGTGAAACGACTCATCCACATTGTATACCTTAAACCAGATAATTTCACCGGCCAGGTAAAAGGTTCTGTCTGTATGTACAAAAATTTTTTCCTGCAGTGTATGAAGCTGGTATTGGTTAAACTGCGCTGTCAGCATTTCCGGTGCAGCAGCCTGCGGCCGTGCCGCAAGGCAAAACAGCAGGGCATTCAATAAAAAAGAAATTTGTTTCAAGCCATACCTGTTCATGTTGATCATATTTTTTATTTACGGGCCATTTACCAAAAAGAGGGCTTCACGGTTGTGCCACCGCTGAGCCTGCAGTCTATACAAACATTTTTTGCTATCCGCAATGCGCCGCCCGAAAAATACCAGGGCAGAAAAGTATCATCGGGGTAGGTCCATCTTGAAAAGTCGATGGGATCTTTTGGAATGTCTTTTACCGTACAATTGTAACTGCCGTTGGGAGAATTCCAATCCGCCAAATCAAACACACTGATAAAAATTCTTTTCTCTTCCATGGTACCCGCACTTATAAAACCCACTACGGGTTCGTTGCTGCTGGTTAGCGAATGAATATTTCCTTCCAGTTGCGACGGTTGCAAATCAAAGAGGGTTCCCAGCTGCTCCGAATTCTTCTGAATAATCTGCCAATAGGCATAACATGCTGGTGTAAGCGCAAATTGTTTTACCAGGATGCTCATGCGGTGCGCCAGCGTACTGTCATTAACGGGCACAATAAACAATTTAGCAAGGCTTATTACATCCTGGCTAAGCGCTGCAGAAGTACCCAGCAATACCTTTGTTGAGTACGTAGTGGAATAACAAACATGAACCAGGTCCGCGGGGTCACGCACATAAATGGTATTGCCCGCCAAACCCCAGGGCGTTTCCAGTTGCGAATGGTATTCCCAGGTAAGTACATACTGCCAGCGGTAATAGCGTGTATTGCCAGAAGGATCGTGTGTATTTGCAAAAACATGCACGCCTGCAGAATCCTGCACCCAGTTAACACTGTCTACCGGCGGCGACTGCCGTGTACCAGTTAAATCAGACGCATACTTTCGTCCGTTGAAAGTAGTAATCAGTATCCGGTACTGGTTGTTATTGCTGAGCTGCAGCGGGGCCGTAACATAAATACCATTGCTTCCCTGCTCCTGCAGGTCATACGATGAACCGGCCGCATCCTGTATAGTAACGGCAGCATGCTGTTCAGGTATATTCAACACCGTATCGGTTAAATTTTTGGTGCGCGACAAAACAATTGTTGTAATGCCGTTGGTGCTGGTATTGATAAAGCCGTCTACAACCAGGTAATTGTCTCCTTTTACAATAACGGCAGGCTCATACGGCTTCCTGCAGCAAAATGCCGGTAAAAACATTGCCGCCAGCAGAAAATATATACAGGAGCCCCTGAACATTGTTGTATCTTTTTTTAAGACGAACATTTTTAATTACCAGAATGCAGGTTTTACATTTACGCCACCGCTGAGTGTACAATCGAGGCAAACTTTTTTAGCCAGTTTTAACGGGCCTGCCGACACATAATACCAGGGTGCATAGCTGTCATCGGGTGTACTGACGATTAAAAAATTTACCGGGTTTTGCGGCACATCCACTACGGAACAATTGTAACTGCCAGCCGGTATCAGCCAGTTTTGCAAATCAGCATTATTAATAAAAATTCTTTTTTGCTGAAGGGTGGTCGCCGTCATAAATCCCACTACCGGTTCGTTGCTGTTGGTAATGCAATGAAGATTTCCTTCCAGCTGCGATGGCTGCAAATCGAACAAAGTACCCAGCTGCTGCGAGTTTTTTTGAATGATCTGCCAGTAAAAATAAGCAGCCGGTGTTAACGCATACTGGTTTATTAAAAAGCTGGACCTGTATTGCAGGGTGGTATCATACACCGGGATGGTTCCAATCAGCTGGTTGCTGATGATGTCCTGCGCCAGCGACGCAGAACTGCCAATCAGGATACCCGGCGATAACTTTGTAACGTAGCAAACGTGTACCTGTTGTTCCGGCGTTCTCAGGTATGCCAGTCCGTTAGTAAACCCCCAGATGGTTTCCAGCTGAGAATGGTATTCCCAGGTCTGTACATATTGCCAGCGGTAGTACCGCGTATTGCTGGAGGGGTCGTGTGTGTTTACGTACAGGTTTACACCCTCGCTTTCCTGCCGCCAGCCCACACTGTCAATGGCCGGTGTTTGTTTGGCTGCAACAAAATCTGATTCATACATTCTGTTGTTGGATGTAGTGATAACAATCTTATACTTTCCGGCGCTGCTCAGTGTAAGCGGGCCACTGCTGTAAGTTCCATCAAAACCCGTTGCAAACAAAGTGTAGGTAACACCCGCTGCATCTGCTATCTGTACGTTGGCGCCATTTTCCGGAATCGTCACCACCGTATCCGTTAAGTTTTTGGTGCGCGACAACAGGATATTGGTAATACCCCCCGGGCTGGTATTGATAAACCCATCCACCACCAGGTAACTGTCTCCCTGGGTAAGCACCACCGGATCATACGCCTTTTTACACTGTATACAAAACAATAACAGCAATGCACATATGATGTATAACTTTTCAAATCGCCGCATAGCCCCTTAAAATTTAATGTTATACGTTACAAATGGAATAGCAGTTCCGAAAATTGACAACTGGTAGCCTTTTATTTTTCCATTCTCCTGTACAAAATAAACCGAATAGGCATTTTGCCTGCCCGTTATATTGTAAATGCCAAAAGACCAGGAATTGTGAAAACGTTGTTTTATTTTATGATTGCCATCAATGTTCACAGAAAAATCGGACCTGAAATAATCTGGTACCCGGTACTGGTTGCGATCTGAATACAACAGCGAATTGGAACCACCCAGGTTAAAAATGCCAATGGGCAATGTTATTGGCCTGCCGGTGCTGTACACCACGTTCAAAGAGATGCTGTACCGGTGAGAAATGCGATAGTTACCAATAAAATTAAGGTTGTGTGGTTTGTCGAAACTGGCCGGGTAATAATTGCCTTTGTTGATGGTTTGCCCTGCCAGCGGATCATCGGCCTGCAGGAAAGTACGGGAGAAAGCATAGCTCAGCCAGCCATTTATTTTACCCGCATTTTTCTTAATCAGCAATTCCACGCCGTAGGCCTTGCCGCGGGTTGTAATCACATCCGTTTCAATATGGCTGTTCAACAGCAGTTTGGCGCCGCTTTTATAATCCAGAAAATTTTTTGTTTGCTTGTAATACACTTCAATGGATGTTTCAATGGTATTGTTCTTAAAATTCTTATAGAATCCCAGTGAAACCTGGTTGCCCTGCTGTGGTTTGATGTGCGGATCACTCAGCTTCCAGATATCGGTAGGCGATACATTGACGGTGTTTGAAAGTGAATGGATATATTGTTGCAGCGTATTAAAACTCAGTTTTACTGAAGTGCTGTCGTTAAAGGCATAGCGCAGGGCAACCCTCACCTCGGGCGCCTGGTAGGTTTTAATGAATTTTCCGGAAGCATAACTGCTGGTGCTTACAATGGTGGCGGTATCTCTCGGCAATCCCTCAGCGTAATTGTTTACATCGTGCGGGCCCAGGTAATTGAACATGGAATAGCGCAACCCGGCGTTTACAGAAAACTTAGAAGTAACACTGTACTGATCGCCCAGGTAGACGGAACTTTCAAGCGCTTGTTCCGGCGCCAGCACATTGGGGCTTACCAGCGATTGTGGATCGGCCGGCGTAAAAGAACCCGGATGAAGTTTGTAAAAAATGGTATTGAACCCATAACTGATCTGGTGCCTGTAGTTGGGTGCGTAGGTAAAATCGGCCCTGAAATAATCCTGATTGATGTTGAAGCCCAGTTTAAACGCATTCACTTTGTTTCCGGCACTGCTGATGCCATACTCGTAATGATCAATGCCGGCAGTAAACACAACGCCCGACCTGTTGCTGAAATTGTGCTTCCATTTCAGGTTCAGGTTTTTGTTTCCATATTTATAGCTGGTATCATTGTTCAGGTTAAACTTGTCGTTGCTGATATAACCCGTAAGGTAAACCGTATTTTTTTCATTGATGTAGTGGCTGATGCGGATATTGGCATCGTTAAAATTGGCCCGGCTGTTTTTGTAGGCGTCCGACGGAATGGTATTGAGCAACCAGTTGGAATAAGTGGTACGCACGCCAACAATCACCGATGTTTTGTCTTTTATCAATGGCCCCTGCAGCATAAATTTTCCGGTCAGCGGGCCGATGCCTGCAGCACCCGTCCATTGCTTTTTGTTGCCATCCTGCAAGGAAACATCCAGCACCGATGAAAGCCTGCCGCCATATTTCTCAGGTATGGCACTCTTGTACAGCTCAATGCCCTTTACTACATCGGGGTTAAACGCAGAGAAGAAACCAAAAAGGTGACTGGGATTGTAAATGGTTGCATCGTTAAACAGTATCAGGTTTTGATCGGTAGAACCGCCGCGCACATTAAACCCGTTGCTGGCTTCGCCCGTGGAAGTAACACCCGGCAGGGCCAGCACTACTTTTAGTATATCCGCTTCGCCAAACACCACCGGCACCTGTTTAATAAGTTTGATGTTTAATTTACTTACGCCCATTTGCAGGCTTCTTGTATTGGATCTTTTTTCTGCAGACACCACTACTGTTTTTAGTGTGCCGATGTATTCCTGTAATTCCACATCCAGTTTTCCGTCTGCATTCATCAGCACCTGTCGCCGGGCGTCCTTCATGCCCACACTGCTCACCGTTAGTTCGTGCCGGCCCCTGGAAAGCGTAAGCGAGTAATAGCCAAACTGATCTGTATTTACACCTACAGCGGGCGTATCGAGGTAAACAGAAGCACCCACGATGCCTTCGCCGGTCTTAATATCCCTTATATACCCCGCCAGGGTAGCATTGGCTTTATTATCCTTACCGCTTTTAATGCCAATCACAAACAATTTATTCTCCGCGGCTGCTTTAAGCTTTTCTTTTGGACGTTCTTCGGTAATAATATCCTTTCTGTCATCCATTACAATGCCCGCTTTTTTGCTGCCGAAAAAATCAGCAGGCAATATTGGCGTAATAACAATCTTCTTTGTAATAAAGACGCGGTTGCCATCAATGGCATAATGAAACAATGTTTTTTGAAAAACCAGGTCCAGCAATTCCGGAAGCCGGCTGCGGCTGGCTTTTATGCTGATGGTAAGACTGTCCGTTTCTTCCGGATCGTAATAAAAATGGTAAGGCGTGGCAGCTTCAATACTGCGCACAAATTCGGGGAAGCTGCTGCTGTTATATTCGGCCGTAATGCGTACCGTATCCTGGCCACGGACCCCGCAAAAAGTGCAAACAGCAAACAGGCAAAGCAATAATTTCAGGCAGCAATAACGCATTTCAGTTTTTTAATTGAGAATAATACTCCGCTACTTCAACCATGGATGCTGCGCGTTTCTTATCGTTAAACTTTATTTTATGTTCCTTTATGTATTTCCGAACCGCTTCTTTTTTATCATCCATCACAGAAAGGAAATCATTTTTATCATCTGCATGATAAAACTTATTGTCTTTTAAAATATAGTAATAGTTGTACTCCAGGTATTTGCTTTCAGTGTCGGTGGCAACAACAGATTGTTTTGGAATTTTCTGGTACCGAGCAAACAAAGACAATTTACCCCCGTACAATTTTTCGTAAAACCCGGTGGCAATAAAAGAAGGCAGTAGTGAGTCGGCAGTAATGCGGATAAAGAGATGCTGCGCGATGTAAAAATACGCCAGCTTTTCGGGCACCAGTTTCAGTTCATTGTTCTGTGTGTAATTGCTGATCACCACATCATCCGTTACCAAATCATAATGTAGCGGGATGTTTTCGTACAAACACCCGTCATAAAAAACAGCACCGGGCAGGGAACTGTCGGATACAAAAAATGCATTGCCTTTTACGCCATGGCCGGTACGCAGGTAGATAGGGCCATTGTATATATGAAGGTTTTCCTGTACTTGTTTTTTGTAATCCTCCACCACATTGCTGACCGATCGGGCATAGAATGCAGAATCCGTCAATGGCTGCTGGGCATTTGCCTGTACAAAGAAAGAAAAGAGCAAAATGGTAAATAGATACTTCATCATGGCCAGCCAATTATTAATGCCGTTGAAGGCAATCGTTAATACAGTGTAATCTTCGTGTTTTAAGAGTATACTTTATATAAGATACACTATTACCATAGAAAAAATAAACCGTTAAAATAATTAAATCTGATTTTAAGACGGCATTTTACAGCAGAGCGCTGCACTCATTGCGGGATGCGGGGTATTTTACCCAATTGCGGATACCTGTTTGCAAAATCTATTGCCATTGAAAAGCAAAATAGGTGGTAGATCCGCTGCCGGTATTTTCAAGTGCATGCAATACACCCGTAGGAAGGAACACAATATCTCCGGCGGTTGCGGAATAATGCTGGTTGCCTATTTGCATAGAAATGTTACCCGTTTTTACCAGGATGATTTCTTCCTGGCGGTGCGTATGCGGCAAGTGGCTGACGGCTGCTTGCTGTAAAGTAGTAGCGTGCATATCAAATTTTTCAAACAAGGCCGTTGGCTGGTTAAAAAATTGTCTTCTTTCGCCACGATCCGTTTTTTCAACGGTTGGTTCATTCCAGTTCATTAACAGGGAGCCGCCGGCTTTTTGCCCCCTTTCTGTGTTGACGGCATTGCGGGTGGTATATTTTACAACATAATACACTGTTTTTGTGTTGCCCGTATTTACAGCTCCATGTTCATCGCCCGGAAATGAATACGCAAGTCCGCCAGCCGTTAGCAGCTTGCTTTTGCCGGCAATGGTTACCAGCAGCGTACCTTCTTTTACAATAATCAGTTCCTCCTGGCTGGCATGGGTATGTGGTGGATGCGCTGCTTTACCGGGTTCCAGTGTAGTGAGGTGTACTTCAATATTGGCCAATACACTGGTGCGGCCGTCCATCACCTGCATGCGTACCCGGCTGGAATCTTTTTGGGTAGAGAGCTTTGCAAGGTTGTAAACACGCGCCGGCAAGGTATCCTGCGCAAAAATCGCTGCTGCAACCGTTAGCTGCAATGCTGATAATAAGAGTATGGCTTTCATTGAATAAATATATGGAAAAAACGGCCCCCATCCGGCTTCTCCCAGTGGGGGAAGGGAGCCAAACACAGCCCGCGATATGCCAACTCCCTGATAATTTTTGAAGATAAACAAAGTACATTCATCCGGCTTATATAGTTGCTGGTAAAAACAGCAACAACGGCGCAAAAAAGTAAGAAAAATTTGTTTTAAATCTCCCCTTTAGGGAGACAGAGGGTATCTTTGCCGCCATGAAGATTTTGATGGTATGCCTGGGTAATATTTGCAGGAGCCCGCTGGCAGAAGGCATTTTACAGGAGAAGACACGAAAAGCAGGCCTGGACTGGATCATAGACAGCGCCGGTACCAACGGATTTCATATTGGGGAAGCCCCGCACCGCTTGTCGCAAAAAGTAGCGTTGCAGCATGGCATCGATATCAGCCGCCAGCGTGCAAGACAGTTTGTAACCGCAGATTTTGACCAGTTTGATATCATCTATGCAATGGCTGAAGAAGTAATTGATGAAATGAAATGGATCGCCAAAATTAAATTCAATGCCACAAAAGTTGACCTGCTGATGAACGCAGTATATCCCGGCGAAAACAAAGATGTGCCCGATCCCTGGTACGGACCGGAACCGGGTTACCACGAAGTATATAATATGATTGACAGTGCCTGCGATAAAATCATTGAAAAAGCAGCCGCAGCAAAATAAACCCACCAATAAAAAAGCAGCATTGTTGAAATGGCAAAAGTAAATGCATCCATACCGCAGGGAACAAGAGATTTTGGACCGGAAACCGTTCGCAAACGCAACTATATTTTCAATACCATCCGCACTGTTTTTGAATTGTACGGGTTTCAGCCGCTGGAAACACCCGCCATGGAAAACATGGAAACATTGATGGGCAAATACGGCGAAGAAGGCGACAAACTGATTTTCAAAATTCTCAACAACGGCCTGGGCGATCCAAAAAATATTGAAAAAGCAAAATCCGCTTTTGAAAAAGTACTGGGTGGCAGAAATGATAAAGACTTAACCGAACGTGCACTGCGTTACGATCTCACCATTCCGTTTGCGAGGTATGTTGCCATGAACTACGGGCAATTAACGATGCCGTTTAAACGCTACCAGATGCAGCCCGTGTGGAGGGCCGACCGGCCGCAAAAAGGCCGCTACCGCGAGTTTTACCAATGCGATGCAGATGTGGTGGGCAGTACATCGCTCATCAATGAAGCCGAGCTGGCCCTTATCTATACCACTGTTTTTAAACAACTGGGCATTGGCATCGAACTAAAAATAAACAGCCGTAAAATTCTGGCAGCACTGGCAACTCTTGTCAGAGTTTATGGATATAAGCTTGGTGAAGGTGCTCAATCTGTCAGCAATAACCCCATTTCAGATACAGTAGAAATGATTAACATCGTGACTGCAATCGATAAACTTGACAAGATTGGAATAGATAAAGTAAGAGATGAACTGGTTCAAAAAGGATTAAAGACTGAACAAATTACAATTATTGAGGATTATCTCCTCATTGGTGGCTCAAACGAAGAAAAAATAACTCGAATAAAAGAATTGTTTCAAAAAAGCAATATGCTTGACGAAGCAAAAAAAGGAATTGAAGAATTAGAATTTCTTATCCATTTCGCCCCCTTGGCCACTTGCCAATTACCACTCTCTATTGATTTTACCCTGGCCCGCGGCCTTAACTATTATACCGGGATCATTTTTGAAGTAAAAGCCCTTGATGCACAAATGGGTTCTATTGGCGGTGGTGGCCGCTACGACGATCTTACCGGCACATTCGCACTGCCCAATGTACCCGGTGTAGGCATTTCATTTGGGGTAGACAGGATTTATGATGTGATGGAAGAGCTGAAACTATTTCCGGCGTCAGTGCAAACCGGCACACAGGTCTTGTTTTTTAACCTGGGCGAAGCAGAAAGCACGCAGGCTTTTGGGCTGATGCAGCAACTGCGCGGCAACCAGATTGCCTGCGAACTATATCCCGAATCCGCAAAATTTGACAAACAATTCAAGTACGCCGAAAAGAAAAATATTTTATACGCCGTTATGATAGGCAGTAAAGAACTGGCAGATGCCAGCTGCACCATAAAAAATCTTCAGACCGGCCTGCAAGAAACCCTTGCGCAGGATCAACTCCATACATTTAAGTTTTAACCTTTAACCGGCTTGCTCTTAAAGCATTACCCAAAAGGAAAAAATACCTGTTTAACCATCAAAAAAAATCACCTGAAAGCCTTTCTTTAATGGCTTTTTAATGTATATCTTTAAGGGGCTAACACCTATACAATCTTTTAAGCCAGTATCCGGGATCGCTAACCTAAACACCAGGATGCTCACCGCCGTAAAATTATATACCTCTATTACGGGTATACCTGCAAATGCAAAATTGCGGGTGTACTTTTTTGTGATTCTGTTTAGTGCTGTTGGTTTGTTCTTTTGTGTACCGGCCATTGCCCAGCAGCGGGAAGAAAAAATTATTCACGGCAGCGTCAGCAACCAGTTTACCTTAGAAAAAATTCCTTTTGCCAGCGTGGTCTGGAAAACCTCGGGCCGGGGAACGCTTACTGACAGCCTGGGTAATTTCAGGCTTCTCTACAACAATACCCAAAAAGACACGCTCCTCATCACTTACGTTGGCTTTAAAAACCTGGCGGTAGTCGTTCATCCTGGCACTGGTAAAGAAAACGCTGCCCTCAATCTTTTTTTAGTCCAGGGCAAAGAAGCCGACAGTGTCATTGTTTCGCATACCTACAACAAGGGTTTGCTTTGGTGGAAGCGCATTGTAAAAGCAAAACCTGCCAACAACCCCTATAAGTTTGATTCTTACAGTTACGATTTGTACAACAAACTGGAGTTTGACATCAACAACATTAACCGCGATGGTTTTAACCAGTACAAATTGCTGCGCCCCTTTGGTTTTATACTTGATAATATTGACAGCGTTTCAGAAACAAAACCCTTTCTGCCTGTTTTCATTACCGAAACATTGTCCGATTTCTATTACAGCTCAAACCCTTACCGCGCCCGTGAAAACATAAAAGCGGTGCAAACCACCGGTATGAAGAATGAGACCGTGCTGCAGTTTATGGGCGGGCTCAGCCAGCGCATCAACTCTTACGAAAATTTTATGGTGCTGTTTGGAAAGGAGTTTGTAAGTCCTTTAAGCAACCAGGGCAGCAACTATTACAATTACCGCGGCGCCGATACGCAGTACATATCAGGCGAGCGTTATTTCCATCTTTTCTTTTATCCCAAACGCGAGGGCGAAAACACTTTTTATGGCGATTGCTGGGTACACAACAAATCATGGGCCGTTAAAAAAATAAACCTTACCATTTCGCTTACGGCCAATATCAATTATGTAAACAAGCTGAGCATTGTGCAGGAATTTGCGCAGCAGAATGACAGTACCTGGATCTTTTTAAAAGACAAATTTGTGGCCGATATGTCGCCCATGAAAAAAAACAAGCTCTCCATTATTGCCCGCAAAACCAGCATGTACAACAATGTGCAGGTAAACCAGCCCTTTATTGCAAAGGCACTTGAAAGCAACAAAGAAAAAGAACAGGTGAATATGCCCGACAGTGCCCGCTTGCGCAGCCCTGCATACTGGCAGCAGAACAGGCCCGAGGCATTAAGTGCCAATGAGCAGAAAGTGTACAAGATGATTGACACCCTGACCACCATTCCCCTGTTTAAAAAATACACCAACACACTTAGTTTTATAGTAGACGGCAGAAAAAAACTGGGCATGGTAGAAATCGGGCCCTGGTACAAATGGATGAGCCGCAACCAGCTGGAAAAAATGCGCCTGCGTTTTGACCTGGCCACCACAGAAAAATTCAGCAAACAACTGTTCCTGCACGGCTACCTGGCCTACGGCTTTGGCGACAAGACTTTAAAGGGCAAGGCAGATGTAAAATATAAATTTCCGGGTAGTGGCGGCTACTCCGTATTTGCGTCTTATACGGAAGACCTGGACAATGGAAGGGCAAAATACAATGACGAAGAAATTACCACCGACAATATGTTCAGCCAGCTGATACGCAGGCCCGGCATCAAACAAAAATTTATGCTGGTAAATGAAATTAAATTTACCGCCACCAAAGAATGGCCCAGCTCATTTTCGGTGCAGCCTTTTCTGATGCGTACCAGCTACGAAACCTATGCACCCCTGCCCCACAAAGATTCTCTTTTCTTATCCGGGAAAGACGCCACTTCCGGAGAAATTGGCCTGAAGCTGCGCTACGCCCCCGGAGAAAAAAAGATTGCTACTTACCGCAAAGACTATAAAATAAATGGCACCAACCCCGTCTTTGAACTCCGCTATTCTGAAGGCATTAATGGCCTGCTGGGCGGACAGTACAATTACCAGAAAATACACGGAACGATTGCACAAAAATTCCGCCTGCATGGATGGGGCAAAGTAAAATACCAGTTGTATGCAGGAAAAATATACAGCAAATCACTTCCGTTTATGCTGCTGGAACTGCACCCCGGCAATGAAGTGTATTACTATAGCAGGGAAGGCTTTAACCTCATGAACCGGTTTGAATTTTACAGCGATCAGTATGCTGGTTTTAATGTGGAGCACGATTTTGAAAAAAAACTGATCAACCTGCTGCCCTTTATGCGCAAAACCAATATGCGCCAGTTCTGGAATGTAAAAGCGGTTTGGGGAGATTTAACGAAAGCCAACCGGATGCTGAACCGCGTAGAGTATGGCAACTATCGTTTGCGTACTTTAAAAGGCCATCCTTATATTGAAGCCGGCACCGGCATCGACAATATCTTCAGGGTTTTCAGGGTTGATTTGGTTTGGCGCTTTGCACCAGAACTTACAACGCCTGCAGGTATACCACCTCCCATGTACCAGAACTCCAGCAGCAATTTTGGTATTTTTGGAAGCTTTCATTTTCAGTTGTAAACCAACGCAAGAAAAGGTTTGCGCAGCGTTGCTGTATGAGCCGGTATCCATTGACTGAGCTGTTCTTTTATTCTGATGAGAGATTCTTCACTGGTTATATCAAACCAGGCGCTCAGTGTGGTTGCGTCTTTGGTACCATCCAGTACATAGCCGCTGGCATCTACATGCACCCCGTTTATTTTTTTGGCTTCATCTCTTTTAAAAACACAAATGCCATTAAAGGTTACCACGTTAAATGTATCGCCTTTAATTCTTTCAAGGGCCGAAGAACCCGCAGAAGAGTTCATGGTCAGCACATTGTTGTCCCAGGTTACAATGGCTTCATCAATTACACTGCCAGCGGGAAATTTATACTTGCCCGTCATTTCTTTATAGGTACTGTCCTGCGCACTGGCAACCATACTGATAATAACAGCAGCAAAAGAAAAGAGCATTTTCATAATTTAAGTTTTACTGAAAATTAGCGCAAAGGCAGGAAAAAAGAAAATAACATTTTGTTACTAAAACACCTGTTTCCAATGGTGCTCCATGTGTGCCACATAATCGCAGATGATCCAGGCCAGGGTTTTCATTTCATTGCTGTTGTATTGCGAGTTCACGGCAAAATGCATTTTCTCGGCCGGTATATTTTCCACAATAAAAACAACCTGCTGGTTGAGCGATTGCCAGAGCTGCAGCAAATGGGCCAGGGGTAGTTCCTGGTAATTGTTAACCGCCATCAGTTCATTCTGCTGGTATGCCTGTACAATATAGGGTTGCGGCGAAAACTGTATGTCTGTAAATCGTTTCAGGTTATTGATGGCTGAATCTATCAAATGACCCAATACCTGTTTCTTGCTCCATTTGCCCGGTGCAGGCAATTGCAACAATGCCGCTTCCGGCAATGCAATGTATTTGCCCGGGATGGTATCTATAAAATGCGCCAAATGTTTCATGGCCATTTTGGTATCCGGTTTACCTGTTAGAAATCCTGCATCCTGCCACATATTGCTTATTTTATTTTTTTAGTAAGGCGTTGCATGCGTTCATTTGGTTGATTAAAGCGCTTGAACGTTTTCATAAATAATTGCTGCGCCCTGCCCCACGCCAACACACATGGTGGCCAGTCCATACTTTGCGTTTTTTCTTTTCATTTCGTGCAATAAAGTAGTGGAGATACGTACGCCGCTGCAACCGAGCGGGTGCCCAATCGCAATCGAACCACCATTTACATTTACTTTAGCAGGATCCAAACCCAAATCATGTATGCATGCCAGCGATTGAGAAGCAAATGCCTCGTTCAGTTCAATTAAATCCAAATCGGCAACGGTGATGCCTGCACGCTGCAATGCTTTTCGGGTGGCCGGCACGGGGCCAATGCCCATAATGGAAGGATCTACACCAGCCACCGCCATTGAAATTATTTTTGCCATGGGTTGCAATTGATATTTTTTCAGCGCCGTTTCTGATGCCAGCAGTACCGCTGCGGCGCCATCATTGATGCCGCTGGAATTACCGGCCGTTACCGTACCGTTTGCGTCAAATGCGGGTTTTAAAGCCGCTAGTTTTTCCTTGGAAGTTTTGCGCGGATGTTCATCTGCAGAAAAGAAAATTTTTTCTTCTTTGCCGCCAAATATTTCTACGCCTGCAATTTCTGCAGCCCAACGGTTTTTTTCCAGCGCAGCAAAATATTTTTCCTGGCTGGCCAATGCAAAAGCATCCTGCGCCAGCCGATCGATCTTCCATTGCTTCGCCACGTTTTCAGCGGTTTCTCCCATATTATACGGATGATACAGGGCTGCTAGTTTCTTATTGGTAAAACGCCAGCCAATAGTGGTATCATACATCTCCGTGCTGCGGTTCCATCCGCCTCCCTGTTTGGCTATCACAAACGGCGCCCTGGTCATGCTTTCAACGCCGGCGGCCATATACAATTCTCCCTCGTGGCACATAATGGCGCGTGCCGCATCCATAATGGCCTGCAGCCCGCTGGCGCACAAACGGTTCACGGTATTGCCCGCAACTGTTACGGGCAGCCCGGCCAGCAAGGCAGCCATTCTTGCCACATCACGGTTATCCTCACCCGCCTGGTTGGCATCGCCGGCAATAACATCTTCAACCGCATTTACATCAATACCCGGATTGCGCAGTATCAATGCTTTCAGTACATGCGCCAGCAAATCATCTGGCCGAATACTGCTCAATGCCCCGCCATATTTGCCGATGGGTGTTCTTACCGCGTCAATGATATATGCTGTCTTCATAAAAAATATTTTTGCCGGAAGATTTCATCACCGGCTATTCTAAATCAGGTCTTTCGGACTTACCTATCAACCCTTCAACTCATTTTCACGCTTCCACATTTTCACATTTATCAGCGGCAAATATAAGCACGTATCTTTGCGCCATGTCAGAAACAGCAAAGAAGAACATAAGGCACCTGGGGCTGAGCGAGCTGGAACAGTATTTTGAAACCATGGGCGAAAAAAAATTCAGGGCCAAACAAGTATATGAATGGCTTTGGTTGAAACAAGCGCATCATTTTGAAGCCATGACCAACCTGAGTAAAGAACTAAGGGTAAAACTGACCGAACATTTCAGCCTGCCGGCCCTGCACGCGGATGCTACCCAGTATTCTGAAGACGGCACCGTTAAAAGCCGCTTTAAAACAGTGGACGGCCATTTGGTGGAAGGCGTTTTAATACCAACAGACGATCGCAAAACAGCCTGTGTTTCTTCGCAGATTGGCTGCTCCCTGAGTTGCAAATTTTGTGCAACCGGCTATATGAAACGCCAGCGCAACCTGGATTTTGATGAGATATATGACGAAGTAGTACTGATAAACCAGCAATGCGAAAAAGTATACAATAAAAAACTGACCAATATTGTTTTTATGGGCATGGGTGAGCCCCTGCTCAATTATAAAAATGTATTGAAGGCCATTGAAAAAATCACTTCGCCTGAGGGACTGGGGATGAGCCCACGCCGCATTACCGTTTCTACAGCCGGTGTTGCAAAAATGATCCGGCAGCTGGGCGATGACAAAGTGAAATTTAAACTGGCCTTGTCTTTACACGCTGCCAACGACGAGAAGCGGCACCAGATTATGCCCGTAAATGATACCAACAACATTAAATCGCTGATTGAAGCACTGAACTATTTCTATAAACAAACCGGCAATGAGATTACGTTTGAGTACATTCTTTTTAAAGACTTTAACGACACGCTCAAAGATGCCGACGAACTGGTAAAAATCTACCGGCAGGTACCGGCCGACCTTGTGAATATCATTGAATACAATCCCATTGATATGGCCACATTCAGGAAACCCGAACCTGAAGTAGTGGAAAAATTTATGAATCACCTTGCCAAAAACCGCGTCAATGCAAGACTGCGTGTAAGCCGCGGCAAAGACATTGACGCCGCCTGCGGACAATTGGCGAATAAGAACTAATTGATGTGTTCAGGATTAAACGTAAAGCGTTACCGAATAACCAACGCTCAATTCTAAACGTTCTACCCGCTTAACATTTCTCCAACAGCATTCACCCATTGATCCCTGCATTTTGCCGCTGGGTTAAAAGAAATCCTGGCTATTAAACTTCCCGGATAGCCTGCTGTCTATGGTACTGTACTAAAAAATACAACAATGAAAAAAATAATAATGAGCCTGGCCCTGATGCTGATGGCTGTTGTTGCCGTGTATGCGCAGCAACCCGAAAATGAAAAATCAATGGGCCCTTCCCGCCTGCAACACTTCAGGCAGCATGGCCGGGGTATGATGGCAAAAAAACTAAATTTCTCCGATCAGCAAAAAGAACAATTAAAAAACATTAACGGTGATTACCAGCAAAAAATAACGGACCTGAAAAAGCACGATGAGATAACCGTGAAGGAATTCAAAACACAAATGATTGCATTGCACAAAGAACACCGCGACCAGTTACAGGCATTGCTGACACCCGAACAAAAAGATCAGCTTGCAAAAATGAAAGAAAAGAGAATGGAGATGGCAAAAGTAAATGCCGGCGCAAAGGCTGAAAAAATGAAGATTAAACTCGGTCTTAGTGATGCACAGGCCAGCCAGTTAAAAGAAATGCACAGCAGCACCTTCACAAAAATAAAATCGATACACGCAGACAATGTTTTGACACCCGATCAAAAGCACGAACAGATTAAAAGCCTGGTGTTACAGCAGAAAGAACAGCTAAAAACAATTTTAACAACAGCGCAACTTGAACAATTACAGCAAATGAGAGCACAACACAAAAGAATGGATTTCTCTAAATAGGAGGTTGTCTTATGCCGCAGCGTCGCAGAGAATTTTTTGCAACGCTGCGGCTTTTTCAAGCAGCACTGTCGCTTTAAAATACAAAGACTGTATAATACGCATCTTTAAAAGCCTCCTTTAAAAAGACACCCAAATTGCAGGGTAATACCTTATCTTCGTGGCTCAGCTTTACTGTTGTAAAACAGCAAATTTTCTACCATGAGCAAAAACCAGCAATTTCAGAAGTTTATTACCTACAAGAGCAACGCAGCCAAAAAGGAAGGATTCAAACAGGAAAAAAGATCCATAAAGAAAGAAAGGGCAGCTGCCATTGAAAAAAGGTTTGAAGAAAAAAGACAGTCAAAGTCGGGCGTTATTAGTCGTGAAGCTACAGAAGTCAGCAACACGGAAAGCCGAAAACCAGCCGGCAAAAACCCGCGTTCAACAGAAAAAAAACAGCATCCGGATGGCAGGAATTCGCAAACCGTAAAACCGGTAGCC
>Ga0075026_100000149_pt1 | contig 25199 bp, 13 predicted proteins | sample Str012_2_FD_71392 | JGI IMG/M metagenome (GOLD analysis project Ga0075026, IMG submission 71392) | Freshwater sediment microbial communities in response to fracking from Pennsylvania, USA - Straight Creek_MetaG_SC_2012 | ecosystem: Environmental > Aquatic > Freshwater > Creek > Sediment... | reverse complement strand
GGCGTCGGGGTCGGCGTCGGGGTCGGCGTGGGGGTCGGCGTGGTGCCCCCGCCGTTGGGCGTGTCACCCTTGGGCTTGTCCTTACCGGCGGTGTACATGCTGCCGGCGGTCTCCATCGCCTTCACGGCCAGATCGGTGGCCGACTTCAGCGCGTCCTTGCGGGCCGACTCGGCAGTGTCGAGCGTCTTGCCGGTGAGCGTGCCGAGGTTGTCGGCGTTGGTGAGGGCCTTGATGTCGAACCCGGCCTCCGACAGCTTCGTGAGCGCGGTCGCCAACGAGGTGTCGGCCGCCACCGGCGCCGTGCTGAAGTTGGTGATGATCGGGCTCATGCCGGTGAGCGCGTTCGGTGCGGTGAGCCCCGAGCTGAGCGAGCCGGTGGGCACCGTGACCGGACTGATCTGCGGTGCTTCGTCGCCGGGCGAGTCCTGCCAGTTCCAGAAGCGGGTGAGGTCGATCTTCTCGGCCGACGAGCAGTGCCCGAGCACGGCCTCACCGAGCACGCCCTTGGTGGGCAGTGCGATGGTGGACCGCGGCGGGTCGAAGCCGTCGGTGTGGAACCGGGTGAGCGCGTCCTGGATCTGCGCGGTGGTGAGGCCTGGCTGCACGACCGCACCGTTGTCGCCCTTCACAGCCGTCGCCTCGGTGATCTCTGCGGGGATGATGAACGGCAGCACCATCGAGTTGCCGAAGTAGCCGAGCACGTTGTTCGTGATGCACGACAGCAGCGGCACGGCCGAAGCGGGGTTGCCGTTGACGGCGGGGATCTGGATCTCGTAGCGCTCCAGCATCACCGCCCGCTCCTCCGGGGTGAGCGACGCGAACACCGCGACGCTGCAGGTCATGGTGTTGCGCATCACCCACTGCAGGGTCTTCTCGATCTCGAGGACCGACGCGTAGCTCAGCACCGGTGGCACCGACCGAGCGGCGATGGGATACGCCGAAGTGGGCAGTGGCATTCCCCCGCTGAAGCCCGACGAGGCCAGCGACACCGGCGCGCCCGAACCGGTGGAGCCGGCGGCGGTGGGAGGCGGCATGGAGGCCGCGAACTCGTACAGCCGGGGGCCACCGATCTCGTGCTCGAGCTTGTCGGAGCCGTAGGAGCGGGCGATCGATTGCTGCCCGAGTGCCGAGCCGAGCACCGACTCGCCCAGTGCACCGAGCGGCCCGAGGATGCCGGCTGCCAGACCGAGGTCGGCGATGGCGCGCGGTGCGAAGTGATAGTCGAGGCGCTGGGTGCGGCGCGTGAGCTCGAAGCCGATCACGTCCTGACGAGCGAGTGAACTCGGCAGCGCGATGTCGGCCTGCCGGGTGCTGGACCCCTTGCCACCGCCACGGGCCTGCCGCAGCGCACCGAACAGATCCTCCTCGGTCGCATAGGCATCCTTGCCCGTGGGAAGCAACATCACGGACTCGTCGGTGAAGCGCACCGGCCCGACGCGCATTCCCCGCTTGCCGATGACGGTCACGTACAGCTCGTCGACGTCGAGGAAGGTCCCCCTGACCGACACGTGCAGGATGTCCTCCGCCGGAGCGGACGACTGGGCCACTGCGGTGGTGGGGTCGGCGGCGAAATCGGCGATCAGCGACAGGCCGCGCCGATACCGGCCAGGCACCACGCGAGGGAGGATGTCGATGTGGTTCAGCAGCTGCTGATATCGGAACAGCACGTCGTCGCGTGTGCTCGGGGCATCGGTGAGTTGCGATGGCGCGCCGAACGGCAGGAACTTCACGACGTCGAGCGGCACCATGCACACGAGCGTCACGCCCTCGGCGACGGTGGTGACGTCGAAGAGCCGTTGCACCTCCCAGTACTGCATGGTGAGCGCGCGGGTCTTGTTGTGGTTGGCGATCACCTTGGTGACCACCTGGTCGGTCTCGGTGGCCGATGCCAGTCGCATCGCCGTGCGCGACGAACTGCGTCGGGCCGCGGCCTGACGCTGCACCGACGAGTGCGTCCGTTGGGCGGCATCCGACGTGGAGTTGCGCGCGCCACTCATCCAGGTGTTGGTGTTACCGGCGGTGCTCGACGTGCCGAAGCTGGTGGCGACGCCACCGGCGACGCAGCCGAACGGGAACACGCCGCCTCCACCGACGGCCGCTGCCACGGAGAACGAGCTGGCTTCGGTGTCGTAGTGGCTGCCACCGGCGGCGACCTCGTTGAAGGCCGACGAGAACGTGGCCGTGGCCGAGGTGTCGTCCTGCTCGGCGAAGCTGAGTTGCTCCGACGAATCGAGCCGCTCGCTCTCGATCACGGAACTGGTCGACGTGCGCTCCACCACGGCGATGCGCTGCTGCTCGCCGGGTGCGAGTGGCAGCGAGTAGACGAGGTCGCCGAGCCCGAGACCGAGCGGCGTCCACCGTTGCGCCATCGTCACGACGTAGCCGATCGCCAGACTGCCGGCCAGCGGCACGCCACCGAAGGCGGTGGGCACTGCCAGGTTGGTGCGGAAGGCGTCGATGCTGATCGGCCGGTCCACGGGCACCCGTTGCGTGAGGTGGAACTGGAGCTTCTCGAGGCCGCCGAACATGCGCGCCGCCGGCGAGAGTTGCCCGTACATGTTCAGCAGCGCCTCACGCTCGGAACGGGGGTCGGCGAACGACATCCGTAGCGTCGGTTGGCTCAGCTGGGGGTCGGTGAGCCGGAAGAGCACGCCGAACGGAAACCGGTCGGTCGACACGTCCTTGCGAAACACGATCTGGCACTCGTCCTCGCCGACAGCGAGGCTCGGCGTCGCGTGCGGTTGCGGGGTCGCGGCGTTCGGGTCGGCGGCGTCGGCGACGGCGAGGAGCGAGGCGATCATCGACGTCGACAGCGGTGTCACCGGCGCCGGCAGCGTGAGCGGGGGCAGGATGCCGCTCGGCTGCAGGTTGGTGAACGCGTGGTCGATGCTCACCGAGCCCGATGCGCCGGTGACGGCGAGCTTCGACGACGCCACCCCGGTGGCGCGCGCGACGGAAGGGATCGACAGCACGAAGCTGCCGTCGTCGGCGGTGATCGCACTGGCCATGCGGGCGTCGGCCGTCGTGACCCCTTCGAGTGGCAGGCTCACCTGCACGCGCGATGCGGGCGAACCATCGGGCTGGTTGACGTGTCCCACGATCTGGGGCGGAGCCTGATCACCGCCGCCAGTGACGTGATCCTTCATCGTCGCCACCAGCGCGTCGAGTGCCGTGAAGATGGCGTCGTCGCCGTTCAACTGCTGCAGCACGAACTCGCGAGCGAGCTCGTTCACCACCGCGTCGTCACGGCTCCAGAACGCCGAGTCGGGGCTGATCGAGATCGGCAGGATCTGGTTCAGCCCTCTGGTCGATTCTGCGGCGGCGACTCGCTGTGCCGCCTCTGAGTTCTCGAACAACATCGTGTCCCCTTACGTCGAGACGGCCATCGGCCGACACCAGCACAGAGGGCTCGAGACTCGTGCTGATACGCGCGCATCGTCGGCGGACGATCTCGCAGCCACGGCCGGTGCGGGGGCGTCGTCGTACACTCACCACATGCGTGAAGGACACCGGTTCGTCGGGTTCGTGCTCATCACCGATGCGCAGCGCGCGAGGGCGTTCTACTGCGACGTGCTGGGTCTGCCGCTGGTTCACCACGACGACTACGCCATGGTCGTCGACGCGGGAGGCACCCAGCTTCGCCTCTCGATCGTGGCCGAAGTGCCCGAACCTGCCGGCACCACCGCTGGTTGGCTCGTCGACGACATCCATCTCGCCGTTCGCGCGCTGGCCGGCGCCGGTGTCGTGTTCGAGCGGTTTCCCGGCCTCGACCAGGATCCCGACGGGGTGTGGCGGCCTGCGCCCGAGGCCGGCGGCGTCGCCTGGTTCCGCGACCCCGATGGCAACCGGCTGTCGCTGACCGACGCGCCCTGAACGCCCCCACCCGAGCGCGGGCGGGCACTACGGTGGCGGTTCATGGCTCGTCGACCCAGCCGAAGGTTCTCGCACCTCACGGTGATGGCAGCGATCGCCACTGTTGCGCTCGTCGTCGCAGTCCCGTCGTTGGCATCCGCCGGATCGTCGCGCAGCCGCGGCCAGTTCTTCGTCTACGACACGCCCAATTGTGTCGGTGCCGGCAACTCGGCCAAGGTCACGATGCCGGCAAGCGTCGGCGGTCGCGGCTACCCGCCCAACATCGACATGGACATCTACGCCACCGACAAGAACACCAACGAGCGGTTCGGGCCGTTCGTGGTCACCACCAACGGCGACGGTGCGTTCTGTGCAGAGGTGGTCGACGCTCGAGCCACGCACTGGAAGATCGATCTGGTCGAGCCCGGATCCGGGAACACCGACTCGAAGGTCGTCACTGTGCTGGCGCCGCCCACCCCACCCACGACGACCGTGCCACCCACGACGATCGCGCCGACGACCTCGACCACGACTCCCGCCACCACCACCACGACGGTCGGCGCATCGACCACCACCTCGCAGGGCACCACCACGACCTCGCAGGGCACCACCACGACCACGGTCGCGCCGTCGACGACACCCGCGACCACCACCACCGCTGTCACCACCACCACGGTGGAAGGCTCCGGTGGACCGCCCATCGACATCGAGCAGGTCCCGGTACCACCCGACTGGACGCTGCCCGCAACCGGCGCGGCACCGTCGACGTCGTTGCGCTGGGCGCTCGGCTTCCTCGTGGTGGGAGCACTGCTCGTGGCCATGACGCGACGGGCCCGATCAGCCCAGGCGCCTCACACAAACCACTGAGGCTCGGCTCGGAAGTGCGGTTGCAGTCGACCAGCGCCCGATCGAGGGAACACAGTGTTCGAGCCCGATCGTCGCCGACGGTCCCCTACGCGCTCACGAGGTGTCGCGCGCCGGCGCCCATCATCGTGAGGAAGTTGTCGCAGTAGAACGCCTGACGCACGGTCTCGGGCAGATCGCCGAGGCTGCGCTCGAAGCGTTCGATCGGACGCCGCCCACCCTCCACGTGCGGATAGTCGCTGTTGAACAGCACCGTCTCGACACCCGCCTGCTCGATGATCCAGCGCACGTCCTCGGTGGGATATGGCGTGAACTTCATCGACCGGCGCACGTAATCGCTGGGCCGCATGGCCAGGTCGCGCACTCGCTCCTCGTGCTTCACGAACGCCTCGAACGCGCTCTCCATCTGCCGCATCCAACTCGGCACCCAGATGGCGCCCTGCTCGATCACGCCGATGCGAAGACGTGGGTAGCGGTCGAAGACGCCATCGAAGAGCATCGTTGCCAGCGTCTGCATGGGCGGGTGGGGGATGGCCATGTAGTCGACCGAGCGGAAGTTCTCCTCGCCGCCGTGGAAGTCGGGCGGGATGGGCAGCCCGTTCTGGAAGTACGCCGGGTCGATGAGGTCGCCCGTGCCGCCGACATGGAACACCACCGGCAGGTCGGCGTCCTGGGCAATGGCCCACACGCGGTCGAGCGAGCGGTGCGAGGGCGAGTGGCCGGCCGGGCATCCGCTGGCCACGAGGAGTGCTGCCGCGCCCATGTGCACGCTCTCCTGTGCGATCGCGGCTGACCGATCGAAATCGGCCAGCGGCACGTAGCACGTCGGCAACAGACGAGGGTCGGCCGAACAGAACTCGACCATGCCCCGGTTGTGCGCCTGGGCCGCACCGTAGGCGAAGTCGATGTCGGTGCCGTGTTCCCAATCGTGCAGCCGCCGGTTGTGGAACGTGTTGAACACGAGCTGGCTGTCGAAGCCGAGCAGGTCGAGTGCTCGGGTGCGGTCGTCGGGCAGGAACGAACCCGTGGCTGCGTAGTTCTTGCGCAGCATGATCTCCTGGTCCTCCACGGCGCGGTACTCGTCGGAGCGGTGGCGCTGCACGAGCCGGGCGAACGTGGCATCGAGATCCGCCAGCTGCTCCTCCACCGATCCGGTCTGCTTCAGTTCGTTGCCGCCCCCGAGGTCGAGCGGTCGGATGCGGTCGCGAATGTCGGGGTCGGCGTGGTCACGCAGCCACGTCGGCGGTTCCATGATGTGCGCGTCGGCGTCGTGAACGACGCGCCCCAGCTGGTTGTAACGCATGGTGTGTCCTCCTGGCGACGAACGAATCGTAGGCGCCACGGCGGCCGCGCGATTCCGTGTCAGACGGGAAGGGATCGGCCCAGGAACGCGGCGAGCGCGTCCGCAGCGGACGCCGCGAACTGTGCCGCCACGTCGTCGTCGAATGGCGCGATCGCTGCCGGGTTCGGCTCACGAGCGGCGAAGGCGTCGAGCATGCCGATCGTGTGGCCGAGCAGGCGCCCGACGTTCCAGTCGGAGCACGGCGTCGGCAGGTCGAGTTGGTCAGGCGAGCATCGAGCCGGGGAACCCACGGACGGTATGGATCTCGTAGGTGAAGATCCCGGCGACGACGCCCGGGTCGGCGTCCATGATCGTGCGGGTGTCGTGGGTGTCGGTGCGGAAGATCGCGTAGCCCGACGGCCCGCCGGGCTCGGTCACCGGGGTGATGATCGGTGCGGTCCCGGATGCCATGAGTGCCATGTTCCGTCGGCCGTGCGCCCAGATGATGGGGTCCGCCTGCGGGCGCTCGAGCAGGTCGGTGGGCCACAGCACCACCATCGAGTAGACCGCCGACGTCGCGAGCCGGCCTCGCATCTGGTCGTCGCCGATCCACGGCAGGTCCTGAGGAAGGGCCAGCGACGCGGCCAGACCGTCGAGGCTCCAACCCGACGACACCGCATCGCGCATGCCCTCCCAACCCGGTCCGTGGCGGTCGAGATGCCGGTGCGTGAGCACCACATGGGTGCGCTCGGCTGCGACGGCCTCGAAGGTGATCTCCACTTCACTGGCGTTGGTGGGGTCGGTTTCGATCTGCCACGTGGTCGTGATGTCCCACGAGAACACGACGCGCGTCGGCGGCTCGTAGGCAAGGATCCGCGACCACGCGCACGTGGTGCCATCGGTGCCGTGATCGATGATGCGCCCACCCACCCACGGTTGGAACTCCCTCCGCGCCAGCGGTGCGCGCAGGATGTGCTTGGCGGCGTCCCACCAGCTGCCGATCCCGATCGTGAACACCTCGAAGGCCCGCTCGATCGGCGCATCGAGGGTGGCTTCGACGCTGGTGGATGTGGTCGTCGTGGGGCTCATGGCTGCTCCTGTTCCCGTCGGGTGGTGTCGTGTGAAGATTCCGCAGCGAGCCGAAATGCCATCAGCGACTGCTGCCAGAAGTCGTCGAAATAGGCACGGAGCGCGGCGAGCGCATCGGGTTGGACGGTGTAGATGCGCCGGGTGCCCTCGGCGCGGTCCTGCACGAGGCCCACGGCTTTGAGCACCCGCAAATGCTGCGAGACGGCCGGGCGGCTGACGGGCAGTGCCGACGCGAGGGCCGTCACCGACGCCGGCCGCTCGCACAGCATCGTGAGGATCGCCCGTCGCGACGGATCGCCGAGGGCTTCGACCAGGGCGTCGGGTTGGAACGGAACGTGCGTCTCCACTTACGTACGTCAAGACGAACGGATGGAGCGTGTCAATCGCGGCGGCCACCGCGCCGGGCGCGCTCACACCCCCAAGGAGCTCTTCGCCGCGGTCTCGAACACCCGATGGGGCAGCAGGCGTTTGGCGATGAGGCCGACACGCTCGTCGTTGTCGCCCACGCTCACCCGTCGACGCGGCTGCTTCGCGTCGAGCACCTTGGCGGTGAGTCGAGCGATCTTGCGCGGGTCGGCGCCCTCGCGCTCGTCCTTCTCCATCAGCGCCACCGCCTTGTCGTTCGCAGCCGCGTAGGCCGGATCGACGACGATCTTGTCGCGCGCCGCGGTGAAACCGGTGGCGAAGTTGCCGGGTTGGATGAGCGTCACGTGGATGCCGAACGGCGCCACTTCGTAGGCGAGCGCCTCGGCGTAGCCCTCGAGCGCGAACTTGCTGGCGCTGTAGAAGGCCTGGAAGGGGATCCCGATCTCTCCACCGATGGAGCTCATCAGCACGATGCGACCGCCACCATGGGCACGCATGCCGGGCAGCACCGCCTGGACAGCACGAACGCAGCCCCAGAAGTTGGTCTCCAGTTGCGCCTTCGCCCGATCGATCGGCGTGCTCTCCACGGGGCCGGCAAGACCCCATCCTGCGCAGGCCACCAGCGCGTCGATGCGGCCGTGTTCGGCGAGCACGTCGGCCACACCGTTGGCGACCGACGCGTCGTCGTCGACGTCGATCACGGCACCCTTCCACGCTCCCCCGCCGGTTCCCCGTCGGCTGGCACCCACCACCGTCCAACCGACCTGCGGCAGGTGATCCGCAATGGACAGACCGATGCCACTCGAAGCACCGGAGACGAGCGCGACACGCGACGATGTTCCCATCCGCACGTTCTATCGCGTGGTTCGCGTCGGGTCACGAGGTGTCGACGCGGCGCGCTCGACGCGTTTCGCCCGTATGTCGACCTTCTGCGCCGGGACGAGCCGTACCTGTCGATCTACGTGAACACCACGCGGCTGCAGCCATCCAGGGCCGATGCCGCACGTGAGTGGGGCATGGTCGGGTACGACGACACGACGGTCGCCCGGAAGCACGACCACTGGCGCGACATCGAGTGGTTCGACGGACGGAGGGTTCCCGTCCTTGGGCCGCTGCCCGGTTGTGGTTCACTCGGCACATGGCCGACAGGATCGAGATCACCCGCGACATCGCTGCAACACCCGATGCGGTGTACGCCGCGATCTCCGACATCACACGCATGGGCGAGTGGTCGCTGGAATGCCACCGATGCGAGTGGCACGAAGGCTTCGACCAGGCGGTCGTGGGCGCGTCGTTCGACGGCCACAACCGCAACGGCGAGCACGAGTGGACCACCGTGGCCACGATCACCGAGGCGGAACCGGGTCGCAGGTTCACGTTCGAGTGCTCGATGTACGACTTCCACTTCTCCACGTGGGGCTATCGCATCGAACCCACCGACACCGGCAGCCGGGTCACCGAGTGGAACGACGATCTACGCCCCGAGTCGACGCTCGAGTTCAGCGCGAAGGTGTCGGGCATCGCCGACCGCGCCGAGCGCAATCGGCAGACGATCAGCGGCACGCTCGAACGCCTCGCCGCCGTGCTCGAACGCTGATCGACGTCGGTCGCGCTCGTCACATACGCGAGATCGCCAGCCGGGCGATGTCGATCACTTGCACCGCACGGGCGTCGACCTTCGGGTGATCGGCGAGGCCGGTGATCGACAGGTCGATCTCCACCGTCTGGCCGTGGGCCGTGAAGGCCACCGACAGCAGGTCGCCCCGCACCGCCTGGAACGCGCCGTCGCCGAGGTCGGTGACCGGGTGGGTATCGGTGGCCATGGTCTGGGTGAAGCGTTTCGTGCCGTCGTAGACGTAGACGAGCAGGTCGTAGGAGATGTTGTCGATGGTGTTGGGGTCGGTGTTCGAGTCGGCCGAGTAGCCGCACACCGACGCAGCCTTCGCCTTGTTGTCGACCTTCACGCGCCGGGCCGCGTGTGCGAACAGGCCGGAGGCGTCGTCGAGGTGCACGAGCACGCAGGCCGGTACCGTCAGCAAATGGGCGGCAGCGAGCGGGCTGGTGGTGCTCGAGGCCGAGCGCGACACGTCGGAGCCGCAGGCGGCCAGCAGCAGCGCCGTCGCGGCCACGAACCACCGTCGACGGTGCGCGGCGAGGGCCGGAGATGATCCTCCGGCCCTCGCCTGCTCTGCGTCGTCGTCGCTCAGGGTGCGCACGCGTTCGGGTTGTCGAAGTGACCGGGCGTCGACGGATACGCCGACCCCGCACCGTGGCCGTTGATGTCGCTCGGGTACACCATGGCGAGTTCGCGGAACGCCGATGTGCCCGACGTCGACGAGTCAGTGCCCCCCTGACCGGCGCCGTCGGAGTAGCTCACCTGCTGCAGGAACGTCTGCATCGCTGGACTCTGCTGGCGGACGTCATTGAAGCCACCGTAGGCCGAGTTGCAGTGCGTGTACAGGTTGTAGGCACCCGTCCAGTCGAGCAGCCGGTCGCCCGGGTTCGGGCCGTTCTGGGCCACGTCGCCCTGCATCACATCGCGGTCCCAGCCGCCGTACATCCAGTCGGTGCCCTGGTGGTGCTGGTTGTTCGCCAGCGTCGCAGGGTTCGACGTGTCGTCGTCGGTGTTGGTCATCTGGAACCACGAGCACGGGTCATTCGTCTGACTACCGATCGTCGCCGGCCACGGGCTGGCGGTGCACGAGGCGTACGTGCCTCGCGGGTGCCAATCCATCACATCCGAGCCGAGGGCACCCTGCAGCGATGCGGCCGACGTGCCGCCGGTACCACCCCAGAGGTGATCGATGAAGCGACCATTGGTGCCACGGGCGGTCGGGTCGAACGCACCGTTGGTGAAGCAGTCGGGCGATGACGCCGAGGTGTCGACGGCCGCGTCGCAACCTTTGCCACCCCACAACACGTCAGCGCCGTCGTCGCCGAACACCACATCACCACCGCTGTCACCGTTGGCGAGGTCGTCACCGAACCCGGCGTGGATGTTGTCGGCGCCGTTGCCACCGCGGATGCGGTCGTTGCCGCCCTCGGTGAGCCCGGCGTGCGGCATCGCACCCGAAGTCGACGAGCCGACGAATGCGGCACCGTCGATGTCGTGCAACAGATCGACCCGGTGGTCGAGCGTGCCGGCGGCGAGGCCGGTGTACGACTCTGCCGGCGGGCTGTTCAGACTGACCACGAACGAACTACTGCCGGTGTTCAACGTGTCCACGACACCACCGCGGTCGCCGAGGATGGCATCGTTGCCATCGTCGCCGAACATCACGTCGTCGCCGAGTTCTCCGTACATGTCGTCGTTGCCGGCGCCACCGTGCATGGTGTCGTTGCCGTCCTGACCCCACATCGTGTCGTTGCCACCGTCACCCCACATGGTGTCGTTGCCATAGGCACCTGCGGGTTCGCAGGTCGTCTGGGCGGTGGTGCAGAACCGTGTGGTGCCGTTCGGGTTGGCCACGGCGGGGTCGTGCGAGCGGATCACTGCGGCGTTGGGCGGCAGCAACGCCGGGTAGCGGAGCGCGAAGACCCGTTCGGTGAAGCCTCCACCGGCGAGCGGGTCGAGCGTGCGCTTCAGCGTGCCGTTGTCGCCGAGCTGGAAGTCGCTCTCACCGTCGCCCTCGAGGCTGTCGTTGCCATCGCGGAATGCGACCCGCGAGCTGCCACCGACCATGTCGTCCTGCCCATCGGGCCCTGCGCCCTGCAGATCAGCGAACGCACTCATCGGCTGTTGCCAGTTCGGGTTCGCCAGCAGGCTGGTGGCCGCTTCACCGGGGGTGGTGGGCGGTGCGTCGAGCAGCGCGTCACCGCGCAGCACGTCGTTGCCACCGTTGCCCTCGATGTAGTCGCCGTTCGCGCCGCCCGACAACTGGTCGTTGCCGTCCTGGCCGTACAGCACGTCGGTACCGGCGCCGCCGGAGATCCGATCGTCGCCGTACTGCGTGGCGGGTGGTGCCACCAGCGGGTTCGCCCCGTTGAGATCGAACAGCGTGATGTTGCGCGAGTCCATCCGGGCGTTGGGTGTGCTGGTGCCGAGGCGGTCGGTGGTGCTGGTGCGTGGCAGCGACGGGTCGCGCAACACCAGTGCGTTGTCACCGGTGATCACGTCGTCGCCGGGTCCACCGAACAGCTGGTCGGACGCGTCGGCCTGGCCGACCGTGCCGAGTCCGCTACTCGACTGCACCGTCGAGCTACCACCGACGAGGTCGTCGTTGCCGGTGTCGCCCTCGATCAGGTCGCTGCCCTGGTCACCTTCGACGTAGTCGTCGCCGGCGTTGCCGAGGAGTTGATCATCGCCACCCTGGCCGAGTACGACATCGTTCCCGGCGTCACCGGTGACGTAGTCGTTGCCCGACGACGCCGGCGGGGCCCCCGACCCGGTGAGGTCGTAGAGCACGATGGCGCGGGCCGGGGTCATGCCCGGTCGCACGGTGAGCGGGCTCACTGGCGTGCCGTCGCGCAGCACCTTGCCGTTGTCGCCGATGATCACGTCGGATGCGTCGCCGCCCGAGATGGCGTCGCCCGAGTCGGGTTGTCCCACCAGCAGGTTGTTGCTGCCGAGATGATCGGTCACCGAGCTGCCGCCGACGAGGTCGTCGGCGCCGCTGCCACCGGCGATGGTGTCGGTGCCCGAGTCGCCTTCGGCATAGTCGTCGCCGTTGCCACCGCTGATGGTGTCGTTGCCGCCCTGGCCGTAGACGACGTCGTTGTCGTCACCGCCCTGGAGGACGTCGTTGCCCGACGTCCCTGCAGCGGGCGAGTACCCGAGATCGAGCAGCTGGATGGTGTGACCCGCGTTGAACCCACGACCCTGCACGGTGTCGGTCGCCGAGGCGGGGGCCGACGTGGCCACGATCGCGTTGTCGCCGGTGACGACATCGTTGCCGGTGCCGCCGTCGATGGTGTCGTTGCCGTCGGGGTACCCGACGCCGGGTGCCGACTGTTCGTAACCGCCGCCGACGAGTTCGTCCTCGCCGGCTTGGCCGAAGATCGTGTCGTTGCCGCCGTTGCCCTCGCAGTGGTCGTCGCCGTTGCCGGCGTAGATCACATCGTCACCGATGCCTCCGTGACACACGTCGTTGCCGTCGCCACCGAAGATGGTGTCGTTGCCACCTGCGCTGGCGAGGATCCCGGAGAGGTCGAGTGGCACCCACACCCCGCCGACGACGTCGCCGTTGTCACCGATGATGATGTCCTGCCCGGTGTCGCCGGAGAGCACGTCGTTCTGATCGGGCCGTCGGGCGGCTCTGGTGCCACCGAGGATCACGTCGTCGCCGGCTCCGCCGCTGGCGAAGTCGGAGCCGTTGTTGCCCTCGATGCGATCGTTGCCGTCGCCGCCGTACAGCGTGTCGTTGCCGTCGTTGCCGTACAGCAGGTCGTTGCCGGTGCCACCCTGCAGTTGATCCTGACCGGATCCACCCCACAGTTGGTCGTTGCCGTCGCCGCCGATGAGGGTGTCGTTGCCCGACTCTCCGCACACGGAATCGTTGTTGCCCTTCACGTCGACGTAGTCGTCGCCGCCACCGGCACGGACGTTCTCGACGCCCGCGCCGCCGATGATGCGGTCGGCACCGTCGGCCAGGGTGTTGACGGCTTCGCTCACCGCGTCCGAGGCCACCGGGTTGCCGGCGACGCATGGCGAGGTCTGCTGATCGCCGTACACCTGGGCGCCGCCGTCACCACCGATGATGTGGTCGCGTCCCAGGCCACCGACGAGCAGCTTCGACGACGGCGAGACACCATCGGGCAGCGCCGTGTGCGTGACGTTGTAGACGGGTCCGAAGCCGTCGTCGGGCGGCGGACCGGAACCGAGATCGACCGTCGAGGGCTCGGCGATGACGTAGTCGTCGCCGGGACCGCCGTAGATCTTGTCGGTGCCGAGACCGCCGATGAGCACGTCGTTGCCGTCGCCACCCCGGATGTCGTCCGATTGGGTGGGCTTCGAGTGGCCCGTCACGAGATCGATCGAGGTGGAGCCGTAGACCTGATCGTTGCCGGTCCCGGTGTCGACCACGTTGGGCGGGCCGGCGTCGACAGGCCCTGCGTCGTCGACGCCGAATGTGGTCTGCGAGGCGGTGAAGATCGTGTCGTCACCGGCACCTCCGGCGAGATGATCCCCGCCGTCGCCACCAACGAGCGTCGCGCCCTGCGAGTGGAACAGGTCGGCCTGCGAGGGATGGGCCGCGAGGAGCGCGTTGTCGGACGACACGCTGATCACGTCGTTGCCACCGTTGCCGTAGCCCGTCACGTGCCCGAGACCGAGCTTGATCGTGTCGATGCCGTCGTTGGTGCCGGTGCCGTCGCCGGGGTTGGGCAGGTTCGCCCAGTCGGGCACGGTGACCGCTGCACCGGGGTGACCCTGGCCGGAGGCGAGTGGGTCGCCACTGTCGCGTCCGTCGTTCACCAGATCGGTGAGGTTGAGCGCCACGGTGGGCGGCGAACCCAGGGACGAGTCGCCGGCCACCACATCGTCGCCGTTGCCGACGGTGATGCTGTCGTCTCCCTCGCCGCCGGCGACGATCGCCTTGGCATCGGGGCGCACGTAGGAGTAGGCGTGCGTGGTCGAGTCCTGCACGAGCACCGTGCGGTCGCCGGTGACGATGACGTCGTTGCCCTTGCCGCCGTCGACCCACGAGTTGCCGACGCCTGTCTTGATCTGGTCGTTGCCGTCACCACCGAACACGATGGCGTCCTTGTCGAACGACGCGGTCGGCGGCGCGGCTCCGGTGCGCGACGTGTCGGCCTTGCCGTCACCGATGAACGTGACGTCCATCTCCTTGCCGTAGCCGCGGCCGTCGACGATGACGCGCTGGATGTTCGGGTTGTCGAATTCGCGCCGGATGCCCAGCATGTCGATGGCGACACCCTTGAACGCCGGATTGGCCGGGTCGGTGAAGTCGTGGACCTCGGTGACCTTCACGGTCTCCTTGGGCTGCCCACTGTTGTCGTACGCCGTGTTGCCGCGTTGAGCCGTGTGGCCCCACCCGCCCGCGTAGACCACGAGAGTCGTGCCGTCAGCACTGAGACCGCCCAGCTTCGGCGGTGGTGGCGCACAGTCGGGAGTGGCGCTGAAGTCGAGCAGCGTGACGTTCACGATGGTGAAGCTGAACGAGATCGAGAACGGTCCGACACCGATGGAGATGTAGGCCTTCAGGAACACGAACAGTTGGCCCGACACGCTGAACAGACATATCGGGTTGTTGAGCGCAGTCGCGAGGAACTCGCTGATCCTGAACTTGCCGTCGTGGTTCGGGTCGTTCCACAGGAAGGACACCGTGAGACCCACTCCTCCCTCGATGCCGACGGTGAGGAGCACGACGCTCACCTCCGCGCCCGCGGCGAGCTCGCCGGTGAACGACACGACCGGCATGGGCTTGCCCTTGTCGTCGTTGGTGTAGAAGAACAAGCTCTGCAAGATGGCTTCGCCGACAGTGCCCAGGTCGAGGGTGCCGGCGCGCGCGGCCTCGAACGCCTTGCGGATGCCGTAGGTGTCGAAGCCTGCCACGATGTGCAGCGTCACCGACGCCGAACCGTGCAGGGTGATGAGCACGGGCGGTGGGGCGTAGACCGGGCCGAACTCCTGCCGCCAGTCGAAGCCGAGCGTGAGCGGTCCTGAGTCGAACTTGACGAGGTCGACGTCGCCGCCGAGCAGCAGGTTGAACAGGCTGGCCGGCTTTTCGAACACCGGGAACGAGAATCCCGACTTGGCCGACGCCGACGTCGTCGGGTCGCCGCCGCCGTCGAGCGAACCGCTGCCCGACGAGTCCTTGCCATCGAGGGCGCCGAGCGCACCGCCACCGCCGCTGACGCCCGCGTCGAGCGCCTCGGAGCCGGTCTTGATGAGCTGCTGGGTGTTGTCGGGTGTGGCCGTCGTGCTCAGCGCGTTCGAGCCGTCGAGGCTGAACGAGCCGATCGGGATGAGGCATTGGTTGGTACACGTCGGTAGATGGTTGACGAAGTTGATCAACGACACGACGGTGTCGACGAACGACAAATCGGGTCCATCAGCGAGCGTGCTGAACGCCTTGGCGATCGACACGATGGTGACGTCGCCACCACCGACGAGGTGGCTCAGGTCGGAGAGCACCGGGATCGGCGCGTAGAGCGTCTTGACGATGGGGTCGAGCGGGCCGGTGACCTGCTTGATCTCGTTGATGATCGGCTTGAGCACCCTGCCGAACACCTCACCGGCGTCGATCGCGACGTTGGTGAACGAGATGTCAAGCGGACTGTCGCCACCCGAGGTGTCGTTGGCGCTCGGGTCGGCGTTGTGCCATCCCCAGTGCAGTCGGAACTCGGCCTGCACGCCAGGGAAGCCAGCGTCGGAGCCGATCTTCGCCTTCAACAGCCAGTCGATGGCCGCCTCGGCCGACAGCGTCACCTTGAACAGGTCGGACAGGTTCGCGTCCGACAGGTCGTTCACGGTGAGTCGGCCGCTCGAGTGCGGGCTCGTGAGGTCGATGCTGAACACACCGGAGAACAGGTGTTTCGCCGAGGCTGGCGCGCCGGCACCGCACCCGAGCGCCTGATCGGCACTGCCGCTGGTGCAGTTGTGTGCGGTGATGTTGATGAACGCCAGCTGTGCGGCGAGGTCGGAGTTGGCGGCCAGGTCGAAATTCAGACCCACTGCGAGTTCCGGCGTGCCGGGTTGGTCGTTGGCGGCGACGAAGAAGCCATCGGAGCGGCTGATGCCGAACGCGAGGTGGAGGTGCCAGCCGAGTTGCACCGTGGGGCCATCACCTGCGTTGGTCGCCTTCAGCGACAGACCTGGCACGCCGATGTCGAGCGGCACGCTCTTGGTGATGCACGGCTTGCTGTTGTTCGTGCAGTCGAGGGTGCCGCCTGTGAAGTCGCCTTCGCTCACGTCGACTCGGATGATCACCGAATCGAAGTTGTCGTAGCTGCAGTCGTGCAGTGCGGGGTTCTGGGCCGGATCCTGCGGGGCGTCGCCTGGCGCGTTGGTGCCGTCGTCGCTGAAGTTCAGTGCCGATCCGACGTCCTTCACCAGCTTCAGGCCGGATCCGTCGTCGCGGTAGACGCGGTAGCCGGTGGCACCGGTGACGCTCGTCCAGGTGATGTCGAGCGAGTTGGTCGAGGTGAGCCCGCCGTCGGGCCCGTTGGCGATGTCGCCCTGCGGGCTGGGTTTGGCTTCCTGGACGTCACCGTTGCTGTTCTTGATGTAGCTGGCGATCGCGTAGTGGTAGTGGGTGGTGCCGGCGGTCGCGCCGGAGCTCAGCGCTTCACCCGGTGCCGGTGTCACCGAGCCAAGGGTGTCGGAGCATTCGGTGTCGACCGTGACGAGTTGCGGGTCGAGGTTCGCGCTGGTGAGCGCGCCAGCGAGCTTGTTGTTCACCCAGTCGCGGATGCCGCTGGTGTCGGTGAAGTGGCCGTCGGAGGGCAGTTGGCCGATGGCCTGATGCAGCGAGTCGCGCAGCTTGCTGATGAAGTCGGCGCCCTGCTGGAGGTCGTTGCCGATCAACGGAAGCTTGCCGCCGAAGCTGGCGGCGTTCATCGCCTGCTGGATGAGGTTGAGGAACCCGTCGATGCCGTTGATCTGGGTGAAGTCGATGATGTGCGATGCGATCGCGTTGCCCAGCGCGGTGGCGTCGGGAGTCGACAGTCGATCGTGGCCGTCGATCTGGCCACCGGTGAGATCGATGATGTCGAGCGGGTCCGAGGTCTGCGGTTGCTGCGGCAGTCGCACCTCGAAGGCGTTGGCGCCGGGATCGATCAGCTTGGTGTAGGTGACGCCTCCGTCGTCGCTGATGTACAGCGGCAGGGTGGCGCACAGCGACAGCGGTGTGGAGCCCCCCAAGCCGCAGTCGACGGCGGTGCTGTTGGCGTCGACCGTGGGCGTGACGCCGCCGATGAACGTGTCGAAGTTCTCGGCGCTGCCGTCGGCCGGGTTGCTGCCGAGGTCGACCGAGTACGAAGCCTTGGCCTGCGCCTTGTCGGCAGCGTTGCTGCTGGTTGGATCACCGAGCGAGATGCTGAGCGGTCCGATGGTCGTGGCGAGCGATGCCTTGTCGACGCTCGCGTCGAGCTGTGCACTGATCCGCGAGTCGTTCAAGATCTGCAGTGCCCCCCCGTCGGCCGGGCCGTTGCCGGCTTGCAGCGGCACGACGAGGCCGAGCTTCACCTCGCCCTTCACGCCCAGCGATACCGAACCCTTGCCCTGCACGCCGGCCAAACTCTGGTCGCCGATGGGCAGGTGGAAGTCGAACTGCACGGGTGCGCTGGTGTGGAAGTCGCGCTTCCAGTCGAGCTTGATCACCAGCGACGGGATACCGCTCACCTTCGAGTCATCCTCGTAGGAGAAGGTGATGGGCAGGCTGCCCTTGAGCCGATCGTTGATCGTCTGGATGAGCTGCTGCAGGTTGTCGGACGGAGACGCCTCGAGGAGCGAGATGGCGTCGTCGAGTTCCGATCGCACCACGTACGGCGTACCCGGGGCGGGGGTGGTCGACCAGGCAGAGTCCATCGTGAGGGTGTCGACGGTGACCGACGCGATCACGCCGATCTGTGTACCGACCACGACGGTGCGGCCCACCAGCGATTGCGGGAACGCGTTCCCGTTGGCGGTGCTGCGCGACGAGTCGACGATGGTGCTGGGACCGAAGGTGACCGGCGCACCCTGACCCGACTCGTCGGACTTCAGGAGGTCGGAGAGTGACCGGCCGACGAGCGGGATCTTGCTGGTGAACACCGACGCGCTCGACGCCGTCGAGCTGCCGAGCACCGAGTCGAGGGTCTGCAATGTCTTGAGCACGATGGAGAACAGTGCCTTCGGGTTCGACGGATCGAAGTCGAAGTTGCTGAAGGGGTTGAGTTGGCTGAGGTCGAACTGTGGACCGTCCGAGCCGGAACCCTGGGCGAGGTCGTTCCAGTGGAACGATGCGGTGGGCGTGCCCGACACGAAGTTCGCGGCCTGCGGCACCGAGGCGGTCACGCTGCCCGTGGCGCCGACGCTCGTCTGGAAGTCGAGCAGGCTGGTGGGATCGGTGAGCAGGTCGTGCACGATCTGGCCGAAGGTGAGATCGCCGTTGTCCTTGAACGACACCTGCAACATGTGCGTCGACGAGGTGCCGGCGCAGTCGGCGGCCACGAGGCTCTTCTCGCACACCTTCACCTGGCCCTTGAGCTCCACCTGCAGGAAGCCGGCGTTGGCGAACAGGTCAATGCCGGCGCTGATCGGAAAGTCGGCGTGGAACAGGTCGGTGTCGCTGGTGCGCACCAGCACTCGGTCGGCACCGATGGGTGTCGACGACTCGAGCGTGGTCGTGCCGTCGGGATTGTGCACCTCGAGCGGCGGGTCGTGGATCACGGGCGGCTGCAGGTCGAGCACCAAGGTGATGTGCGCGTCGTAGCTGGGCGCCACCTGGGCGGTGGCGTTCACCGCATTGGCACCGGAGATGCCGTGGCCCGAACTCTCGAGCGAGTTGCCGAACTGCACCACACCGACGTCGCCGGCCATGCCGGAGATCGAGTACGGCGATCCTGCGGCCGGCACGGACCCACCAGGAGCCCACCCTGATGCCTGGAGGGTGAGGGTGTGCGCGGTGTTGCCGAGCACGGTGGCGCCCTGCGTCCCGGCCACCACGTGACGGTTCTTCCACTCGTCGGGGGTCCAGGTCTGGGTGTTGTCGGTGAGGGTGGTGACGGTGTAGGTGGTGCCGGCACCGCCCGACGCAGCCGCCGCGGCCGCGTTGAGGTCGGTGGCCGGGCCGGCACCTCGCTGGAGCTCGATGGTGAATGCCAGCTTGCTGGTGGTGTCGTCGAAGTGCACGTTCGACAGGCTCAGGTGCTGCCCCGCCGGCAGCGTGGTGTCGGAGTTGAGTTTGTCGAGCAGGTCCTGCAACGACGTGAACGTCGGGTCACCCGCCCTCGCCGGATCCACGCTGGCGTCGACGGTGTTGTCCTTCAGGAACTTGCCCAGGATCTCGTTCAGGCGCACTGCGTCGGCGAGCGAGCCCTTCACGAACGGGAGGTCGAGGTTGCCGAAGCTCGGCGAGGTTTTCGACTTCGACTGCTGGATCATCGTCAGGCTCGTGACGAGCTGGCCGAGGCCGTCCGCGATGTCGCGCGGCGACATGTTGAGGAACTTGCCGGCCACGTCGATACCGCTGGCGGTCGGGGCCGGCGGGCTGGTGGAGATGTCGGACCAGTTCCAGTCGATCGTGGCGTCGACGGCGGGCAGGTTCAGCGAGAACGAGGCGGCCGGCGCGGCGTTGAGATGAAGGTGCGCATTCAACGAACCCGCCGACGCGGCGAAGCCGAAGCTCACCAGGCCGGCCAACGAACCGGCCTGCGCCAGTTCGCCGCCGTCGGTGGCGTTGAACGCCAACTTGCCGTCGTTGTTCGGATCGTTGACGGTGCCGACGAGATGCACCGACAGCGCGAGGGTGGAGTCGTTCACGAGGCTCACGCCGAGAATGCCGATGGCGGCCTTCACCGACGCGGCATTCGCGAGTGTGCCGTTCGCGTCGATCTGCAGGCTCGGAGTGGTGCCGTTGGCGACGATGTAGACGGTGTCGGAGGCATGCTCCCACACGAGGGTGAAGGTGAGAGTGCCACTGACCGCGAGCGACACGCCGCCGGTGGAGGAATACGCCGACTGCGGCGCGTTGGAACCGGAGCCGATCGCCACCGGAACCGACAGCGGTTGGTCGGTGAGCGTCTTCTGGGCGGTCACGGTGACGTCGAGTTGCTTGTCGCCGTTGCCGAGTGCGGAGAGCTGCGACGTGAGGTTGCCCGAGCGACCGTCACCGAGCGAGATCGGCTCGTTGATGTTCAGGTCGCCATCGCTGGCAGCGTTCGAGAGATGCGTTGCACCGTTGTTGAACCACTGGTGCAGCAGATCGGCGAAGCCCAGCACCGAACCGGGACTGGTCTGCACAGCGGGCAGCGCGTCGCCGAGCTTGCCGACGCTGCCGAGCCCCTGGCTCCACGACTGCAGACTGTTGGCGGGGCCGTCGAGCGTGCTCACCAGTGTGGCGACGCCGGGGTCGGGTGGCAGTGCGCTCGCGGGGGTCACCCCGACGACCACCGCCCACAGCACCATCGAGATGACCATCGCCATGGCAACGAGTCGTGAACCGATACCTCGACCGTTCGCTTCCATCACACACCTCCGTCAACGTCACGTCGTCGGCGTGAAGTGCGCGCTGAAGCAAGGCGATCAACCCCTGATCAAAGCCTCGGATCTTGCGTGCAGCCGCTCTCGGCGTAGCCCCGTGACCGGACGATGCCGGCCCGCATGACGGCCAGCGGTGAGTGCCGGCCGATCGATCGACTATCGCGCCATCGATGAGGAAATGGAAGAGGTGTTCCAGGCTATTTTCCTCACGTTTCCCGTAAGGCCACCGCGCGCGGAGATGGGACTACTCCCAGTGGCGCAGCATCGGCACCGTGTCGCACCGAACGACGGTCAGTCGAAGCTGTAGCGAAGCTGGTCGCCGCTCTCGTCCACCTTGGCCTCGCCGATGAGCCGGAGGTGTTCGAGGTGGGCGTAGGTCTCGCTCTCGGCCATCGAACCCCATGACCGCTTCTGGAACAGCACCTGCATGTACTCGTGCACGGTGCCGCGATGGATCTCGCCGCTGGCGGTGCGCAGCGTGTCGAGTCGTTCGTGATGGTGACGTTCGATCGCCTCGGCCCGGCCCGACAGGTCGGCGAACTCGAGACCGTGCGCGGGCAACACCAACCGAACCTGGTCGAAGGTCTTCATCAGTTCGAGGCTGTCGAAGAAGTCCTTCAGCGGATCGATCGTGGTGCCCAGCCCTGAGATGTGCGGGGTGATGGTGGGCAGCACGTGGTCGCCGCTGATCATCACGCCGGCGGCGGGGTCGTAGAGACAGAGGTGATCGATCGTGTGACCGGGTGTGTGCACCGCCACCCATTCGCGACCACCCAACTCCATCACCTGTGCATCCTCCACCCGGCGCGTGGGAGTGGGGGTGGCGACGAAGCGACCCGCCGCCTTGCGCATCGCCCAGTAGCGCAACCGACGAGCACGTGGCAGCGAGTACGGATCCCCGCCCCAGGGTGTGTGCTTCGCGAACGGTCCACGCGACAGGTCGTGGCCCTGCAACGACTCGATCTGCGCCTTCACCGGCCCGTCGATCACCTCCAGGTCGTCGGCGGCGTCCTGGTCCTCGGCGTCCGGGTCGAGGAAGGTGCGGAACGTCCGGTGCGTGATCACCTCGGCGCCGAAGCGCTGACGGAACTGGCCGGCCTGCCCGAAGTGATCCGGATGGGAATGAGTGATCACCACCGAGTGCACCCGTTCGATCGCGAGCCCACCGGACTTCATGATGCGCTGCAGTTCGCGCCACGTCTTCGCGCCGGGCAGCCCGGGGTCGACGAGTGTGATCCCGCGAGCGTCCTCCATCGCGTAGCAGTTCACATGGCCCAGGCCAGGCAGTGAGATGGGCAACTGCAGCCGCAGGATCCCCGGCGCCACCTCCTCGACACCCTCGCGCGGAGGCTGCCGCTCTTCGCGGACAGGCTTCGGCGCGGCATGGTCGTGGGAGGTCACCCCCGTAGTCGTAGCGGAGGTGAGCGCCCAAGCCGAAGTCGCACGGCGCGACGCCGCAGATCTCGTCAGGCCACGAGCGCCTCGAACTGGTCGAGCGTGCCTTCCCAGTGGTTGCGGAACTCCGCCCATCACGCCGACGCGAACTGCCCGGCGGCGGGCGAGCGTTGGTACACGCGGGTGCGGCCGGCTGTGTGCGAGGTGATGACGCCGGCGCGCTCGAGCACGCCCATGTGCTGCAGGAACGATCGCAGCGCCATCGGAAATGGCATGGCGAGGCGGGTTCGTCGGCCGAGGCAGGCGAGATGCTGAGGCGTTGCACGACGGCGAGCCGAGTGGGGTCGATCACTGCCTGGAGGATCTTCGGGAGATCGGGGTCGACCGCTCGATACTGAGGCACGTACCTCGCTCCACCTGGGAGTGACGGTGAGGTCGACGCCTCAGTGTGGCGGCGTGTCCGAGCCGAGTTCGACGAGCAGTTCGTCGAGTTGGCCGAACGTCTCCTGCGTCGCTTCGGCAGCGCCGGTGCCCGCCGCGTCGAGCGCCTCCCTCGACGGATACAGCTCGCTCATCACGAGTCGCGTGCGCCCGTCGTGCTCCTCGAACGTCACGGTGGTGACAGAGCCGTTCTCGCCTGCTTCTTCGTTCGTCCACACGATGCGCGAGGGCGGTACCACCTCGATGTAGCGGCCGAAGAAGTCCATCCCTTCGCCGAAGTTGAGCCGGTAGGTGCCGCCGGTGCGCACGTCCATCTCGCAGGCGTGCAGGGTCATGCCCAGCGACTTCGGCACCCACCACCTGCGGAACAGCTCAGGGTCGCTCCACGCCTCGAACACCAGGCGTGCCGGGGCATCGAACCAGCGCGTCACGACGAGTGTTCGCTCCGACGCCCGTTCCACCGTCGTGCGCTTCGAGTCGGCGTCGTCACCGTTCCGTGCGTTCATCGTGCGATTCCTTCCGTGCGAGTGCTTCGACGACCTTGTCCAGTTCGGTGAACCGTGCGTCCCACAACTGGCGGTACGAGTCGATCCACGCCGCCACCTCGTCGAGCCGGCGAGTGCCGATCCGACAGATGCGCACGCGACCGACCTTCTCCGTGACGACGAGCCCTGATGCCTCGAGCACGCCGACGTGCTTGCGCATACCGGTGAGCGTCATGTCGAACCGCTCGGCGAGGTCTGTGATCGACGACTCACCCCGGCCGAGCTGTTCCAGCACACCCCGCCGAGTGCCGTCGGCCAGCGCGGCGAGCGACGTGTCGAGAGGGGACGCGAGACACTGAACCATATGGTTCAGTATTCGACCACACGCGCCGACGACATGCAAGCGCGTAGCGCTCATCGACGATGGCGGACCCGGCGAGCCGGACGTCACTTCCCGAGCGAGTCGAGCGCCCGCTGCGCTGCCGCGTCGTTCGGGTCGAGGATGAGCGCCGCACGAAGGTAGAGGTTGGCCTCTTTCAACTCACCGGCGCGCGCCGACATGATGCCGAGGTTCCGCAACGGGTCGGCGCGGCGCGGGTCCAGCCGGGACGCGGTGAGATACTCGGCCTTCGCGTCGGCGAACCGGTCCTGCGCCGCCAGGGCGTTGCCGAGCTCCAGGTGCACGCTGCCGTCGTAGGGGTAGGTCGCGACGAGCGAACGCGTGATCAGCTCGGCCTCGGTGGCCGCTGCCCGGTCGCCCGACGACAACGCCACGCCATTCAGCGCCGACGCGAGCAACTCTCGGGCGAACGGGTCGGTGTGGTCGGCCGCGACCAGCAGGCGCGCCGTCGCGACCGCCGCGGCCGGTTGCTGTGCACGTAGATAACCGCGTGTCGCGATCTCGTCGTAGACCGCGCCGTTGCCGGAGTCCGTCATCGCTGCTCGATAGTGCGCCAACGCGGCGATGGTGCCTCCGCGGTCTTCCGCATCGGCGCCGAGGCGTACCTGACGATCGGCCTGCAACGAACCGATGGCCGGCGGAGCGAAGATCACCAACCCGACGATGACGGCGGGCGCGACCGCGCCGACCGGTGCGGGTGGCAGCCGGCGAGTGGTCGGAATCAGACTGCCCAGCAGCAGCCACACGACGGCGTCAACGTCGGGCACGGGAAAGTTGAACAGGAGGTGCACGGCATACGCGACGACGGCCGCGAGCACGATGAATCCGGTCGGGTCGCGCCGGCTGCGGCGGATCGACAACGCGCAGGTCACGAGGAACCAGACAAAGCAGCCGAGGCCGATCACGCCCGACCACACGGTGATGTCGATGAGCGTGTTGTGCACGCGATCCTCGATGCGGATGTCGCCGTAGTGGGCCTCGAAGTTCGACGGGATGTGCGCGTGCAGTGCCGGGCGCGAGAGGTCCGGTCCCCAACCGAGCATCGGCCGCTGTGCCACCGCCTTCAGCCCGACGACGTCGAGCACGAGTCGAGCGCCCGCAGTGCCCTGCGTGACACGGGTGACCGATGCGGCCCGCAACGCCACACCCGGCACGGCGACGGCGGCGACGATCACGACGACCGCCACCGACGCGGCGAGACCGAGCAGCGTCCGTCGATCACCACCACGAGCGTGACGGAACGCTACGAGCGACAGGCCCACCAGCGCGCCCAGCCACGCGCCACGCGACGCCGTCAGCAGCAACGCCACCGTGTCGAGCATGGCGATGGCCCACCAGACGAACCGGCGTCGCCCCGGCTCGGAGATCGCAAGACCGAACGATGCGACGAGGGCGACGGCCAGGAACGCTCCGAGGAACGCAGCGTTACCGACCGTGGACACCGGGCGCAGCAGCCTGGTCGGGTTCGCGACGAACGGGTCGACGCCAACACGCTGCAACACCGCGTAGACGGCGATCGGCACCGACACGGCGGCGACCGCCCGCAACAACAATCGTCGACGATCGGGGCTGTCGAACGACAGACCGATGACGAAGCACGCCGCGAGCAACACCCAACCCAACAGCCCGAGTCGACGAGAGTCGGTCCCGACCAACGACACCAGCGGACCGTGCGAGACGAGCGCCGCCGCCGCGAGCACCACCAGGAACGCTCCCAACGGCACCAGTGCGCGAGCCACGCGCGCTCCGGCGACGAGCGAGGCGCCCATCGAGACGATGACGAGCATGGACTGGACGATGATGCGGGGCAGTTGGTTCTGATCGAGGCCCCACGGATTCATGATCACGGGCGACGCGACCAGCGCCACGCCACACCACACC
>Ga0075026_100000148_pt1 | contig 25205 bp, 22 predicted proteins | sample Str012_2_FD_71392 | JGI IMG/M metagenome (GOLD analysis project Ga0075026, IMG submission 71392) | Freshwater sediment microbial communities in response to fracking from Pennsylvania, USA - Straight Creek_MetaG_SC_2012 | ecosystem: Environmental > Aquatic > Freshwater > Creek > Sediment... | reverse complement strand
ATCCAATACCTGCTGCATGGTTTTTACGTAGTGAAACTTTACCCCTTTAATGAAAGCGGATTCAATTTCCAATACATCTTTTTCATTTTGCCAGCACAGGATGATTTCTTTGAGGCCGGCACGCTTGGCAGCCAGCACTTTTTCTTTAATGCCTCCAACAGGTAGTACTTGTCCGCGGAGTGTTATCTCTCCGGTCATTGCCAGATAGGGTTTTACCTTTCTCCCCATCAGTGCCGATGCTACTGCAGTCATCATTGTAATGCCGGCGCTGGGCCCATCTTTTGGTACTGCGCCTTCAGGCACATGCACGTGTATATTATTTTTTAAAAACAACTGAGAATCGATGTTTAGTTTTTTTGCGTTGGATTGTAAATACGTCAATGCGGTGGAAGCGCTTTCCTTCATCACATTACCAAGGTTGCCGGTTAGTTTTACTTCTCCTTTGCCCTCACTAAGGCTGGTTTCAATAAAAAGAATATCGCCGCCTACATATGTCCAGGCCAGGCCAACGGCAACGCCGGCCATGTTGGCTGTTTTATAGATTTCATTGCTGTACCGGGGTTTGCCCAATATCCGCTCTACATCACCGTTAGAAAGGGTGGGTTTTAATTTTCCTTTGGTGGCATATTCTTTGGCCTGGTTGCGCATCATGGAAGCCAGTTGGCGGTCAAGCTCACGTACGCCGCTTTCCCGCGTATAGTCTTCAATGATTTTCTCCAGTACTTTTTCGCTGATTTTAAAATTCATTTTAGCAAGGCCGTGCAAATCTTTCTGGCGCGGTACCAGGTGGCGTTTGGCAATTTCTACTTTTTCTTCCACGGCGTACCCGCTCAGGTCTATGATCTCAAGTCTGTCGCGCAGCGCCGGTTGAATGTTTGCGACGTTGTTGGCGGTGGCAATAAACAGTACCTTGCTCAAATCATATTCCAGCTCCAGGTAATTGTCGTAAAAAGTATGGTTCTGTTCGGGGTCCAGTACTTCCAGCAGGGCAGAAGAGGGATCTCCGCGATGATCGTTTCCTACCTTGTCTATTTCATCCAGTATCATTACCGGGTTGCTGGATTTTATTTTTCTGATGGATTGTACGATGCGGCCGGGCATGGCGCCAATATAAGTTTTGCGATGGCCGCGGATTTCACTTTCATCGTGCAATCCGCCCAGGCTCAGCCTTACATATTTTCTGCCAATGGCATTGGCTATGCTTCGTCCCAGCGAGGTTTTGCCGATGCCGGGAGGGCCTACAAAACAAAGTATCGGGCTTTTCATATCGCCCTTTAGTTTTAACACGGCCAGGTATTCCAGGATCCTTTCTTTTATTTTATCCATTCCATAATGATCATGGTCCAGCACTTTCTTTGCTTTTTTCAGATCATACATATCTGTTGTATAATCTTCCCAGGGCAATTCCAGTAAAAGATCAATATGATTGTACACAATGGAGTAGTCGGGCGTACTGGGATGCATCCTTTCCAGTTTCTCAATCCCTTTTTTAAACATTTCCTTTGCAGCTTTGGGCCATTTTTTGCCTTCGGCCTTTTTCTGCATCTCTTTTAATTCGCGGTCATTGGTATCGCCACCCAGTTCGTCCTTAATGCTCTTCATCTGCTGCTGCAGAAAATATTCACGCTGCTGTTTGTCTAATTCTGTTCTTGTTTTATTGGTAACCTTGTTTTTTAATTCGGCAAACTGCAGTTCACGCTGCAATAACTGCATCAGTATGTCGGCCCTGCTTTTTATGTGGTTTATTTCCAGTATCTGCTGCTTCTCTGCCAGGCCGGTGTTGAGGTTACTGCTTACAAAATGTATGAGAAATGCAGGGTTCTCAATATTTTTTAAAATGATGGAAGCTTCGGAAGGGATATTGGGCGACAATTGTATGATTTGTGCGGCCAGTTCTTTGATATTGGAAACATAGGCTTCAAAATCCTGGTCTTTGGGGGCTTCTTCTTCGGTAAGCAATGCAATATTGGCCTTGAAAAATGGGTCTTCCAGTACAATGGAATTGATCTTAAACCTGCGCTTGCCCTGGATGATAACGGTGGTGCCACCATCGGGCATTTTTATCAGCTTTACAATTTTAGCTACCGTACCAATATCTTCCAAATCAGTTACCGTTGGGTCTTCAACAGCACTGTCTTTTTGCGCTATTACGCCTACCAATTTGTCAGCCTTATAAGCTTCGTTTACGGCTTTAATGCTCTTATCCCTGCCCACTGTAATGGGCAATACAACCCCGGGAAACAAAACGGTATTTCTCAGTGGCAAAAGAGGTAATTCATTGGGTACTGCAGTGTCCTGGCCCTCGTCGTTCTCGTTTTCATTCAGGGGTATAATGGGCATAAAGTCCATCTCATCTTCAGGGCTGAAAAACAAATTTGATTCTTTCATTCAAAATATATTCGGTGACAAAATAGCATCTGTATTCCTAAAATCCGGGTGTTTCAGTGCGAAGGCTGTATGGCTCAAGATTGGTGCCAGAGAAACATACCGGGCTTTGGTAAGCGATGGCTAAAATAAGACATTTCTTTTTTAACGTACAATCATTACCCACCCGCTCATTACCGGAAAATTGTTTTTTCTGTCAATGGTATAGTAGTAAGTACCTACTGGCAGCGGCTGGCCGTTTAGCCTGCCATCCCAGGGCCGGCCATAGCCATTTGAATGAAACACCAATTGCCCGTAGCGGTTAAATACATTGGTTTCAGATTCCGGGTAAGAACTCAGCGCATCAATATTCCAAACATCGTTGATGCCATCTCCATTGGGGGAAAAAGCATTGGGTACCGTAAGTTTATTGAATACCCGCACAAACACCTCATCCGTTGCAGTGGGGCAACCATTGCCGGAAACCACATGCAATGTGTACGTGATATCACTTAATGGGCTTACGATGGGTGTAAGTATTGTGCTGTTGTTGATGTATACTGGTGGCGTCCAGAACCAGGAAGCCGTATCGCCCCCGGCAACGCCATTCAGCAGGGTACTCTGACCTTCTACAATTTTTTTATCGGGGCCTGCATCTGCAATTGGTTTTTTTAACACGGTTACCATAATGGAATCCATTGCCACGCATAAAAATTTATTTTCCACTCTTACTGCATATACGGTAGTGATCAGCGGCGAAGCCACCGGGTTGGCGATGGCCGTGTCTGAAAGACCAGCAGCAGGAGACCATGTATAATACAAGCCACCGCTGGCGTGTAAACCAGCGGCCGTGCTTTCGCAGATAACGGTATCATTGCCGGCGTTGGCAAGGGGTAAACTGTTTACCACTACAAGGGTAGAATCTTGTTTGCTGCAACCGCCTTTTGTAGATACCAGCACATAGTATTTGCCGGCATTGGCCAAAGTTGCAGCACTAATAACAGGTGATGCAGCCGATGATGTAAAACCACCCGGGCCGCTCCAGCTATAAAAATCGCCGCTTTTTGCAACCAGGGCAATGGGCGCATTCACACAAACCGGCGATGAATTGCCAGCAGCAGGAACTGGTATGGCATCAATATTAATGGTAAGCACGTTGGACACCACCCGGCATTTTACAATACCAATATTGCCCGCTTCCGCAACGGCCATCCGGTATTGGTAACGGCCCGCAACGGAATAGGTTTTTGTATAGCTGCTGTTTGTCTGATTAGCCAAATCAATCCATGTTTTACCGCTGTCTGTACTTTGCTGCCATTGAAAAGCCGGGTTGGTATAACCCGTTTGCACACTGCCGCCAATGGTAATTGTTTTGTTGTCGTTGATGCAATAGTTTACGGTATCGTTGGTGCCATTCACATTTACAAAAGCGGCATTTACTTTTGGCCCGCAGGGGCGAAACGTAATATCGTCCAGCAACAAATCATTGCCGCAACCGCCCGGCGCATTGTTGGTCATGCGCAGCACCAGGTCGCTATAAGTAGCAGGCAGGGTAAAAAAGAATCCATACTGGTTCCATTGCGGAAAAAAAAGGTTGGGAATATCGCCGGTATGATAATCCTGGATAACGGTACCGGTGGTAGTTTCTATGCTGAAGGTAATATTGGGCATATTGCCATTGCCGTTGCAAGCAGAGTTCTTTAATAAGTTGAGTATCCATGCCGAAAATTCATAAGTAGTGCCGCCGCAAAGATTCTTTACAGTATCCAGGTAAAAAACACCCGGACTAACGGAAGCATTTACCAGCATCATATAACCATTTATATCGCCGGGCGTATGATCTTCGGCCACGGTATGCCAGGTATTGCCATAGCAGGCCAGGGTACTGTTGCGGATGGCATAGCTGCCGTCGGGCGAGCAGTCGATGGATGAATACGTATAATTGGTGCTGTTGCCAACAAGTGGTGGGCCGGGGTTGCCGCCGGTACCAAATGTGATGTTTACAACCGGATCGCCCAAACTACCTGTACACAATTGTGAACGCGTGGTTTTTGCGGCAAACAAAACAACAATGAAAAACAGGAGGTATTTAATAAATCGATACAATGGCAAATGAGTAAGCGCCAAATATACTGGTTAACCATTCTATTTGCAACTTAAAAAAACAGCGAATAGTTAAAACTTTCACGGGCGGCGCATTTCTCTATATTTGCAGCAATAAACAGCCGTTATGCCAGATACTGCCGGAAAAATAAAAGAGACTGCCGCGTTTATACAAAAATTATACCCCCAAAAGCCGCAAACAGGCATTGTGCTGGGCAGCGGCCTGGGCAATCTTGCGGACGAGTTTACCATTGAAAAAGAAATTCCGTACAACGAAATTCCGCATTTCCCGGTATCAACCGTAGAAGGGCACCATGGTAAACTGATTTTTGGCTCTCTGGGCACAAAGAAAATTGTTTGTATGGCAGGGCGTTTTCATTTTTATGAGGGCTATTCGGCGGCCGAAGTCGCTTATCCTATCCGCGTGATGAAAGAACTGGGCATTACAAACTTATTCATCAGCAATGCTGCGGGTGGTGTTAACCCGGGTTTTAAAGTGGGCGATTTGATGATCATCGAAGATCACATCAGTTTTTTTGCCGTAAACCCGCTGCTTGGCAAAAACGATACAAACCTGGGACCGCGTTTTCCGGACATGAGTGAACCCTATAAAAAAAGCCTGGTGCAGCAGGCGGAAGCCATCGCACAAAAGCTGGGCATTGAAGTAAAAAAAGGGGTGTATTGCGGTGTCACCGGTCCTACTTTTGAGACCCGGGCCGAATACAAACTCATTCACTTACTGGGCGGCGATGCTGTAGGCATGAGCACGGTACAGGAAGTGATTGCGGCGGTGCATGCGGGCCTGCCTGTATTTGCCATGAGCGTTATAACAGACATCGGTATACGCGAAGAAGAAAACACCATTACACACCAGGAAGTGTTGCAGGCGGCCAAAGATGCGGCACCAAAATTCAGCGCAATCTTTAAAGAAATGATATTGGCGGTATAAGATTAACTTTCTGCTGGATTGCCGTATAACGTATGATTGGTAATTTGCCCGTAAATTCTTTTGATTAAACATTTCTACATACTATTTTTTGTTTTGCTGGCGATGGGCGTAAAAAGCAGCGCCCAGCAAGGCCTTATGAACAGGATACAGCGTCCCGGCAGTATGTCGGGCGGTGGTGGCGGGGCAGGTAAAGACAGCCTTAAACACCGCACCGGGATGGAAGATTCCATCACCATCAATTTTCGTTACCTCGACAGCAGCCGTTACCTCAAGTTTGATTCTTCTATCAATGATTTTACAAAGCGGTTTCTCTTACCCGCCAATTATGTGTACCTGGGCAATACGGGCAATGCTACCAAATCACTGTTGTTTTCTCCCTTGCTAAAACCCGGATGGGACGCGGGTTTTCACGCTTACGATATCTACCGGCTAAGACCCGAAGAAACCCGTTTTTTTAATACTACCAGGCCCTATACAGAGTTGGGTTACCTGTTGGGCCCCAAACAAGAGCAGCTGGTAAATGTGCTGCATACACAAAACATCAACCCCAACTGGAATTTCTCGTTTCAATACAGGTTGCTGAATGCGCCCGGCACGTTTAAAAACCAGAATGCCAGTCAGTCCAGTTACCGCATCGCCACTTATTACCAGTCGCCCAACCGGCGTTACCATTTGTTTTTTGTGTTGCTCAATAATAAAATTCAATCTGCTGAAAATGGCGGACTGGCCGATATACGTGATCTTGACAGCCTGGCTAAGTACAAAGACAGGGCCACCATAAAAACCCTGCTGGGGCCGGTTTCGCCGGGTTCGGTGAGTCCTTTCAGCACGTCGGTAACCACTGGTACCAAATACAAAATCAGCAATATTTTTCTGCGGCAGCAATACGATCTTGGTAAAAAGGATTCCATTCAAACGGATTCGGTCACCATTCATTTGTTTTATCCAACATTGCGGATTGAACACAGCATCCAGCTAAACAATTACACGTTTCAGTTCAGCGACGCCAGTGTGAGTCTTTACAACGACACTAATTTCTATCGCCCCTTTTATAATTTTCTTTCGGTGCCTGCTACTTACCAACTACAGGACAAATGGAATGAAATAGTGAATGATTTTTCTTTGTACCAGTTTCCGGATGCCAAAAACCCGCAGCAGTTTATTAAACTGGGCGCAAGCCTGCAAAACCTGAAAGGCCAGTTTGATGGCGGTACGGCGCAATACCACAATACCTGGGCCCATGCCGAATACCGCAACAAAACCCGCAACCAGAAATGGGATGCAGAAGCATTGGGCGAATTGTATTTTACTGGGTTGAATGCCGGCGACTACAGCGTCTTTGGCAGTCTTCGCGGATTTGTAAGCAAGCAAATTGGTTTTTTACAGGCCGGGTTTCAAAATGTAAACCGTACGCCTTCATTTATTTTCGACAATGCCAGCAGTTTTAACCTGTCTACCGATCCTGGTTTTAAAAAAGAAAATACCACCCGCATCTTTGCGTCCATTGAACAGCCGCAGCGTAAACTAAAACTAACCGGCAATTATTACCTGCTTACCAATTACAGTTATTTCAGCGATTATTACCATGCCAGGCAGTCTTCTGCTTTGTTTAACCTGCTGCAGGTAAGTGCAGAAAAAGAGTTCAGGTTGCGCAAACACCTGCAATGGATTGTTGAAGTAACCCTTCAGCAAAAAGCCGGCGATGGCCCCGTAAATGTGCCGCTGCTGTATACCCGCAACCGGATTGGCTATCTTGGCAACCTCGGGTTTAAAAACCTGTTGCTGGCCACCGGACTTGAAATAAAATACAATTCGCCCTATAAAGCCGATGGTTATTCGCCGCTGCTGGGACAATTTTACTACCAGGACAGCAGCACCGTTCGCTTAAAACTGCCCACCATTAATGCTTATTTCCATTTCAGGGTAAAAAGCTTTACCGCTTACATCCGTGCCGAAAACCTGAACACCGTACGTGTAAAGGATGGTTTTGGCTGGACCAACAACAACCAGTCCATCAACGGCTATCCCTATCCCGGTTTGCAAATCAGGTTTGGTATCTTCTGGAGCTTTGTCAATTAAAAAGAGAATACAGCTTTAACAAATCCCCCTTGCCATTTTCGGGTTTAGTGGCTACTTTTGTTCTGCACATGAAAAAAATTCTGGCTATAGCAACTGCCTGTATGTATTTGGCCATCACCAGCGGACTGGTGCTGCAGATACATTACTGCATGGGCGAGCAAATTGGTTCTACTGTGCAATTTGCTGAAGCAGCAAATACTACCTGCGACAAATGCGGCATGCAAAATGGCAAAAACAAATGCTGCCATGATGAAGTAAAATTCCTGAAACTGCAGGATGTACACAAACAGGTTACCGCCGATTACCAGATAGCTGCACCCGCAGCCATTCGCCCGGTGTTCAATTTTTTAGATCCGCAATTGCTGCTCAGCAACGATACAAATGAGACTTGTAGCAATTCTCCCCCCGATGACGATTCGGGACAGCCTTCAATATTTATCCTCAACGGCGTTTTCAGGATTTGATACCATTGCATAAGATATTCATCAGTAATGATGCATGTCTTTTTTTATGCGGTTGGCCAAAGGCTTCCGTTGCATTCCTGAATTCAAATTTATTTATTGCTAAAAATTATTAGTATGAAAACGTCATCAATCGTTCTCTCATTGTTGTTTATACTGGCCGGCATGTTTACGGTACAGGCACAAAAAAATATCGAAGCGTCTTTTAAAAAAGAAAGCATCAAAGTTTGGGGCGAATGCGGCATGTGCAAACAAAAAATAGAAACAGCGGCAAAAAAAGCGGGCGCCGCTACAGCCGTGTGGTATGAAGAGAGTAAAATACTGGCGCTTGCTTACAATGCAGACAAGACCGATCTTACAAAAATTCAGCAGGCCATTGCCGTTGCGGGTTATGATACAAAAGACATTGCCGCTACAGATGCTGCGTATCAAAAATTACCCGGATGCTGCCACTACCAGCGCAGCAACAATGCAAAAGAAGTATCCGTGAACTGCTGCAAAGATGAAGCCGCCTGCAGTAAGGACAGTGCCTGCTGCAAGGATGCAAAATGTGATAAAGAAAGCGCTGTCTGCAAAGACATGGCTTCCTGTAAAGAAAAAGGTTGCTGCAAATCATAAGGAAGAAACAGTATGCATTTCAGATGGCTGAGGTTATTTGAAATGCATACTTTTTTGTAACGCTTAACTGAATGACCATGAAAAAAATAATATTTCTCCTGCTGCTCGTAATTGCTGCCAGCACACTGCGTGCACAATTTACCAGGGCCAGCATACAGGCCAGCGGGCTTACCTGCGCCATGTGTTCAAGGGCCATTGACAATGCGTTGAAAGAACTGCCTTTTATGGAGACTGTAAAGCCAGATATCAAAAATTCAATGTTTGCGCTGGTTTTTAAACAAGGGCAGGAGGCTGATGTTGACGCCATCCGCAAAGCAATAGAAGATGCCGGTTTCTTTGTGGCAAAGTTTACCATTACCGGCAATTTTACGAACACCGCCATTAAGAACGACGCCCATATTGCCATTGCGGGCAAAGAATATCATTTTCTGGATGTGAAAGACCAGGTATTAAACGGCGAAAAAAGCCTGGTGCTGGTAGACAAAAATTTTTTAACGGCCAATGCGTTTAAGAAATACAGCACAGCTACATCCATGCAATGTATTAAAACCGGGAAGGCGGGTAGTTGCTGCGAAAAAGCAGGACTGGCTGCCGGAACCCGCGTCTATCATGTAACTATTTAACTATCTTAAGCCAGCTGAAAAACAGTGGATTCAAAAAAAACAACATGAAAAAAATAATCTTCGCAAGTTTTATATTGATTTCAATAACGGCGGCGGCACAGCCGGCCATTGGTGATTTATCGCCCGAGATTACGCTGAAAGATTTAAAAGGAAACCCCGTAAGCCTTTCTTCTTTAAAAGGCAAAGTGGTATTGATTGATTTTTGGGCGAGCTGGTGCGGCCCCTGCAGAAGGGCCAACAAACACCTGGTAAGCATTTACCCATCGTTAAAAAACAAAGGATTTGAAATCTATGGCATCAGCATCGATGAAGATACCAACGATTGGAAAAAAGCGGTGACCGCAGATAAAAGCCACTGGGTGCACGTTAATGAAAACGGCGGTTGGAATGCACCGGTAGCCACACAATGGAAAATAGACCAGATTCCTACCAATTACCTGCTCGACCAACAAGGAAAGATTATTGCCCGCGACCTGGAAGGCAGAGAACTGGAAAAAGCCGTGAAAGCGTTGCTGAAAAAATAATCTCCAAAAACTGATTACACGGATAAGCCGCTGCATTGCATTGTTGAGCATGCTTTGCCCCGTTATTTATTCGATGTAGGTGCAGTACTCAAAAAAATCAATCATGCAAAAAGAAATATTGTTTTTTCTTGCGGGTTGTTTGCTTTCAGCAAGTGTGCAATCGCAGGAATTATACGTTTTTTCGGAGCCGGCTTCCAATATGCCGGCACATTCTATGTCGGCAAAATTAACGTACCGCACGCCTGTTAGCAGAAGCAACAACAGCTACCGGCAGCGTTATACACCAGAGTTGATGTTTGGCATCAACAAAAACTGGATGCTGCATGTCAGCAGCAGCTTTTCTGATTTTTATACCAGCCAGTTGCGCTGGGAATCAGTAAAAACCTACGCTAAATACCGCTTCTATTCCAACGATGATGTACACCAGCATTTCAGGATGGCCGCGTTTGCAGAAGCGTCTTATTCGCGCAGCCCTTTTGCTTACGGCGATATCAACCTGGATGGCGATAACAGCGGCGTACAGGCGGGCCTTATTGCCACCCAGCTTGTCAATAAGCTGGCAGTATCGGGTACGGCCAGCATCCTGAAAGTGTTTGCCAACCGCAACTTACATGTAAACCAGTTGGGGCAATCGGTTCATGCTTTTTATTACAGTTTGTCTGCCGGGTATCTTATATTTCCTTTTAGTTATTCGGATTACAAGCAAACCAACCTCAACCTGTACGTTGAAACCATTGGTATGAAAGGACTGGATAAAGGAGATTATATGCTGGACCTGGCGCCTGCATTGCAAATCATTTTTAACAGCAACCTGAAAATAAACCTGGGTACACGTTTACAGCTAAGTGGCAATATGCTGCGGCCCGGAGAAAACAATTATTTTATAGGAGCAGAAAGGACTTTTCTCGGTGTGCTAAAGCGTGCAAAGAAAGTCTCACAATGAAAAACGGAACGAAACGCCCAGTGCCATATAATAATCAACCGATGCGGCTGACAATCCTTTACCCGCCGAAATGTCAAGTTTAAAATTATTGTTTAGGTAATACGCAAAGCCGCCATCCAGGTTGTGGTGGGCGGTTTCTTTTTTCCGGAAAAACCCATAGGCTTCTGCATACGCATACCATTTTTTACCGATGTTAAATCCCGGGGAGAACCGGTAGATATAATCCGGTGCGGTGTTGAAGCCATCCCAGGCGGCGCCCAGGTTGTAGCCAATACTGCAATATTTTGTAATGCTGTGCTGCATCGTAAAAACAAAATCAGGTGCCCAGCGTTCGGCATGCAGTTTTGTGGATGCAAATTGCGGCAGGGCTATATGGGCAATTACCGAAGTTTTTGGTAAGATGCCTTTCTCTTCCAGCAGGGCTGCTTTAAAGCCCAGTTGCACGGGTTCAATACCGGTATTGGTTTCATAGTGACTGCCTGTGTTTTCGCGACTGGAAAGCAGGCTGGTGATCATCCGGAATTCAAACCGCGGGCTAATGCCGTATTTCGACAAAAGGGTGGGGTAAACAAATGTATGTGCGCCTGGCGCATTCTTCTCAAAATTAAAACCGGCTTCCAGCTGCACCCAGCCTGCGGGTACAATAAAAGGGCATTCGGTCTGGTCGGGCCGGTCCGTTTCCATCCTTTCCCATTCTTTTGTTTCCTGCGCGGCTGCATCGCCCAAAGACAAACCGGCCGCCCGCAGGGCAACTCCCATATTTTTAAACATACAGAAAATTAAATTTAGACAAATCTAAAAATAATATTTGGTATGACTGCATCTTAAATGGAATTGGTGGTGGCGGCACAGGGCTGCCGCCCGGTACTTTGCGGGGCCGTCAAAAAGCCTACATTTAGGGGATAAAACAACAAGTATGACAAAAATATCGGAGTATAAATTTTTGGCAGGTATTACCCCCAACGGTTTAAATGCACTGGTAAACGCCCATATCCAGGAAGGCTGGCAGCCATTTGGCAATGCGGTGATGAGCAAGGCATTGAACACCTCTGTAAACCCGGAAACAAAAATTCCGCCTTTCGAAATCAACTGTATCGGTCAGCCAATGGTGAAGTATGATGCGGGGCTGTAATCATTTATAATCTTCCCGGGCCGGGCTGAAGAAATCGATGACTTTTACATCGGTAAGGGCAATGGCCGAATGCGGCGTATTGGATGCAATTACATGCGTTGTGCCTGGCGTAAAAAGATATTTTTGATCGCCAATGATCATTTCCAGTTCGCCTTCCTGTATACAGGTAATTTGTTCGTGCACATGCTGGTGGGTTTCCAGTACACTTCCTTTTTTAATGTCCCAGAAGGTTACGGTGCCTTTATCGCCATGAACAAATTTTCCAAAAAAACCGGGGCGCAGTTCGCGGACAGGTATATCTGTTAGGTATTGCATAAAGATATTTTTGTTGGATGTATATGATTTGCCAGGCTGGCTATAGGGTAAACTATTTTTTGTCAAAGAAAAGAAACGGTAGCGAATCTTCACCGCTGAGAACGAACCGTATTTTATCCCGCCTATATATTCAATCTCTCCAATTCCCCGTCAATGCTCAAAAAATGCCACGCTGCCACCCACCCATTCTTTGTCTTTGTTGTAGCGTACACCAATCATTTTGCCTTTGCTTAAACGGGTAAGGTTAACCGCCGCTTTGGGCCTGGCTTCGCCGTCTTTCCAGATATACATCATGCGTATTTCACATTTGGCGGGTATGTCGGGTGTTTCAATTACATCTGCATATTTTACTTTGCGCTGCAGTATCCAGTTCTCAGGTTCTTTCACTTCTTCAATGTCTTTTTTGCTAACGTCAATCACTACTCCCTGGCCCGCAAATGAGAACAGGGGCTTCAGCACATAGTTTTCCAGGTCGGAAGGAATTTGTTTTATCTCGTTCAGGAAATAGGTAGCAGGCACAAAAGGATGTTTAATATAGGGCAGGGTAAACTTGCTGATGCGGTAAAACCAGTTGGGGTGCGGCGCCCATTCCACGTCCAGGTCCTGGGTAATGTCTACAAAACTGCCCAGCGTATCTTTTTGCGCATTCAGATCATCAAAAATGATGCGGTTGTAAATGCGTTTGACGGCTGTTTTTTGCCCGGTCTTTTCGTTGGTGTAAAATAATTTTCTTCCTTCCTGCACCAGGTCTGTAATGCAAACCGGTTGTATACCGATGTATTCCTGCGTGCAGTAAAAATCAATTTTTGTTTTTTGTTCGTGTGGTTTTATTTCCAGCAGGATCACATTTTCTACCGGTGTATTGCCCAGGATGACTTCTTTTAAATCCTGAATATAAGTTTCGCGTGTGTATTGCCCCAGGTATTGCGTGTAATTGGCGGGTATGTCAAAATGTTTTTTCAGTACATCCGGATAATAAACCTGGAAACCAAACAGGGTAGGGAAGCCCTGCATTTCTATCAGTTGTGGTTCCAGCTCCAGCTTTTCATTGATGCAGATGCCAAAATCGAACGCAATCATGTGGCTGATGGCATTTTCATTGGGCACATTTTCTCCTTTTGGTATACTGCGGTCGGTTAATTTTTTAAAACCCGGATCTGTAATTACATCAACAATGCTCTCACAGGCGTCCAGCAATTTTTGGGTAAATGCTTTGTCAATAAACTCTGGCGTTTCTGCTACGCGGAATTGTATGGCCCCCGGAAATTTGCTGTTCAGGTCTTGTAAGAAAACTTCGTATTGCTCCTTTGTAAATGCTTCATTGAATTTTTTGCGCAAGCCTGGTACCATGTGTTTTGATTGTGGGGGAAAGTTACGGGATATTGTGGAATTGGGAATTTGGAACCGGTAATTGAGCAAACGGTTGAAAAATTTCTTTGCAGATTGATGGCTTAATAGTGGTTTTGAAACAATGCAAAGAGATTGACTGAAGGCTGAACCAAAATGCCCAATGCCTAATTTCTAATGCAGGTGATATGCGCAATCACGTCGTTTAAAAAATTGGGCAGTACATGTGTGTAAGTGGATCTTATTTTGTCGGGATCGTTGAGTTGTTCTATCATGCTCTGCCATTTGGCAAAGCCGTGGTTGGCAATAACCGTTTGTTTTTTGTCTTCTCTTTGCAGGTACATGGTCATTCCGGTGGCATCTGCTTCGGGGTGAAACTGTGTACCGATCATGTATTTGTTGAAACGAACGGCCATCAGTGCCCTTTCAAAGGGAACATGCGGTCTTTCTTTTTCGATGCAGAGTATGCTGGCGCCCAGTTGCCTGAAACGGTTGTGGTCGGGCTGAATTACCTGGAAATCGCGGCTGTCTACCGAGAAAAAGGGATCGTGCAAACCGGCAAATACCGGTTCTTCTTTTGCATCGGGCAATACATGAATGGGAAACACACCAAAAGCAGTAGAATTTCTTTTGGTAACATTGGCCACATGGTAATGCCTGCAGGCCAGCTGGTAAGAATGACAGATAAAGAACACAAATTTTTTCTGCAGGTTGGCTTCGCTGTTGTTCCAGTCTTCTACCTGCCGCAGCCAGTTGAAATAAACATTTTCCCATTCGCTGCCAATGCTGTCTAGCGGTGAGCCGGGGCCGCCGCTGGAAATATAAATATCGTAGCTGAGATCGGGAACCTGCTGTTTCACCCTCACTTCAAATTCATCCCAGTTGAGATCGAGATCATTGATTTCTGCGTATTGATTCAGTATTTCACGGATGCAGCGCATGCCCTGGTTGGGCATCTCTTCATTCATGTCGAGGATTGCTACGCGTATGGATTGTTTATCAGGCGCCATAAAGCTGCAAAAATAACGAATTTTCGGCTGAAATGGTATTTGGCCTGCAGGTAGAAAGTATAGGGTGAAGGGTTTACCATATCGGGCATAAGGGCTTACGCTTAAAAATTCCTGTTGAAGGTAAAAAAGCAGTCCTGCAATTATGATCAACGTCAATCGATACAGTATTCACCTTAAGCCTTAAACCCTCCACCTTCTTAAGGCACCAGGGCTTTGTACATGGCTTCTGCTACCACATTGTTGCCGGTTTCATTCAGGTGTACTTTGTCGAGGGTTAGTATGCCGGATTCTTTGTTGTCTTTGTTATTGGCCAGGTTATAGTCGAGCGTTAGTTTGCGCAAATCTATCAGCGGGCAATTGTTGTTTTTGGCAATATTGCGGATGATGCCGGCATATTTGTTCAAATCGCCGTCCAGCTCATTGCTGAAATCTGTTTTTTCTCCAATGGCAGCCGGTGTACACAGCAGCACTTTTATATTCTTGGCCTGTAGTTTTTTAATAATGGCATTGTAAAACTTCTCAAATTTATCCGGGTCGGTTCCGGTGCCATATGTTCTTTTGTGCCATACATCGTTTACACCCACCCATATCACCACCACGTCCGGATTTTTTGCCATCACATCTTCATCCATGCGCAGGTAAAGATCATACACTTTGTTGCCGCCAATACCGGCGCCCACTAACTCGTAATTGTTGTCAATGCCTTTTTGTTTCAGCATTTCTCCAAATCGTGTAATAAAACCATCGGGTTTAACGCCGGCCTGCGTAATGGAATCTCCAAAAAATACAATGCGCTGCTTTTTCTGCACAAGGGTAAATGCGTTTAACATACAAAATGCGGTTGCTGCAATCAATAATTTTTTCATGGCTGATGCTGATTTGTGTTTTTTATGCGTCGTTTAATTAACTTTTTTTCCGTTTATAAATGTAGCAAACACCCTGGTTGTTAAAATTTTTTCCGGGGCTGTTTTCATTAAATCCTGGTCTAGTATGATAAAATCTGCAAACTTGCCTTTCTCCAAACTTCCTTTTTCAGTTTCTTCAAAATTTGCTTTGGCAGCCCAAATGGTCATACCCCGCAATGCCTGCTCACGCGTTAATGCATTTTCGGTTTGAAATCCATTGGCGGGAAAACCTTTGGCATCCTTTCTTACTACGGCGGCGTAGAAAGTTTTGAAAGGCGAAATGTCTTCTACCGGGAAGTCGGTACCCAGCGGCAGCCAGCCGTTTTGTTTCAACAAATCATTATAGGCATAAGCACCTTTTACGCGTTCTGCACCCAGGCGGTCGGCGGCCCAGTACATATCGGATGTGGCATGTGTGGGTTGAACCGATGGAATGATATTGTTTTCGCCAAACAATGCAAAATCACTTTGATTGATCACCTGCGCATGTTCAATGCGCCAGCGCAAATCATTTTTACCATTCAGCTGCCGTGCATTGGTTTGCAGGATGACCCGGTTGCCACTATCGCCAATGGCATGTGTACACATCTGGAAACCCATTTTATAAATAACAGCAGCAACAGAATCAAAATGCGTTGCCGGGCTTAATAAAAAACCTGTCCAGCCCGGTTTGTCATTGTACGGCTGCAGCAGGCAGGCACCCCTTGAACCCAATGCGCCGTCTCCATACACTTTAAACGAGCGTACATTGAGGTAATCGGTTTTTATTTTACCCCTGCTGGCAATGAAATCGAAATTCTTTTTATGGTCACTTAACATGGCATAAACCCGCATTTTCAGATCACCGGTTTTTTGCAGGCTGTCAATCAGCATTATCATTTCGTAATCCAGCCCGCAATCGTCAACCGTTGTTAGTCCCACGGCAAAACAATTGTTTTGAGCCCTCAGCAATGCTTCTTTTGTTGCTTCAATACCGGGAGCCGGAATTTTTGACCGCACCAATTCAACGGCGTTGTCAACCAGAATGCCGGTTAATTTTCCATTCTTCATTTCTACGGTGCCACCTGCCAATGTAACACCGGGTTTGATGCCTGCAAGGTCAAGTGCTTTTTGATTGGCAATGGCTGCATGTCCGTCTACCCTGGTAAGAAAAACAGGCCGATTGGGGTACAACGCATCCAGCTTTTCTTTTGAAGGAAATTCTTTCACGGGCCAATCGTTCTGATCCCATCCGCGGCCAATCATCCAGGCCGTACTATCTGTCGTTTTTCTGGCATCGCTTAAATTATGCAACACGTCTTCCCAGCTTTCCGTGCCCACCAGGTTTATTGTTTGCAGGCCCAGGCCATAACCCGTAAAATGTGCATGCGCATCAATAAAACCCGGGTATACAAATTGGCCACTGGCATCAATACTTTCTTTGGCCTCATAATTTTTCAGCAAACCGGCTGTGCTGCCGCTGGCAATAATTTTTCCATCTTTTACTGCAATGGATTCCACCACCGAAAATGAACTGTCAATGGTATATATGGTAGCAGCTTTTACAATTAAATCAACACTGGTTTTGTGGCTGCAGGAAAATAGTAAAAGCGAAATAGTAATGCTAAGAAAAATTTTGTTCATAAACGTGTTGTTGTTTGTGTGCGGGCAGCCCGGAAAGCTTTTTGCAACTGCTAATATAGGGGCTTCGTCGTATAAATTACCCATAAAGCTGCTGCAATTGATGCCGTTTGCTGACAAACCAACCTTCATTCTATTGTTTTGGGTGTTTCAAAAACAAGGCTGTTAAACAACACCGCCCCGTATTTCAGACGGGGCGGTGGAATCTTATTGCAAAAAAGGCTTCGTGGTTTACTGTAGTTTCACAATCCGCTCAATCACTACTTTGTTGTCGTACACCATTCTGATGGTATAGATGCCGTTTGCAAACCGGGTTAAATCCAGCGGAATGCTTGAGATGGCATTGCCATTGTATTGTTTTTGAATCACCACTTGTCCTGCAGGGTTGAGCACCACAATGCCTTTCAGGTTGGTGGGCCTGATGTAGTGGCGGATGTTGATCAGCCCATTGCTGGGGTTGGGTGCAATCAGGTAGCCTTGTGCTTTTAGTTTGGCAGGTAACAACAGCGGGTTGATGTTCACATTGTCGATATAAATATTGTTGCCATTGTTTGAAATATTGCGGAACACCAGCTGGAAGGTGCCGGTGCTGCCAGCCAGCCAGGGCGTAAGGTCTACACTGTCTTTTCTCCACTGGCTCTTGATGCCGGGTATAAAGCCGGTGGTATCGTTGGGCAGATAAACGGCAGGGAAGTTGGGACCACCGACGGTCTGCAGTTCTTCGCCCCATTTTTTATAGACGCTGATAAAGCTGACGCCACAATCTTTGGTGAGCAATACCTGCAATGTATCCAGTGGTACAGCGGTACTGCCGGGGTAGCGTGCAGTTACATGTGCCACATCAAACTTCAGGAAGACAGAGTCGGGTGCAGATAGCTGAAGCAATGGTGCATACAGGTCATCTTTGGCGCCGCTTGCTTTCTGTACATAATTGCGAATCCATGCCGATGCAAGACCTTCTGAGGAAGCTATGGTGGTTCTCTCCCAGGTATAGGCATTGGTTGATTTCACCAGTATCCAGTTGGCAGGCGGAAAGGCCGTTCCTTCAAAACCTTCTTTTACCGGTGGCTGAATGGGAGCCAGCACCAGCAGGTTTACTTTTAGGGTATCGTTCACCGTTACCTGGTCTGCCAGGCCATTGGGATCGCTGGTGTATACCGTAAGCACATGCGAACCAGAAGGAATATTGTTGATGGCATTTAACACTTGCTGTGCCGATTGCAATCTTGAAAGCACACCTGTCCACGGAATGCTGGTCAGCGTGCCATTATCAAGCCGGTAATTTATTTTCAGTGATGTAATCGTATCTTTTCCTTTATTGGCAAATACAAATGTAGGTGTGATGCTGGAGCCGCCGCAAAGAACCTGTGGCACATTCAGCAATGAAACCGCTGCTGCATCCCTGGTAGGAAGCGATGCGGCCGATACACTGATATCATCCAGGTAAGTATTGTTGCCAAATGCATTTGTATTGCGGATGCGGATGATCATTTTTTGTCCCGGTACAATATAGGGCGTAAGGTTTACCGATTCTAGTCTCCAGCGGTCGGGCTGTGCTGGCGTAGCCGAGAATGACCCAGTTTGGGCTGCTGTGATGGTTCTTAATGCGTTGCCGGTTTTTTTATACACCCTGTTATAGGTAAGTCCACCGTCGCCCGACACAAATATTTCAATGCCATCCCAGGCAGATACATCAACGGTATCGTAAGCTGCGTAAGCCACACTGAAGGTAAGCGAAGATGAATCTGAACTGCCCAGGCTGATGGCGGGTGATATCAATTCATCCAGCGTGCCTACCTGGTTAATGTTGTAATTGTTGAAATAAGCAGCACCCGCGGCGGTAAAACCAGACGTGCTGTTTCTTGTCCATGTGCTGCCATTGGGATTGAACAATGTCCACTGCGATGGCGGAAACGTAGCCGATGTAAAAGTTTCGGTGAAGGGTGCGGTGATGGCGCCGCCTGTTATGATAATGAATGATTGCAGCGTATCGTTGTTGGTAATATTGTCTGCCACACCATTGGGCGCAGAAGTAAATACGGTAAGGGTATGGCCGCCATTGGCAGCAAACGCAATATTGCCGAGGTTGAGTGCTGTATCAGAACCAGAAGGCAATGCCAGGGCAAATACTGTTGAAACAGGGGCGCCGCCATCAATGGCCAGGTTTACCGTCACGGAACTCAGGTTACCGGTGCCGGTATTTCTCACAATTGCCTTTAGGGGCGAATTGTTAAGATAGGTAGCCCTTCTTTCGGGTGTGCCACGCGGACTAACGGTTACCATAAACGCATCTGTAACAGGCACGGGTGGGGTAGCGCCATTGGATGTTTTCAATGCGGGGCGGTATAAATCAATACAGCTTTCAACTCTTTTGCGCTGTCCATCGGTAAACATAAAGATGGCACGGTCATCAAAATAATTCATAAAGCTGCCGTACACAATTCCGTAGGGTACATCTATGCAACCCACATTGTAGTTCACGCTGGGGTTGCCATATACAAAACCATCGGTGCTGGGGTTTCCTTTTTGATCGGGCGTATCATCGCCTTCTGGTCCGGCACCTGCGGCCAGTGGCCATCCATCCTGTATCCTGAAATCTGCATTGTTGCACTGCGCATTGTCGCCGAAAGTATGCCATAGGTAAAAATAATGCCCCAGCTCATGTGCCAGGGTGCCGCCTTCCGCATAAGAAGGATAATAACTGCGGGCTACATTGCTGGTAAAGGGCAGGGTAGCCGTACCTATTACAACACCTTGTGCACCACTACCGGTGGTAAACGGAAAAGTAGCGATGCCCAGGAGGCCCAGATCGTTGCCACTGAAAGTGCCCACCCAAACATTTGCGTATTGGGTTACATCCCATGCATCCAGTCCGCCGGTTGCGCTTGCTTTTATGCTTACGTGGTCGGGACTTGCACCTATGCGCCGTTCAATACCGGTTGTTAGCGTCCCATCGGGTTTACGCCTGGCCAGTACAAATTTCAACGGTATTCTTCCAATGCGGCTTGAAATTTCTTTTGGGATAACGCCTGTATAAGTATCTGCTTTTTTACCGGAGTAAGCCAGGTTCAGGGCTTCCACCTGTTCGTAAATATCGCGGTCGGTTACCCAGGCTTGCCTTTGTGCGGAATCTACAATGTGAAAAACAATGGGCACGATGATTTCGCCGGCTTCTACTCTTTCTCCTTTTGCATTCTGCTGGCGTTTAAGATAGGCATCGTATTGGCGCCGGCCCTCTGCTTTCCACTGATCAATAATGCCGGGATTGTTTTTGATGATGCGGTCCAGTTCTTCCATTGTTTCGCACCTGCGTAAAGGCTTGGGTATTTGTTTCTGTGCAGTAGTAATGAGGGTGGTCAGCACTAAGAAAGAAATCATCAAAAGAAAACGCTGCGTAAAATTTCTCATAAAACGTGCTTTGGTTTTAGTACTTCAGTTTTGGCTCTTCGCTTGTTAATGTAAACGGTTCTCAGATCAATACCATTATATCCGGTATTTGGTTGCCTGGCATATTCAAGGGAATTTCATTAGGTAACAACGTGTTTCCGTGCCGGGAGGGCGGGTATTGCGCATTGATGCAATCACCGCCTGTTTCAGTTAGCAAACACTGCCCGTAATAAATTGGATTGTACAGGCACTGGTTTTTATTTTCCAACAGTTTGCTGAGCCGGCAGGCCATCCATCATGCTGTATGGTAAAAACCGCGGTAAGATTGGTGCTGGTAAGGGAATTTTTATTGCAATCTTTTCTCCTCATAAAAGCAGTTGGCTAATATGCTAAAGTAAAGATTTTTTGCTTAGTATGCTGCATTTTGCGCAGGTCTTTTTTGCAGGATAAGGTATTCAACATGCAGTACTTAGAATAGCGGGATACTGCTGTTACCTCCTTTCTTTGCCGCAGCACAATAATGGATTAAATACCCGTTAAAAAATACCCGGAAACCATGAAGGCAAGCAGCGTTTTCAGATCTGTTATTTGGGGCGATGCGTAAGTGGTGGCGGCAGTTCTTTCCATCTGTTATTTGCCGCCGGGGGCTTTTTAAAAAAGAGCAACCAGACACAAAATAATGCGCTGGTTGCTTAATCATAACCGTCCCTGCTATTCTATCGTTGCATAACAAACAGCTGCCAGTTTGCTTTGCGGCATGTGTGGCAATGTATTGTTACAATAATTTGAGGTACTAAATCAGAGCAGGTTGAAATGGGGAGCGGTATGTATAATAACACAAAGCTACAATAGTTACCATAGCATTTCACAAATCCGGGGAGGATTTATTTTTAATTTTTTCATTGTAAATGATAACTAAGCAAACGGGTAATCGTTTACTCTTAATCATTTTTGAAACGGCATTATAACTCATGTAAAAACTGGTTGTGTACATAGTCTACAACCGTTACAAGACTGTTGCTTTGTTCATATACTTTCAGCTGGCGATCGGCGCCGGTGCCGTTTTCCAGCATCGATGGCACGAGGTTAATGATATGCCTGCTGCCGAGTGCATCCACCACGTCGTCAATAAAATCCAGCAGTTCGTAAATCAGTACACGGGTATTCACTTCTTCTTCTTTTCCGAAATCTATCAGGTGCCCGTCGATGCCATAACGGCCGGCCCGCCATTTGTTTTCGTTTATTAGTGCCCGTTGGTACATCATGTAGTTCATGTTTTTTGCACGCAGCTGAAACAGCTTTGCGCAAATACCCTGAAACAGTGCGGCTATGATGATGGTTTCTTTTACCGTCATCGGCACATCGCAGATGCGGAACTCTACGGTGTTAAAGAACGGATGTACGCGCAGGTCCCACCAGATCTTTTTAGCATTGTCTATACAGTTTGTTTTGATGAGCAGGTTTACATAACGGTCGTAGGCTTCAATGCTCTCAAAGTAATCGGGGATGCCGGTACGCGGAAATTTATCGAATACTTTTGTGCGGTACGATTTGTAGCCGGTCTTTCTGCCTTCCCAAAAAGGAGAATTGGTGCTGAGGGCATAAATATGGGGTAAGAAATACCTGGCGGAGTTGGCAATATGCATGGCCATATCCCTGTTTTCCATGCCCACGTGCACATGCAGCCCGAAAATTAAATTGCTGCGTGCGGCTTCCTGTAGTTCATTTACAATTTCATTGTAGCGAACATGGTCGGTAATCAGCTGGCTTTCCCAGTGGCTGAAAGGGTGGGTGCCCGATGCGCCTACCCAGAGATCCAGCGATTCGGCAATGCCTGAAATGGTGCGGCGAAGAAAACTTACATCTTTATAGGCTTCGTCTATGTTCTGGCAGATATCGGTACCTACTTCTACCACGGCCTGGTGCATTTCTGCCTTCACTTTGTCTTTGATGAGCTTCTGACCTTCGTGCACAATTTTTTGTTCATGGCTTTTGAGCTCCTTTGTTTTTGGATCCAGCACCATGTATTCCTCTTCTATGCCAAGGGTAAAATGTTTGTAGCTGATGTTTGCCATAGCAAAAAGTAATAAGTTAAAAGTAATAAGTTTTAAGTACAAAATTCCGGCTGCTTGTATGCGTAATAAGAGGAAGGAAGTTTACAGGTGCGTAAAAGCACTTAAAACTTGCTACTTATTATTTACCGCTTATACCAGCGGCTGTTTTGCACTGCCGCGTTTAATGTATTCGCCCCAGGTAAGATTGTCGGCACCGGGTATTTGCGCCAATGCTTTTTCGATGGCAAAATTGGCGGCGGTTTCTACCACCCAGTTAAAATTATCCTGGCCCACGCTGTTGATGTCTGCATCCGGCGCCGGGTTGCAAAAATCAATGGCATAAGGAACACCATCTCGGAGTGCCAGCTCCACGGTATTAAAGTCGTAGCCGAGGTAATGATTGATGCGCAGTACAATTTCTTCCATTAGCTGCAGTCTTTCGGGACTGGGTGCAAAATTGGCTACATAACGCAAGTGGTGCGGGTTGCGGGGTTCGTAGGGCATAATGCGGGTATACTTGCCGCCAATACAATAGCAACGGTAGTATTCATCAAAAATAATTTCTTCCTGCAGCAACATTACCAGCTGGCCGGTCTCACTGTGCTTTTGAAAAAAATCTTCTTTGTCGGTTAATTTGTACACGTGTTTCCAGCCGCCGCCTGCAAAAGGTTTCATATAGGCAGGAAAACCAATGTAGTTAAAGATGCTGCTCCAGTCGAGCGGATAAGCCAGGTTGGAAAAAGAATTGTCGGAAGTATCATCCGGGTGATCTTTGGAAGGCAGTATCACCGTTTTTGGAACGGGTACATTTATTTTGGTAGCGAGACAGTTGTTGAAAAATTTTTCATCGGCACTCCACCAAAAGGGGTTGTTGATAACGGCCGTGCCGGTCAGCGCTGCATTTTTAAGGTAAGCGCGGTAAAATGGAATGTCCTGGCTGATGCGGTCGATGATAACAGCATACTCTGTTGGTTCGCCCTGCATCACTTTATCGATGCGCACTGCTTCCGCCGTAATACCATTGATGTTTTTACTGTTTACACGATCGATAAATGCGGTTGGAAAGCTGCGTTCCTGTCCAAACAATATTCCGATTTTTTTCATAATAGTTAGTTTTATGATGGAAGCATTCGTCAAACTATTAAGTCGCCTTTATTTGAGCGGCAACCGGAATGACCGTTTCTGCTTAACCAAATATATTTTTATCGAATCAGAAAAACAAAAGAATATTTAGACAGCTATTTTGATGGAAACAGGCAACCGGCTTATTAAATACATGCAAACAATCCCGGATGGCACAGACCGCATTACAGCAAATAACAATACGATAATATTGGTGATTTAATTTGACTGATTTACTTATTTTTGACCGTATGCATGAAGACAAGACCACTGCTGTATTAACCGAACAACTGTCTATCGACTCCATTTTTTTACAACGCCCTGTAATCATCAGTTGCTTTTTGCCTAAAGGCGTGGAATACCCCGGGCAACTGGGTCTACTACTGATCAACGATGGTCAGAATATGGAAGAACTGGGACTGGCGGCCATGCTGGATGAATTGCTGGCTAAAAATGCCATTGAGCCCCTTGTTTGCGTAGCCATCCACGCAGGTGCCGAAAGAAAGGCGGAATATGGCACGGCCAACGCTGCAGATTATATGGGCAGGGGCGCAAAAGCCGGCTTGTACACCCGTTTTGTTTTTGAAGAACTGCTGCCTTTTATACATGAATCCTATGCCATCCGATCCTTTAAAGAAAAATCATTTGCGGGTTTTTCGCTGGGCGGACTGAGTGCACTGGACATTGTGTGGAATCATCCCAACGAGTTTTCCAGAGCAGGCATATTTTCCGGATCGCTTTGGTGGCGCACCCGCGCATTGGAGGATGGTTACAATGAAGAGACCGATCGCATCATGCATGCGCAGGTAAAAGCAGGTGGTTATTATCCCTGGCTGAAATTCTTTTTTGAAAGCGGTACTCTTGATGAAACGATGGACCGCAACAACAACGGCATCATAGATTCTATTGATGACACACTCAGCCTGATAGACGATTTGACCAATAAAGGATACAACCCGCAAACAGACATTGAATACCTGGAGCTGCCCGATGGCCAGCATGATATTGCAACCTGGGCCAGGGCCATGCCGGAGTTTTTAAAATGGGGATGGGGGAGGAAGATGTCTGAAGTCTGATTTTGTGATGCCCGCCCGTATGACCCTGTCAGAAGGGGCTGATTTCTTCAATTTCGTTATTCATAAGTCTATATTTTGTGGGATATGAATTTTGAAATTGCATTCTACGTGCTCTTTTGTGAGGGGGAACTCTTTTTTCTCTTTCCTGCTTAGCAACCCAGACAGTTTACAACGATGTGCAAAGTGTTTGCCTTGCCAGGCAATCCACTCCATTCTTTATATTTTATTGATCCGAAGCCAGCATGAACTGCTGTTCTTCATGCTGGTTTAAAAATAGGTATACAAAGCCGTTAGTTTCTTTTTGCACCCACTGCACGGAGAATGGCAGCCAGTTCTGCCGGTACGTGCTGCCCCATTGCCGTTTCCAAAAACCGTTGATGCGATTGTGTTTTTATAAACAGGCACATTTGGGCAGGCCGGCAATATCTCCGGTTTTATTTTCCAAAAAGCGCCGCATCTGGCGGCAACCGAAACAAACTGAGGCGCCGGAAGCCGGTGTCATATTAATAATTGTATATACATGGGGTTACAAAAAAATAAAACATGTTATTAAAAAAATTAAAACTGATTGAT
>Ga0075026_100000146_pt1 | contig 25315 bp, 15 predicted proteins | sample Str012_2_FD_71392 | JGI IMG/M metagenome (GOLD analysis project Ga0075026, IMG submission 71392) | Freshwater sediment microbial communities in response to fracking from Pennsylvania, USA - Straight Creek_MetaG_SC_2012 | ecosystem: Environmental > Aquatic > Freshwater > Creek > Sediment... | reverse complement strand
ACCCCGATTTTTTACACAGGGCTATTAAACAGGTTACGGATGTGATGGTGCACGATGTGTATTCGCCGCCGGTAGCAAGCCGTACCTATGCTTATATTTCCATTGCAGGCTATGAAGCGGCACGGTATGAAAACCCGCATTATTTAACCCTCGCCGGTCAGTTGCACGGGCTAACGCCTTTTGATGCCCCGGTTGCGGGCAAGCAATACAGTTACTCACTGGCAGCTGTAAACGCAATTTTACTGGTTGGCAAAACAATGGTAATATCGGATGAACTGGTGGAAGATTTCCGGAAAAAAATGCTGCAGGAATTTGCCGCTGCCGGCATGCCGCAGGATGTAGCCGACAACTCAATGGCATTTGGAAAAAGCATTGCAGACCATGTGCTTGCCTGGGCCGCCAAAGACAATTACAAACAAACCAGGGCCCTGCCTAAATACACGGTTATAGAAGATGAAGCCTCCTGGAAGCCAACACCACCTGCTTATATGAAAGCAGTTGAACCCTACTGGAGCCGGATCAGAACTTTTGCCGTGGATTCTGCCGCACAGTTTAAACCATTGCCTGCCACTGCCTTCTCGGCCGATACAAACAGCGTATTTTACAAGCAGGCAATAGAAGTTCAGCAAACCGGCATACAACTTACAGAAGAACAAAAACAGGTTGCCAATTTCTGGGATTGCAATCCTTTTAAGATGAATGTGAACGGGCATGTGATGTATGCAACCAGGAAAATATCGCCGGGTGGCCATTGGATAAATATAACGCGGCTGGCCTGCAGGCAAACGCATGCAAACCTGGTTCGCTCGGCAGAAGCCTATGCCTGTCTGTCGGTGGTACTGGCAGACGCATTTATCAGTTGCTGGGACGAGAAATACCGCAGCAGGGTTATCCGTCCCGAAACCTATATCAACCGGTATATCAGCCAGGCCTGGGTGCCCTTGTTGCAGACGCCGCCTTTTCCGGAATATACCAGTGGCCACAGCGTGGTATCTGCGGCTTCTTCGGTTGTGCTTGGCCGTTTGTTTGGCGAAAAATTTGTGTATACCGATTCAACCGAAGTGGAGTTCGATATACCGGTGCGCCACTTTAGTTCATTTCGCCAGGCTGCAGAAGAAGCGGCTGTCAGCCGTTTGTATGGCGGCATTCATTATATGGCAGCCATTAAAAACGGCTTGCTGGAAGGGGAGGCCGTCGGCAAATTCATTGCGGATAAGTTAAAAACAAAAATATCCACAACAGGTAAAATCAGGTAGTATACGTTTATTAAAATAGTTCCGATGAAAAAAATAACAACAGCCCTTGCCTTTGCAGGCATCTTTTTTTGTAGTGGCAGGGTGGCGTTTGCACAGGTTATCAAAGGAACATATGCTATAAAGAATGTGCAGACAGGCATGCTGCTGCGCATCAAGGATGCCAGCAAGGCCAATGGCACGCCGCTGGTTTCTTATAACCCGGTGAACTGGAAATGCATGACCTGGGATTTTCAGCACAAGGAAGATAATACCTACCAGTTGCGCAATTTGTTTTCCGGAAAAACATTTCAGCCGGTACAGGCAGCTGCAGAAGCCGTGGCAATGGAAGAACAACCTTTGCAGGCCGGTGCGGCGGCGCAGCAATATGAATTCATTGCCGCAGGTAAAAACAGTTACCTGATCCGTTTAAAAGGAACGGCGTTCTACCTGAGCCCGGCAAATGATAAAGGCAATACCAATACTGCCATTGTGCTTACCCAAAAGCACGATACGCCATTGCAGCAATGGACTATTTATGAACAGCACCCCGATTTTTAAACAGGGCCGGCGTGTTCATTAAGGAATTGAGTATCTTACCGCAGCAACTCAATATTTCATTCCTGTTATGAACGTTTTAAACCAGCTCAAACAACATAAAATTGTGGCCATTATACGTGGCGCAAACCCCAATGATGTAATGGACATTGTATATGCATTGCAGGCGGGTGGCATTCATGCGGTGGAGATTACACTCAATTCTGAAAATGCACTGGAACTTATAAAAAGTGTTTTCAGTAAAGTAAAAGAGGGTATGCTGGTAGGTGCAGGCACGGTATTAAATACAACTGCGGCACATGCGGCCATGGATGCGGGGGCGCAATTTATTATTTCACCTTCACTGGATACTGATACCATCCGCGTCACCAAAGAACGGGGCATTGTCAGCATTCCTGGTGCTTATACAGCTACTGAAATTGTGAAAGCGCATGCGGCGGGCGCCGACATTGTAAAAGTATTTCCGGCTTCCAGCCCGCAATACATAAAAGACATCGGAGGGCCGCTTTCACACATTCCACTGATGCCTACCGGCGGCGTTAATGTCTCCAATATACGGGCATTTCAGCAGGCAGGTGCAGTAGCATTTGGTATTGGCAGTGCACTGGTGAGCAGCCATGAACCGGTTAATGATCTTTATTTAAAAAAATTAACTGCCAGCGCCGCAGCATTTGTACAAGCCATCAGCCAACAATAAAACAGACCGGGTGTAGCGCATCAACATTGTATCTATGAAGCCATATTTTTTAAGCTGCGATTGGGGTACTTCTTCATTCAGGCTGCGCCTGGCGGATACTATAACAGGTGCCGTCATCAGCCAGTTGTCTGCTGCAGAGGGTATCGCCCATGCGTATGCGCTGTGGCAGCAATCAGGATTGGATGAAAGCAGGCGGATAGACTTTTACCTGTCGATTCTTAACAAATATTGCAGCCAGGTAATAAAAGCGGCAGGCATTGATGCCGGGCAAACACCCGTCATCATTTCCGGAATGGCATCTTCTTCTATTGGTATGCTGGAACTGCCCTATGCGCCCCTGCCTTTTGCAGTGGATGGATCGGGTTTGGTGGTAGAAGAAATAAAAGCAACAATAGCATTTCCGCAACCGGTATTACTGGTAGCAGGAGCTGCCACGGGCAAAGATGTAATGAGAGGAGAGGAGACACAATTGGTGGGTTGTGCAAAAGATGTCCGGGCGGGTCAGCAGGTATTTGTTTTTCCGGGCACACACTCTAAACACATCGTTGTTACGGCAGGCAAGGCTACAGACATTGAAACTTATATGACAGGTGAGTTTTTTGCGCTGCTGTCCAAACAAAGCATCCTGGCAGGCAGTGTTGCAGCGGGTGGTGATATGGATGACAACGACAACAAAGAAGCATTTGTGCAGGCTGTATGCGAAAGCAAAGACCAGAATTTACTGCACAGTAGTTTTATGGTGCGTACCAACCAATTGTTTAAAAAATATGCAGCAGCAGCCAACTGGTTTTACCTCAGCGGCCTCCTGATTGGTACCGAATTAAACAAGTTATTGAACAAGGGAACAGACAATATTACCATTGTAGGTGAAAAGAAATTGCAAGATCATTACCGGATTGCTTTGCAAGTATTGGATGCCGGTATACAAGTCAATACGACTGATGCTGACACCGCTATTATAAAGGGCCAAATGGTTATTTACCACCGGCTATTTTTGTAGGCAGTTACCGGCAACTTTCAGTTTTTGCAGTTGCAGCTGAATGCTTAATGCCGCAACTGTATGCGCAGCAAATACATATCGGCCGTCATGTACAGTGTTTTTTCATCGGCAGAGAAAGCACAATTGGAAACAAGTCCATCGAATTTTATTTTGCCGAGCAATTTGCCAGTTTTATTGAATATCCAGACGCCCCCGGGGCCGGTAGCAAATACATTTCCTTTCTTATCAATTTTCAAACCATCGGGCATGCCTGCTTCTGTTTTGGCCGCTTCGCTGGCATCGTAAAAAATTCTTGGATGGATAAGGGAATCGCCCTTCCCAAAATCATAGGCATACCAATAGGGTTTAAGCGGATCGGAATTGGCAATAATCAGTGTTTTCTGATCGGAGCTGATGCCGATACCATTGGGCCGGCTGACAGAATCCAGCAATAGAACAAGCCCGCCTGTTTTTTTTATTTTATAGACGCCCTGGAAGGAGAGCTCTTTCAGCGGGTCGTCCATGTTTTTCTCAAGGCCATAGGGAGGGTCAGTAAAAAGCAGGTCGCCATTACCGTTATATACCAGGTCGTTGGGACTGTTAAACTTTTTGCCCTTGTAATTATCAGTAAGCGTTGTAAAAACCGGCTGTGGTGTTTTTGTGCCTGCATTCATGGCAGCTACGCGCCGGTCGCCGTCCATACAAATAATAAGGCGGCCGTTTTTGTCGAGTATAAGTCCATTGGATCCTTTTTCGCCGCCGCGTGGTATGCTGCCGGTATAGCCGGAAGGGGTAAGATAGATCTCCTTTCCTTTTTTTTCGGTCCATTTGTAGATGATGTTTTGCGGCACGTCCGAAAACAGCAGCATTTTTTCGGACTCCACCCACACCGGCCCTTCGCACCAGTCGAAGCCATCTGCAATGATTTCTACTTTTGCCTGGCTGTCAATGATGGCGTCCAGTGCCGGATCTGTCTTTTCAACGTATCCTTTTTTTTGCTGGCAATAGTTTTTGCTGCAGCATAACATTACAACAAAAAGAAACAACAGGTATTTGCGCATAGTATTAAATTTTAACCGGAATCGGGATTGTTTATTATAAAGGCCAGGGTTACTGGTTTGTTTTTTCTGATTGTTTCATGTGCATGTATTCCGTTGGCGTCATTTTAAACTGTTTCAGAAAATTTCGCGAAAAATTGCTTTGTGAGCTGAAACCGGCCATATACGATATTTCATAAATTTTGTTGTCACCTTCCGCCAGTAATTCAGCTGCTTTTTTTAGCCGGGTAATATTGATCAGTTCCACAGGTGTGAGGTTAGAGATGGCTTTGATCTTCCGGTAGAGCGTTATGCGGCTCATGTTCATATTTTTTGCCAGTTGCTCCACGTCAAGATCTGCGTCTTCCATGTTTTTGCAAATGGTATCGTTCAATGATTCCAGAAAGCGTTCATCTGCTTTTGAATGTGCCATGCTTTTGATGTGTACCAGGGGTGAGCTGGCAAAAAAATCGCGGACCATATTGCGGTTGGCCAGCAGGCTGGCAATCTGCGCCAGCAGATGTTCTTTTGAAAAAGGCTTTTCAATATAGGCATCAGCGCCCAGTTCCAACCCTTCAATTTTTGATTGAATGGTATTTCTTGCAGTGAGCAGTATTACCGGCATGTGTGAATGCTCAAAATCGGATTTGATCCGTTTGCACAATTCAAATCCATCCATTTCCGGCATCATTACATCACTAATGACCAGTTGCACCGCTTCGGTAGCCAGTATTTTCAGCGCTTCCTGTCCGTCGGAGGCTTTCAACGACTTGTATTTTACGCTCAGGATTCTTTCGAGGAAATCCAGGATTTCTTCATCATCATCAACAAGTAGAATAGCAGGTAACATAGGCAACATTTAATTGGTGTTTATGAATGTGCGTTTCTTTTTTTGTTTGCCATGGGTTTCCGGTTTTAGCGGCAGCTCCAGTACAAATGTATTCAGTCCGTCTCTGCTGTCTTTCAGGTACAGCCTGCCATTGTGCAATTCTGCCAGCGATCTTGCCAGCGATAGACCGATGCCGGTGCCTTTTTGCTTCAGGGTTTCTTTGAGCCGGTAAAAGGGCTCAAATATTTTTTCGCTCATGTCTGCGGGAATGAGGTAGCCGTCGTTGCTGAATTCTGCAACCACCATTCCGTTTGTTTTTTCTGTTGTCAGCAACCGGATGTGCACGGCGCTTCCGGCATATTTAACCGCGTTGCTGAAAAGGTTGCTGAATATTTTACGCAGTGCTTCTTCATCGGCCATGGCAATCACGTGCTGCGGCGGCATATCAATGGTATAAGACAGGTTTCTTTTTTTTGCAACCGGCATAAAATTTAAGTATTCCTCCTGCACAATATTGCTGATGTCTGCACTGGTAAAATCGATGCTGAAACCTTTTTGTTCTGTTTGCCTGAAATCCAGGATCTGTGTAATGAGCGCTACCAGCCGGCTGGTGTTTCTTTCCATGGTAATCACATCCTCTTTAATTTCCGGCAGATCGTCAATTTTTTCGTGCAGGTTTTCTACCGGTCCTTTGATTAAGGTAAGCGGTGTGCGTATCTCGTGCGCCACAATGGTAAAGAAATTGATTTTGGCTTCGTAGATCTCTTTTTCTTTTTTGTCTTCCAGCCGGTTAAGGTAGGTACGGATAATAATATAACATGCACCTATAAACGCCGCCGCATATAGCAGCCAGGCATAAAGGGTGGCCCAGAATGGCGGGGTTATTTTTATTACCAGTTCTTTGGCGTTTTTTGGAAAGCGGCCATTGCCTGACACTTTCACCTTAAATGTATAAGTGCCGGGCGAGAGATTGGTGAAATATACTTTTCGGTTGGAAGGCAGAAATGTCCATTCCTTGTCCAGCCCCTCCATGATATAACTGTACTGCGTCATTTCAGGTGAGGTAAAGCTGAGTGCCGCAAAATCAATACTAAAGGATGAATGATCATAAGGGAGGGTGATTTTATCAGTATTGATAATGGAGTTCGACAGAAAAGAACTGTCTCGGTTGATTTCGAGCTCTTTGTTGTCTACCTGGAAACCGGTGATGTATACCGGTGGCAGAAAGATGCTTTGTGAAAAATTACCGGGATTGAAACTGATCATACCTTTTACGCTGCCAAAATAGAGATTGCCCATTGAATCTTTATAACCCGAGTGATAATTGAACTGATCATTGAGCAGGCCGTTGGTCCTCGTATATACTTTAAACGTTTCGGCAGCCGGGTTAAACTGCACGAGGCCTTTAGAAGTAGTTATCCATAAATTTTGCTGGTTGTCTTCCAGCGTTTTAAAAGTAAAATTGCCCGGCAACCCGTTTTTTACGGTGTAGCGTGTAATCGATTGCCGGCTTTCATTCAGTTTACAAAGACCGCCACCTTCCAATGAGAACCAGATATTGTGGTGGCTGTCTTCAAACACTGCATTGATATCGTTGTTGCTGAGGCTGTTTTTATTGTCCGGATCATTTTGAAATTGGCCCGATGCATGAGTGAGGGGGTTGTACCAGAATGCACCGTTGCCGTGGGTGCCCGCCCATATTACATGGTTGTGGTCTTCTATCAGGGATGCTACAAAAATATGTGCTGGTATCTCCAATGGCTGTTCAAAATTGTTTTCCTTAGGATTGAAGCGGTACATGCCGTTGCTGGTACCCACAAATATGTCACCTGTATGCGACTGCAGCAGGCAAAGTGCAAAATTACTTTTTAGATCATTTTTACCGGGCCCGGCCTTGAAATGTTTTTTTACGTTTCCGTTGCGGATGTCCATTATATCGATGCCATGTTCAAACGTGCCGATCCAGAGATCGTTGCCACTTACCAGCAAACCGTGAATATTGGAATACGCAATGTTGCCGCTGTTGCCGGTAGGTTTAAAATGGGTGATAAGGCCGGTTGCTTTGTTGAGTTTGTTGAGACCGGCATCCTCGGTGCCAATCCACAAATTGCCATAACCATCTTCGCAAATCTCGCGTACGGCGCTGCCACTAATGGCGTTACCGCTGTTGTCGGGAAAATATTTCTGGAAGCTGGCGTATTGTTTGGGATAATAATTCAATCCCCCAAAAAAAGTACCTGCCCATATACTTCCTTCCTTGTCTTTGCACAGGGTATAAACTGCATTGTCTGTTAGCGAATAAGGATCCAGGAATTTTTTTGAAAGGTTGGTGAATTGACCCGTGCTGGTTTGCAAAATAAAAAGACCCGATTCGGTTGCAAACCAAAATTCACCATTGCCAATGTTGAGTATATCGCGGACAAACACGGTGGTCTTGTCTGCATTGTATGTAAGTATATCCATGTAGGTGCCGCTGGCTTCATCAAATTTTTTAAGCCCCTGGCTGGTGGTGCCCACATATATAGATCCGTTGCCGGCAGGTTTAATGGTTTGTATCCAGTAAGAAGCCGGTTCGGGAGAATGAGAAAATAAATTGTAAGTAACAAAAGTGCTGGTAGCAGTATCAAATTTTTTCAGCAGGCCATTGTCAGTACCAAACCACATGCTGCCATCGTTTGCCATGCACATACAGGTGGCCCGGAAATAATTTGGCGCTAAATACCGGTGCAGTTGTTTCTTCTCAAAATTGTAATAACATACATTTTGCCTGGATACAAACCAAAGTTGCCCGCTTTTATCAGTGGCAATGGAAGATACATCTGTAAGTGAATCCAGGAACCGCACCATGCGCTCACCCTTATTATCGAACCGGTACAATCCTTTCTGGGAGCCAATCCACAGGGTTCCCTGTTCATCGCAAAATAATGAAAATATAAGATCCGGATAGAGGGATCGTTCGTTTTCGCCGGTGGTAAACAACTTAAAATGATAGCCATCAAAACGGTTGAGCCCTTCTTTGGTACCAAACCACATAAAACCATTTTTATCCTGTATGCTGGAAAAAACGGTGCTGTTGGATAGTCCGTTTTCTACCTGGTAATGCCTGAAATAATACGGTTGTGCCACCGCTTTAGTAATGCAGGCAATAAGCAGGAGCAGTAATAATAACAAGCGTAGTTGGCGCAAACGTTTCACCGTGTTCTTGAGATTTTAAAGATTCATGTTGTTTAAACAATGAACACAATTTTGAAAAGCAATCAGAAAAAATTAAGAATGTAACATTTTGAAAAAATTTTGATACATGCTGAATCAGCGGATAGATATTTTCTAAGTTCCTTCACATTGTGATTTAAAAGTAGGAATAATCTGCAATAAATCATGCAAACGATTACAACCATTATTAACTAACAACTGATTGCTGTATGAAATTTTCTACAAAGCATTCTTTGCCCGTTAATGCTTTCTCCGCACAAAGCATCGGGCAAAAAAGAAGGTCTTTCCTGTTTCTCCTCTTTTTATTGTGTTCTGTTGCATCCGCGTTTTCGCAGGGCAATGCAAAAATTACAGTCAGGGGTATTGTAGCTGATAGTGCCGGCGCCACGCTGAGCCAGGTTACAGTAGCCGAAAAAGGAACAAAAAATGCAGTTATTACATCGGCAGATGGTGCTTTCTCCATTGCGGTAAAAGGAGAAAATGCAGTACTGATTTTTTCATCAGTAGGCTTCCTGAACAAAGAAATCAAAGTTGGCAGTAAAAAAGATTTCCAGCTTTCACTCGACAGGGACACCAAAGACCTGAATGAAGTAGTGGTAGTAGGGTATGGATCCAGAAAAAAGGAGTCACTGACCGGCGCTATTTCTACTGTTACCGCAAAAGATCTTGACAGGGTACACGGTGGCTCTACAGTAAGCACAGGCCTTGCAGGAAAAATTCCCGGTCTTACCTTCCGCATGCCCGATGGTCGCCCCGGTGCTTCCGCCAATATACAAATCCGCAATATGGGTACACCGTTGTATGTAATTGATGGCATTCAGCAGGATGCCGGCCAGTTCAACAACCTTGCACCCAATGACGTGGAAAGCATTACTATATTAAAAGACGCTTCGGCCGCCATTTACGGTGTACGTGCAGCCAATGGCGTAGTAGTTGTAACCACCAAACGCGGCGCAACCGGCAGAAACAATATCAATGTTGATGCTTATGCCGGCTGGCAGGACTGGACAAGGTTTCCAAAAGTACTGACCAATTCGTATGATTATATGAGCTATCTGGCAGAAGCCCAGGTAAACAGTTATGGCAGCACCACCATCACACAGGCGGAGCTTGACAAATACAAACAGGGCGCCAGTGCCGGCGATGCCTACCGCAGTTTCGACTGGAGGAGCTATGTACTGTCTAACAGTGCGCCGCAGAATTCTGTGAACATAAATATGAACGGCGGATCCGATAAAGTGAATTATTATGTTTCGGCTACCAATCTTTACCAGAATTCGAAACTTGGAAAAGAATACCGTTTCAACCGTTCCAATATACAATCAAACGTTACCGCGAAATTGTCTAACCGTCTTAAATTTGGCGTAAACATCAACGGCCGTGTAGAAACCAGGCAAAACCCCGGTGTACCCGGTGGCGATGACTACTTTTTGGCAAGGCTGGCGGTATTGAGGAATACGCCGCTTGAAAGGCCTTATGCAAATGACAACCCGCTTTACCTGAATGATCTTGGCCCGCACCTGGAATCGAACTATGCATTTCTGAGTGAAAAATTATCGGGTAAATTCCGCAGCGACTGGCGTGTACTGCAATCCAACTTTAATGCAGAATACCAGGTGCCCGGCATTACGGGTCTTACGGTAAGAGGTGTTTATTCTTATTATGTTGCTGACGAACTGGAAAACAACCAGGAGTATACCTACAAAGCTTATACTTACAGACCGGCTACCAATACTTACGATGCTACCGGGGGCAGCACCAATCCATGGCGCGACCGTGAGCAAATCAAACAGATCAATACAACCGTACAGGGACAGATCAACTACAACAATTCATTTGGCCTGCATACCATTGGTGCTACTTTTGTTGCAGAAAGAATTACACTGGAAAACCGCCGCAACTGGATTCATGCTTCACCGGTTTCCAATAACCTGCCACTGGTTTATTTTCCCACTATCGATCAGTACCAGGACAGCCAGGACAAACAGGCACGTATTGGTTACATCGGCCGTGTGAACTACAGCTATGCCAATAAATATTTCCTGGAAGTTTCTGCAAGACGCGATGCGAGCTATTTGTTTGCACCCGATAAACGTGTTGGTTATTTCCCCGGCGTTTCCGGCGGATGGAGAATTACAGAGGAGCAATGGGTAAAACAATTGCTGGGTAATAAAAGTGTGCTGACAGATTTGAAACTAAGGGCTTCTTACGGCCAGTTGGGAGACGACAGGGCATTGAATGGCAGCGACCCGATTGTTCCGGCCTATGCATACCTCGAAGGGTATAATTACAACCAGGGTACTGCTATCCTCGATGGAAATGCGATTACCGTTTCACGCGATAAGGGCGTTCCCACCACAAGGATATCATGGTCTACCAGTAAGATAACAGACGTTGGCGCAGACTTTAGTTTCCTGAATGGTAAACTAACGGGCTCGGTTGACTGGTTTTACCGCAAACGCAGCGGGCTGGTAGGCAACAAAACAAATGTGCTGGTGCCGGTAGAGCTGGGCTATAGTTTGCCGCAGGAAAATGTAAACAGCGATGCACAGTCTGGAGAAGAAATGTCGCTGCTGTACAATGGCAAGGCCGGTAAACTGAGTTACCTTATTGGCGGCAATATCTCTTATACGCGTTCCAGGTTTTTGAACTCTTACAATCCATTGTATTTTAATTCGCTTGACCAATACCGCAACTCAGCGGAAAACCGGTACAGCAATATCGACTGGGGATACAAGGTAATCGGCCAGTTTACTTCGCAGGAACAGATCAGCAGTTACAAAGTGAATATAGACGGCAAGGGCAATACCAGCCTGATGCCCGGCGATTTGATTTATGAAGACATCAACGGCGATGGAAAAATAGATGGCAATGATGACCGTCCCATCAGCTACGGATATGGCACGCAGCCCAATATCAATTTTGGTTTTACGCTGGGCGCGGCCTACAAGAATTTTGATTTTCATGCAGACTTTTCCGGTGCAGCAGGTTATACCTGGTACCAGAACTGGGAATCGAGATGGGCATTTCAGAACAATGGTAACCTGAATACTATTTTTACAGACAGGTGGCACCACCAGAACCCGCTGGATGCATCTTCTCCATGGGTAGCCGGCAAGTATCCGCCCAACAGGTATAATATTGGTACCAACCACAGCGATTACAATCACAATTCTACTTTCTGGCTGCACAGCGCAAGGTATATACGTGCAAGAACGCTGGAGCTGGGTTATACCATTCCCTCCAATATACTGAGCAGGGTTAAAATTCAGAAAGCAAGATTTTATTTCAATGTCTATAACCTGTTCTCTATCGACAACCTGAAACAGTACAATGTAGACCCCGAAGTAGCGGATGACAACGGTCTGCAGTTTCCGCAGAACAAAGTAATCAACTTTGGTATTAACCTTTCTTTCTAACAATTGAGCCTGCAAAAGAAAATATAATCAACACATGAAAAAGATATTCACCATAACATTGTTTGCGCTGCTGCTGGTAGCAGGAGGTTGCAAAAAAGACAGTGCATTTTTAGACATACCGCCCATACAGGTTATTCCAAATGATGTGGCGTTTTCGGATCCTGCGCTGGTATTGTCCATCCTGGGCGATTTGTACAACCGCCAGGTAGATTTTTCGGGCCTCGACAATGGCTGGTCATCGTTTACAGATTTCAGTGAAAGCTTTCCTTCAGAAAATGGCAGCGCTTTTTTTGTACAGCGCACCAGCTGGGGATACGGAGAATGGAATACCTGGGACTATGGTTATATCCGAGACCTGAACCTGTTCATTCAGCGAGACAGTGCCGCTACGCAATTGTCGGCTGCTGACAAGGCGCGGTTCCTGGCAGAAGGCCGTTTTCTGCGGGCCAACTATTATTTTGAAATGGTAAAAAGAATGGGCGGCGTTCCGCTGATCACCAGCCCGCTGGTTTACGATTACAAAGGCGATGCTACTTACCTGCAGGTTCCCAGGGCAAAAGAATCGGCCGTGTATGATTTTATCATCAGCGAAGCAGAAGCCATCAAGAATTCATTGCCGGCCGATGTAAATGAAAAATCAAGGGCCACCAAAGCAGCCGTACTGGCCATGGAATCGAGGGCTGCACTGTATGCCGCTGCCATCGCAAAATACGGCGCCAATACGCCGCAGGTATCTCTTCCCGGCAATGAAGTGGGCATTCCTGCCAGCATGTCGGCTGCTTATTATACTAAGGCGCTGAACGCGGCCAAAGAAATCATCAGCAGTGCAGACGGCGGCAACGGAAGTGCCGGCAATTATTCGCTCTATAAAGTATTGCCCGATCTTTCAGACAATTTTGCAGCCATCTTTCTTGATAAAAGCAGTGTAAACCAGGAAGCCATTTTTGTGGAAGACTTTAAGGCGGGCGCCGGTAAAACACACGGTTTTACAACCAACGATCAGCCTTACTCGCTTTCTGATGAAGGCGGTGATGCAGGACGCCTGGACCCCTCTTTGAACCTGGTAGAAGCTTTTGAAAAGCTCGACAATACGTTTGCGCCCATACCAACAGTGGATGGCGGCGGCAATCCCATCTATTATGCACACCCACAGGATATTTTTGCCGGCCGCGATGCACGCTTAGCCGGTACCGTTATGACGCCGTTTGATGCCGCCAGCCCGTACCGGTTTAAAGGTGGTATCGTAGACATCTGGGCCGGTTACCTGCTGGGCGATGGTTCTGTTCTTACCAGCGATGAAGCCGGTCACCTGAAAACCCTGCCCGGCGGTACTTCTCCGGTGCAGGTGGTAGGCAAGGATGGCCCCATCAACGGGCTTGAACTGAGAACACAAAGTGGTTTTTATATCCGCAAATGGCTCGACCCCACCGTTGGTTCGGGCAGAAGGGGACGTGGCAGCGATGTTCCGCTGATACGTTACCGTTATGCTGAACTTTTGCTGAATGCTGCAGAAGCATCTTTTGAACTGGGACAAACTACCGCCGCCGCCGGTTTCATGAACAAAGTGCGTGCACGTGCCGGTTTAACCATTCCGCTGACAGCTGCTGATATTACGTTCGACCGTATTGTGCACGAACGCCGGGTGGAACTTGCATTTGAAGGACATATTCTGTTTGATATGAAACGCTGGAGAATTGCACACCAGGTTTGGGATGGTACACCCGTCAGCCTGAGCGATCTGAAAAGCAATATTGGCGTTGCCACCAAGCACAGCACCCAGCCCTGGGGATTATGGCCTTATCATTATTACAATCCCGGAAATGCCAACGATGGCAAATGGGTCTACAGGGAAGTTTTGCCAGCACTGGTTACCGGCGTTAACCGCTTCCAGTTTGGCAACTACTACTCACAGATAGGTGATAATGTTATTGCCGCCAATCCAAAAATCATCAGACAGCCTAACCAATAGCATCATCCAAAAAAATTAAGATTATGAAAAGAGCATTTCAATATATAACAGTGCTTGCTTTGTGTGCAGCAGGCATGTCTTGTAAAAAAGACAATTACAGTGAACCTGCATCCACACTTTCGGGCCGGGTGGTATACAAGGGAGAAGCCATTGGGGTAGAATACAACCAGGTGCCCATTCAGTTGTACCAGTTTGGTTTTGGAAAAGTAGGGCCCATCAATGAAACGTTTGCACCCGATGGCAGCTATTCTGCCGATTTGTTTGATGGCACGTACAAACTGATTATTCCAAACGGACAGGGGCCTTTTAAATGGAAACAACTGGCTTCCGGCGCACCCGATACCACTACCATTACACTGGCGGGCAGCCAGACGCTTGACCTGGAAGTAACGCCTTATTACATGATAAGAAACCCTTTGCTTACCGGCGGTTCGGGTAAAGTATCGGCTACGTTTAAATCCGAACAAATTATAACCGATGTGGCCAATGCAAAGAGTATAGAAAGAGTGACGCTGTACATCAACAAAACACAGTTTGTATCTGGTGCCAACAATATTGGTTCTTCTACCCTGAGTGGCACTGCAATTACAGACCCCAACAATATTGCATTAAATGTAACCGTACCGGGCATTGCACCGCAGACTTTTGTATATGCACGCATCGGTTTAAAGATTTCGGGTGTGGAAGATTTGATCTTCTCGCCATTGCAGAAAGTGACTTTTTGAGACAACAGGCAATCGTTAAAAATATAAACGAAAAACCAGGCCGGGCATCAATTTTTTTTTCAGTTTTGGTATAGCAATTGGTTTAAAAAAGAAAAGGGCGGCTCCATGTCCGCCTTTTTTTCTAGGGTTGCTCCACCAGTGCCAGCTTATAAAATTTTGGCGGCTTGTGAAAAGGCTCTAACTTTTGCGATTCTTAGCAACTTAAAAATTATGGTAATGAAATACAGGATATGGCTGCTGCTGGTACTGCTCGGTTCGGGCAAGCTTTTTTCGCAGCAACAATGGCAAATGGTAAAAGGGAGAATTGCAACAGCCTGGGCAGAAAAAGTTGATCCCAATAATCCATTGCCCGACTACCCACGCCCGCAAATGCAAAGGGGCAACTGGAAAAACCTGAATGGCTTGTGGCAATACAGCATCCTCCCAAAATCTTCCGAAACCATCCCCGCTTCGTTTGATGGAAAAATACTGGTTCCATTTGCAGTAGAGTCTGCCTTATCTGGCGTTGGGAAAACCGTGGGCAAAGACAGTGTATTGTGGTACCAGCGTTCTATTGTACTGCCGGCAGGTTTTAAAAACAATAATGTATTGCTGCAGTTTGGTGCAGCAGACTGGCTGTGCGAGGTGTATGTGAATGGCAAAAAAGCAGGCACTCACCAGGGTGGTTACGATCCATTTTCATTCGACATCACCGCATTGCTGAACAAAAAAGGCGAACAACAGGTTGCCGTTAGAATTTGGGATCCTTCAGACGATGGCCCGCAGCCAAGGGGAAAACAAATCAATAAGCCCAATGGTATCTGGTATACTCCGGTAACCGGTATCTGGCAAACTGTTTGGCTGGAAGCCGTTCCCAAAACCTATATCAGCGCTACAAAGCAGACGCCCGACCTGGACAAGAAAATGGTGCGGGTATCGGCTCAGGTAGAAAATGCAATAGAAGGCGATCAACTGCTTGTTTCCGCCTGGAAGGGTACACAAAAAATAGCAGAACAAACCATTGCTGCAACAGCGGAAGCAAATTTATCCATTACAGATCCCGAAATATGGTCGCCACAGCATCCTTTTTTATACGATTTAAAAATTGCCATCAGCCGTAAAGGAAAAATTGTTGACGAAGTGAGCAGTTATTTCGCCCTGCGCAAAATCTCCATGGCGGCCGATAACAATGGTATACAACGCATGATGCTGAACAACGGGTTTGTGTTTCAATACGGCCCGCTCGACCAGGGCTGGTGGCCCGATGGATTGTATACCGCACCTACCGATGAAGCACTGAAGTTTGACATTGAGCAAACAAAAGAAATGGGCTTTAACCTGATTCGCAAACACGTAAAGGTGGAGCCGGCACGCTGGTACCACTATTGCGACCAGTTGGGCATACTGGTATGGCAGGATATGCCAAGCGGCGACCTCGGCAACCGTTGGGAAAACCGGCCTGGTGTGTACGGAAGAGCAACCGATAAAGCCCGAACTCCTGCTTCAGAAGAGATATACAGAAGCGAATGGAAGGAAATCATGCAGGACCTTTATAACTTTCCGAGCATTGTGGTTTGGACGCCTTTTAACGAGGCCTGGGGACAGTTTAAAACAAAAGAAATCATAAACTGGACGATGCAGAAAGATCCATCCCGGCTGGTAAACACCGCTAGTGGTGGCAATTTTGAAGACGTGGGCCCCATTATTGATTTGCACAACTACCCCGAGCCATTGATGCCCGATCCGGCTTTGTTTGGCACCCAAAGAATACTGGTGCTGGGCGAGTTTGGCGGTTTGGGATTACCGGTAGAAAACCATACCTGGCAGGATAAAAACAACTGGGGCTACCAGAGCTTTAAAAACAAAGACGAACTGCTGAAACGGTACACCGAACTGATGGACAGGATACCCGCTTTGATAGAAAAAGGATTGTCGGCAGCAGTGTATACACAAACCACGGACGTGGAAGGTGAATCGAACGGGTTTATGACTTACGACCGCAAAGACATAAAAATGCCCGTGGCAACGCTAAAGGCGCTTCACGACAAAATATATGCAAGCGCCAAAAAAGTGAGCATGAAATAATCAGCCTGCCACTGCCATTGCACAGCTTGCGGGCAAGGGCCGGGTGCGTGTAATACTGGCAATTAATTTTGTACGTTATTTTTTTCAGGAGAAATAGATTGCCCAATGATCATCACAACAATATTACGAAGCGCCTGCTGTACCGGCATCTGCATTTTACTGCTGCCTGCGCCAAAACCCGCAGCACAAAAGATACAGGGGGCCGTGGTGCCCGCTACCGGGCTTTCCAACAATCTTTCCAACCAGTTTTATACAAACAACAAAGCACCGCTTACCCGGGAGTATTTTACCAAACTGCCGGTGACTGCTTTTAAACCCGGCGGCTGGCTAAAGCAGCAATTGCTATTGCAACGTGACGGGCTGACCGGTCATTTGGGCGAGATTAGCATCTGGCTTACCCGCAAAGACAATGCATGGCTCAACAAAGAGGGTTTGGGCAAATATGGCTGGGAAGAATTGCCCTACTGGCTAAAGGGCTATGCCAATATTGGGTATATGCTGGGCGACAAGGAAATGATCAAAGAAGCAAAATTCTGGATAGAATTTGTTTTGAAAAACCAAAGAGAAAACGGGGACTTTGGACCGATGGCCATGCCAAAGGGCAACCGCGATCTCTGGACCAATATGCCGATGCTGTGGTGCCTGCAATCTTATTACGAATACAGCAACGATGCCAGGGTACTAACGTTTATGAGCAAGTATTTTAAATGGGAGCTCAGCATACCCGATGAAAATTTCCTGGAAGACTACTGGGAAAAAAGCAGGGGTGGCGATAATATGTACAGCGTATACTGGCTGTACAACCGCACCGGCGAAAAATGGCTGCTGGACCTGGCAACAAAAATTGATAAGAATACGGCCGACTGGCGGCAGAAAGACAACCTGCCCAACTGGCACAATGTAAACATTGCACAATGTTTTCGCGAACCGGCCACTTACTGGATGCAGAGTAAAAACAATGCCGATCGCGATGCCACTTACAATGATTTCAGGCTGGTAAGAACCAGGTTTGGCCAGGTGCCCGGTGGCATGTGGGGTGGCGATGAAAATTCACGCAAAGGCTATGATGATCCGCGGCAGGCCGTAGAAACCTGTGGCATGGTGGAGCAAATGACCAGCGACCAGATGTTGCTGCGCTTTACCGGCGATAACCTCTGGGCCGACAATTGCGAAGACATTGCTTTCAATACTTTTCCGGCCGCGTTTATGCCCGACTATAAATCGCTGCGTTATTTAACGGCGCCCAATATGGTACTGAGTGACGATAAAAATCATTCGCCCGGTATTGATAATGCGGGGCCTTTTTTAATGATGAACCCCTTTAGCAGCCGGTGCTGCCAGCACAACCATGCGGCAGGCTGGGTATATTATGCAGAAAACGCGTGGATGGCCACACCCGATAACGGGCTTGCGGCACAATTTTATACAGAAGGAAGCATCACCGCAAAAGCAGGAGATGGTACCGATGTAACCATTACCGAAAAGACAAAATACCCTTTTGAAGAAGAAGTTGGCTTCACGGTTGCGCTGGCCCACCAGTCTAATTTTCCGCTTTACCTGCGGGTGCCGGCCTGGTGCAATAAACCTGAAGTGTTTGTAAACGGCCGGAAAATAAAAATTACGGCTGTGCCAGGTAGTTATATTGTACTCAGCGGCAGCTGGAAAAACGGTGATAAAATAAAGCTGGCATTGCCAATGGAAATAAAGGTAAGGCAATGGACTGCCAATAAAAACAGTGTGAGCGTCAACTACGGGCCGCTTACTTTTTCGCTCGGCATCAAAGAAACCTACCTGCAAAAAAACAGCCGCGAGAGCGCACAGGGCGATGCCAAATGGCAGGAGAATGCAGATGCACAGAAATGGCCATCGTATGAAATCACACCGGCATCTGCCTGGAACTATGGTTTGCTGCTCAACAATGAGGCCCCCGAAAAATCATTTGAAGTGGTACACAACGGATGGCCAAAAGACAATAACCCGTTTGTGAGCAATGCAGCGCCCATCACACTTGTGGCCAGGGCAAAGCAAATTCCGTTGTGGACGATTGATCAATATGGGCTTTGCGCTGTGCTGCCACCCAGCCCCGTACATACCGAAGGAAAAGCAGTGGAAGTAAAACTGGTGCCCATGGGCGGGGCTAGGTTAAGGATTGCCGCGTTTCCGGTAGTGGAGTAGTTGTTGCCCATCAAACATAGATCAGCAATAAAAAGATTGCGTACAAAATACCTGGTATCATGTTCCTTAAAAAAAACTTCGTTTATTTTTTAATAGTTACCTGCACGGGCATTGCAGCGTTTGCGCAATCACCAAAAACATTTACCAATCCGTTGCTTCCATCGGGGCCCGATCCCTATTCATTTTACAAAGACGGCTATTACTATTATACGCATACGCTGGGCAACCGCGTGGGTTTGTGGAAAGCCAGGAGCCTGGCAGATTTGAAAACAGCGGAATTTACTATTATCTACAAACCAGCGCCGGGCAACGCCTGGTCAAAAGAATTGTGGGCGCCGGAAGTGCTGTTTTTGCAGGGAAAATGGTATGCCTATTTTGCGGCAGACAGCGGCAGCAATAGAAACCACCGGCTTTATGTGCTGGAAAACGCATCCGCCGATCCCATGAAAGGCGAATGGGTGATGAAGGGAAAGATCACAGACCCATCCGACAAATGGGCCATCGATGGCGATGTATTTGAATACAAAAAACAATTGTACATGGTATGGTCGGGCTGGCAAGGCGATGCCAACGGGGAGCAGGATATTTATATAGCCCGTATGAAAAATCCATGGACGATAGAAGGCCAACGGGTACGCATCAGCGCACCTATGTATAGTTGGGAAAAAATAGGTGATTTGAAAAATGAAACACCCCCGCACATCAATGTAAACGAAGGGCCGCAGGCATTGGTGCACGGCAATGATTTGTTTGTTGTATACTCCGCCAGTGCCTGCTGGACGGATGCTTACGCCCTCGGCCAGCTGCGGTTTACAGGGGGCAAAAACCTGCTGGATGCCGCAAAATGGATCAAGTCAGCAACACCAGTTTTTCAGCAATCGCCGGCGAATGCTGTATTTGCAACCGGGCACAATTCATTTTTTGTATCACCCAATGGCAAAGAAAACTGGATACTCTATCATGCCAACAGCAACCCCGGCGATGGTTGCGGCAACAAAAGATCGCCCAGGGCGCAGCCCTTTACCTGGAACAAAGATGGCTCACCCAATTTTGGAATACCCGTTAAGGAAGGAACGCCACTGGCCATTCCTGCAGAATAAAATACTACATGAAAAAGCAACCGATGAAAAAAATATTGATGACCGGCTTTATTGCGCTGCTGTATGGCATTGCTGCGGCACAACAGTTCAGGGCACCGGCCTACCCACTGGTAACGCATGATCCTTATTTTAGCATTTGGTCAACTACCGATCAGCTCACCGGTTCGCCCACCAAACACTGGACCGGCACCGACCATTCACTGGTTGGATTGATAAAAGTAGACGGCACCATTTACCGTTTCCTGGGTGATAAAGAAAAGCCCTATAAAACAATGCTGCCAGCAGCAGATGAAACCAATTATGAAGCCGCATATACGGAAACAGCACCTGCAGCAGGCTGGAACGAACTCGCTTTCAATGACAGCCAGTGGAAAAAAGGGATGGCGCCTTTCGGCGATAACAAATCCATCGACAAAACCATGTGGCTGACAAAGGATATCTGGGTGCGCCGGTCTTTTGCAGTCAGTAGTGATGTGTCGTTAAAAAAATTATTCCTGAAGCTGCAGCACGACGACAATGTGGAAGTGTTTCTGAACGGCGGCCTTGTTTTTAAGCAAATTGGCTGGACGGGCAAATATCTTTACCTGCCCATCAGCGATGCCATCAAACAAAAGATCAGGAAAGGAAAAAATGTGCTGGCCATTCATGTAGAGAACACAGCAGGTGGCGCCAGGCTGGATGCCGGTATTGTGGAAGAACCTGCAGATGCAAAAGAAGATGCCGTAAAAATTGCCAGCCAGCAATCCGTGACGCTGAATGCCACACAAACCATTTACCAGTTTACTTGCGGTAAAGCAGATCTTACGCTCACATTTACTTCGCCACTGCTGGCCAATGATTTGAATTTGATGTCGAGACCGGTTACTTATATCAATACCCTTGTTACATCCAATGATGGCGCTGCGCACGATGTACAATTGTATTTTGGTGCATCTACAGATATTGCCAGCAACACCGCGGCGCAGGCAGTAAAAGCGGAGCAGTATACTGCCAAAGGACTTTCCATCCTGAAAGCAGGAACCGTGGAGCAGCCCGTTTTGCAGAAAAGGGGCGATGATTTGCGCATCGACTGGGGCTATATGTATGTGGCCGTACCAAGTATCACTGGTTTGCAACAATCGGTTACCGCGTCTCGCAATCTCTCACAATCTTTTACAAAACCTGCAGCCAATACCACTACGGGCAAACACCTTACGCTGAACAGTGTGGTGAACCTGGGCAAGGTAAACAGTAAAGGCAGGGAACAGCTTTTCTTAATTGGCTACGATGATTTGTATGCCATCCAGTATTTTAAAGAAAACCTGCAAGCATGGTGGAAGCAACAGCCCGGTACCGGCATTGAACAGCAATTGGCCGAAGCAGCGGCCGGATACCAGGATGTCATTAAAAGATGCGAAGCGTTTAACCAGCAATTGTATACGGATGCCGTAAAAGCCGGCGGAGAAAATTATGCCCGTCTCTGCGAACTGGCCTATCGCCAAAGCATAGCCGCACATAAACTGCTGAAAAGCCCGCAGGGAGAAATTCTTTTCCTTTCCAAAGAAAATTACAGCAACGGATCCATTAATACGGTAGACATTACCTATCCCTCAGCGCCTTTGTACCTGCTGTACAATCCCGAATTATTGAAAGGCATGCTGAATGGTATTTTTTATTACAGCGAGAGCGGCAAATGGACAAAGCCATTTGCGGCACACGACCTGGGCAAATACCCGCTGGCCAACGGCGAAGATTATGGCGAAGGCATGCCAGTGGAGGAGTCGGGCAATATGACTATTCTTGCAGCTGCCATTGCTAAAGTGGAAGGCAACGCAGCATATGCAAAAAAACATTGGGCTACTTTAACGCGCTGGACCGATTACCTGGTAAAAGAAGGCTTTGACCCCGCCAACCAATTGTGTACCGATGATTTTGCGGGCCATCTTGCCCGCAATGCCAACCTTTCTGCAAAAGCCATTGTGGGTATCGGCGGCTATGCAATGATGGCCGATATGCTGGGCGAGAAAGACACCGCCGCCAAATACAGGGCCATTGCAAAAGACATGGCCATCCGCTGGGAACAAATGTGCGATGAAGGAGATCACTTTGCATTAACGTTCAACAAGAACGGCACCTGGAGCCAGAAATATAATATCGTATGGGATAAAGTGCTGGGGCTGGATTTGTTCCGCAAAGAAGTTTACGATAAGGAAGTGAAGTTTTACCTCGGCAAACAAAATGAATACGGCTTGCCACTCGACAGCCGCATGAGCTACACCAAGTCTGACTGGATTTTATGGAGCGCTGTACTGGCAGGCAGCGAACAGGATTTTCTGGCACTGGTAAACCCAGTATACAAATATGCCACAGAAACCAGCTCACGGGTACCCCTAAGCGACTGGCATGAAACGAAAAACGGGAAGATGGTGGGCTTCCAGGCAAGGAGCGTGGTAGGCGGTTATTTTATGAAGATGCTGGAACAGAAATTTAAAAAATAGACAGATGCAGGCTGTCCTGAAATATAGTTTGCTGTTTTTTTGTCTTGCGGGTGCGCAGGCCCGTGCGCAAGACGCTGTGGCATTGACGCACTATGTGTTTGCCACCTTTACCAATGGCAAAGTGCTGCAAAAAAATGGCAGTACCGATGCCGCAAATCTGAACTACAATGTATTGAGCAAAGAGATGATTTTTGAAGCTTCGCCGGGTCAGTACATGGCATTGGCCGACCCTGAAAAGATGGATACCGTTTTTATACAGGACAGAAAGTTTGTACCGGTTGGCAGCAACGGTTTTTATGAACTGCTGACAGGCACACCCTATCCTTTGTTACTGGAATACACCTGCACCATCCGTGAACCCGGTAGTGATATCGGCTACGGCATGTCTTCGGTAACCACCGCATCACCCGCTGTAAAATCACTGATACAAAGCGGCGGGGCCTACAGCCTCAAATTGCCCGATGGCTTCCAGGTGGTAACCAGCGCCAGCTTCTGGATTCTGAAAGATGGCAAATACCAAAAGGCAAACAATGCCAAACAGTGGATGGCGCTGTTTCCTGGTAAAAAAGAGGTTATCAGCGGATGGGTCAGGAAGGCCAATACCAATTTTTCAAAAAAGCAGGACCTGGTTGATTTGATGAAACAGTTACAGTAACACAAGCGTGGAATTTGGCAAGGCCACTGGTATTTTCCGGCAAAGAAGAAAATTATACTATCTTACCCGGTCAGGCGACAGGAGTACATGTTCAGCATAAATTTAAAATTACATTTCAATAAAACACAATGAAAGCAAACGGTAAGCTATTTTTCTTTGTCCTCTTGTTGCTGGTCGGCAACGGTGTGTTCGCTCAAAAAAATAAAAAAGCAGTAATGGAAATGCCGGCACCCGGTAAGGTATGGACTGCAGAAAAAGCCAATGCGTGGTACGCCACGCACAAATGGCTCAGCGGCGCCAATTATATTCCGGCTACTGCCATTAACCAGTTAGAGATGTGGCAGGCGGCTACTTTTGATCCGGCTACCATTGACAAAGAGCTGGGTTGGGCACAAAGCATCGGTTTTAATACCATGCGGGTATTCCTGCATTCGCTGGCCTGGAAGCAAGACCCCGATGGATTTAAAAAAAGAGTAGATCAATTTCTGACCATTGCTGATAAACACCATATTCAACCGCTGTTTGTTTTCTTTGATGATTGCTGGAACAAAGAACCTAAATCAGGCTTGCAGCCAGCACCGAAGACAGGCATACACAATTCTGGCTGGGTGCAAGACCCCGGCCAGCCGGCTTCGGCAGACAGCAGCAATTTTGCCGGGCTTGAAAAATATGTGAAAGATGTTCTGGGCAGTTTTGCGCACGACAAACGCATCCTGCTTTGGGATTTATACAATGAGCCGGGCAACAGCGGCAAAGGAGATGCAACACTGCCATTGCTGGCAAAAATATTTGAATGGGCCCGCATGGTGAATCCCGATCAGCCAGTGAGTGCAGGTATGTGGGACTGGAACCTGACCAATCTCAATATCTTTCAAACGAGCAATTCTGATGTAATCACCTACCACGATTATAATGAATTGCCCATGCACCAGCGGGTAATTGCTATTTTAAAAGCCAGTGGTAAACCGCTTATTTGTACAGAATACATGGCACGTACCCGCAACAGTCGTTTTGCAACCGTTATGCCCATGCTTAAAAAAGAAAATGTGGCCGCCATCAACTGGGGATTTGTAGATGGCAAAACCAATACTATTTATGCCTGGGATACCCCCTTAGCCGATGGCAGCCAGCCTATTGAGTGGTTTCATGATATTTTCAAAAAAGATGGCACGCCCTACCGCGAGGACGAAGTAAACCTGATAAAAAAGCTGAATGGTGTTCAATAATACCAAATGGTTTTTCTCATATAGCGTTTTAGCAGTCAAACCGGGTGTATTTACACCGGGTTTCTTTACTACTTTTATACCCAGCCAACATGAGTGATACCATATCCAAAGTAACCTTGCAGGACATTGCCCGAACGTTAAACATAACAGCGGCCACGGTTTCGCGTGCCCTGAACAACCATCCTGCAATTAAAGAGGCTACCAAAAAAATGGTAAAGGATACGGCACTTAAACTCAATTACCAGCCCAATAAAATTGCTTCTTCATTAAGGCTGGGCAAATCAAATATCATCGGCGTCATCATTCCCAGTGCAGAAATCAATTTCTTTGGATCTGTGATACATGGCATTGAAAAGATTGCCAATGAAAACAATTACAATGTACTTATCTACCAGTCGAACGAATTGTACGAATATGAGAAGAAAGGGGTGCAGGCATTCCTGCAATCGCAGGTAGATGGTGTACTGGCATCTATTTCAAAAGAATCCATGAACCTGGATCATTACATGGAAATAAAAAGACGGGGCGTGCCATTGGTGCTGTTCGACCGGGCGAGTGATGAACTGGGCGTTTCTTCCGTGGTGGTAGATGACTACGCCGGCGCATTTGCGGCAACCCGGCACCTGGTAGACCAGGGTTGCAAACGCATTGCCCATATTGGCGGTCAGCAGCACGTGAGCATTTTTAACCAGCGTTTGAAAGGATACATCGATGCATTGAATGTGAACCGGATACCGGTAGACGATGATCTGATTGTTTATGGTAAAGTAAGTATCGAATCCGGCAGGGAATGCATGAACCAGTTGCTGGCGGGCAACAAAAAGCCCGATGGCGTTTTTGCCGTTGAAGATTTTACGGCACTTGGCGCCATGCAGGCCATCAAAGCCGCTGGTAAAGTAATGCCCGAAGAGATTGCCATAGTGGGCTTCGCCAATGAAGCTTTTGGTGAATACATTACAC
>Ga0075026_100000145_pt1 | contig 25389 bp, 23 predicted proteins | sample Str012_2_FD_71392 | JGI IMG/M metagenome (GOLD analysis project Ga0075026, IMG submission 71392) | Freshwater sediment microbial communities in response to fracking from Pennsylvania, USA - Straight Creek_MetaG_SC_2012 | ecosystem: Environmental > Aquatic > Freshwater > Creek > Sediment... | reverse complement strand
CCGCTCGCCTCGATCACCAGGATCGCGGCGACGATGGGGGAACCAAAGATCACCGAGATGGCCGCAAAGCTGCCGGCTGCGGCGAGGACGAGCAGCAACATGGGTGGCGCGTCCTTCTTGGCCAGGTTCACCGCGAACACCGCGAGACCCCCACCGATCGCGATCAGCGGTGCTTCCGGGCCGAGCACCAGGCCGAGGCCGAGCGTCGCCAGCGCGGCGAGCGCGACGCCCGGCACCATGTTCGGTGCGGTGGCGCCCATCTGCAGCCCGTTGGCCGGCACGTGACCGCCGTTGCCGGGCAGCTTCACGATCGCGACCGCCACCGGAAACCCGGCAAGCACGAGGAACGGTATCGGCCACCAGTTGGGCATCGTGTCGTAGCCCACGGCGTCGGGAAGGTCGCTGAACACGCCCAGCTGGATCTGGTGCACCAGCTCGAGGAAACCCCACGACGCGAGCGACACGAACACGCCGATGATCGCAGCGAACACGAGCAGCACGACGAAGCTGCGGCTGCGCAGCATCGCGTCAGGGTCCATCGGCGGCGGTGCCGCGGCCGATGGCGGCGGAGTTTCAGCCATTGATCACGTCCCCCCGGGCCAAACGAAGACCGGAACTTATCAGGATGACGGCGGTGCCGGTGGGGTACATGCGGCAGGCACGATGAGCGCGAAGAATTCGTCGAGCAACGAGGTGTCGCCGTCGATCGCGATCGACTCGGCGATCCCCCACGTGGCCGCGTCGAGGAGCCCGGCAAAGGTCAGCGGCGGGATGAGGAGCTCAACACCGGCGGCGGTGGTTTGCTCGACGATGAAGTCGGCGAGCGTGCGACGCGTCGTGCGCTGGTGCTCGGCCAGCCGTGCCTTGACCTCCGGGTTGCGCACCGCGTAGAGCCGCACCTCCATGTGCAGGGCGAGGTCGTCGGCGGTGCCGAGGAGCGTGTCGCGCCACAGTGCTGCGAGTTCAGACGGGCCGAAGTCGCTCCGGTGTCCGAGCCGGACCGACAACGTCTGCAACCGCGTCGCCACGTCGCGGTCGGCGACGGCGAAGAAGAGTTCTTCCTTGCCGGAGAAGTTCTTGTAGATCGCACCCCGCGTGAAGCCGGCGACTTCGGCGATCTCTTCGAGCGGTGCCCCCTCAAACCCTCTCCGACCGAAGACTTCGGCCGCCGCGGCCACGATCGTGTCGCGGGTGAGCTCCCGGCGGCGCTCCCGGGTGAGCCGTTCGACCGTCACGACGATGTTGTATCACAGATACATATCTGTATAGTAAGATACAGCTCTGTATCTCAAGCTGCGGGAGGCTCCCCATGAGCACATGTTGGATCGAGACGCGGTGGATCGAGACGGGTTGGACCGGGAAGGCGCGGGCGCGGCGAGCCGACCCCCGGCCCGCAACCGTGGCCGTCGCCGAGATCGCCACCCCGAGCGGCCCAGAGGCTGCGGCCGAGGCCTTCGAGTGGATGAACCGTCAGCTCAGCTGGCAATCCCGCCTGGCCGAGCTCGAGGGCGTCGGAGTCACGACTCGCCGACGAGCGCGAACGAGTTCACGTACATGATGCGCAACGCCGGGTGGACGGCCCAGGCCTCACACTCCGGCGATCCCCACCGCCCGACGCGAGCTTCCACCAACGGTCGCATCCGCTTGAACGTGATCTCGGCCTCGGGGTCGTCGAACTCGTAGAAGTGCAGGTAGCGCGGATCCTCGCGAGTCACGTTCTCGTACGGCGTGATCATCGTGAACCCGGGCACGCCCGCTTCGACGATGTAGTTGAGGTGCACGAAGTCGCCCCAATCGCGCAGGGCCTGCGCGTCGGCGGGGGTCGTCGGGCTGATGAGCACGAGTGACAACGACACGGTCGGCTTGCCGGTGAGGCGGCCCTGCCCCGGGCGCGGCGTGCGAACGAAATGGTGACCGCTGATCCCCGGCGGGGTCGGCGGCGCGACGAAGTCGGGGGTGCACTCGTACACCCCAAGCGTGTCGAACTCGGGGAGTTCACGCGGAAGGTCGGGCCGGTCGCGGTACACGTTGCGCCACCAGGTCGCGCGCTGCACGCCGGGCTGCGCGAGCACGTTCTTGACCCGCTCGCCCGCGTAGTCGTCGGGTGATGCTTCGGTCATCTCCAGGTACAGGACGGGCGTCTCGCGGTCTTCCATGTCGCCTCCCCCACACGTGCCGACGGACCATCATGCCCCGTAAGGTGCGGGTCTGCATCGCGTCGAAGGGAGCCGTCATGAGTGAGGTCGTCGTCGTCACCGGCATCGGGGGTATGGGCATCGCGTGCGCACGGCGCCTCGGACCCGGTCGCGAGCTCGTCGTGGCCGACTTCAACGGGGAGAAGCTCGAGCGAGAGGCGGAGACCCTCCGGCGCGACGGTTTGGCGGTGACCCCGCACGTGGTCGACGTGTCGGACCGCGAGTCGGTGGGCCGGCTCGCCGAGGCCGCGTCCCGTCTCGGAGCGTTGCGCACGCTCGTGCACACCGCCGGACTCTCCCCGACCCAGGCCACCGCGGAACGCGTGCTCGAAGTCGACATGCTCGGCACCGACTACGTGCTCGCTGCGTTCCTGGAACTGGTGACCGACGGAACCGTCGCCGTGTGCATCGCGAGCATGGCCGGCTACATGGCTGCGCTCTCGCCCGAACAGGAGTTCGCGCTGGCCACCGCCAAGACCGACGATCTTCTGGCGACGCTCGGACCCATCGGCGACGACTTCGGCTCGACCTACGGGGTCGCCAAGCGAATCAACCAGCTCCGCGTCGAGCAGGCCGCCGCACCGTGGGGCGCGCGGGGCGGACGGGTGGTGAGCATCAGCCCGGGGATCATTTCGACACCGATGGGTCGTCAGGAGCTCGAAGAGGGCGCGGGCGAGCAGATGCAGGGCATGCTCGACCTCTCACCGATCCCGCGCATCGGAACCGCGGAGGACATCGCGTCGGCGGTCCAGTGGCTGGCCAGTCCGGCGGCGTCCTTCGTGACCGGCTGCGACCTGCGGGTCGACGGTGGCGTGACCGCCGCCATCCGCGCTCTCATGGGCTGAGCCGACGCGGGGGCGTCACTCCCACTCGATGGTGGCGGGTGGTTTGCTCGAGATGTCGAGCACCACCCGGTTGACGCCCTCGACTTCGTTGGTGATCCGCGTCGAAATCCGTTCGAGCAGGTCGGTCGGGAGGCGGGCCCAATCGGCGGTCATCGCATCTTCACTCGTGATCGGTCGCAGCACGATCGGGTGCGCGTACGTGCGGCCGTCGCCTTGCACGCCGACCGAGCGCACGTCGGCGAGCAGCACGACGGGAAACTGCCAGACCTCGCGCTCCAACCCTGCGGCTTCGAGCTCTTCGCGCGCGATGGCGTCGGCCTCGCGCACCGTCGCCAACCGGTCCGCATCGACGGCGCCGACGATGCGGATAGCGAGCCCAGGGCCCGGGAACGGCTGGCGCCAGACCATCGACTCGGGGAGTCCCAGTTCCAAGCCGACCGAACGCACTTCGTCCTTGAACAACGCCTTCAACGGTTCGATGAGCTCGAACTGCAGATCATCGGGCAGGCCGCCGACGTTGTGGTGGCTCTTGATGTTGGCGGTGCCGGTGCCACCGCCTGATTCGACGACGTCGGGGTAGAGCGTGCCCTGCACGAGGAACTCGACGTCGCCCTGGCCCTCGGCCGCGATGACACGCGCCGCGACTTCTTCGAACGTGCGGATGAACTCGGTGCCGATGATCTTGCGCTTGGTCTCGGGATCGATCACGTCGCGCAGTGCCGTGAGGAACTTCTCCGACGCGTCGACGACAATGAGGCGAATGCCAGTGGCGGCGACGTAATCACGCTCGACCTGCTCACGTTCACCTTTGCGCAGCAGCCCGTGGTCGACGAACACGCACGTGAGTTGGTCGCCGACGGCGCGATGCACGAGCGCGGCCGCGACCGCGGAGTCGACACCACCGGAGAGGCCGCACAGCACGTGCCGGTCACCCACACGCGAGCGAACATCGGCCACGGCGTCGTCGATGATGTTCGCCGTGGTCCACGTGGGAGCGATGCCGGCACCGTCGTAGAGGAAGTGCTCGAGCATGGTCTGACCGTGCGCGGTGTGCATGACCTCGGGGTGCCATTGCAGCCCGAACAGCTGCCGCTGGGGTTGCTCGAAGGCCGCGATCTCCGCGCCGTCGGTGGCGCCGGTGACCCGGAAGCCCGACGGTGCAACCACCACCGCGTCGCGGTGCGACATCCACACCGGCTGCTTCACCGGCTGGCCGGCGAACAGCACCGCGCCGGGGTCGACGGTTGCCGTCGTGCGGCCGAACTCGGCGCCTTCGGTGCGCTTGACCGTGCCGCCCAGCGCCTCGGCCATCACCTGGAAGCCGTAACAGATCCCGAGCGTCGGTACCCCGGCGGCGAACAGCGCGCCGTCGATCGACGGCGCGCCCTCGGCGTACACGCTGGCCGGGCCACCCGACAGGATCACCGCGGCCGGCCGCTTCGCCAACATCTCGTCGACGGGCATCGCGTGGGGCACGATCTCGCTGTACACGTGGGCTTCCCGCACGCGCCGAGCGATCAGCTGCGCATACTGCGCGCCGAAGTCGACGACCAGGACGGGTCCCGGCTGCGTCGGATCGCCGGCCGGCTGACTCATCCGCTGATCGTACCCGGCGTCGTGCGCCGGCAGACCGCTGCCATAGCCTGGGTCGTCTCGAACCCGGAGGAACAATGGCGAACCCCACGCTGAACGAGAAGCGCTTCAAGGCAATCGCGAAGGACGATCAGGTCGGGTGGGCCGCACCGGTCGAGCTCGCCCACGCCGAGGCCACGGGCACCCCACCGCCCGAAACGCGCGTCGCGCACATGACCGCCAACGGCGCGTTCGCGAAGACGTTCGCCCTCTTCCTCATCGTGCTCGCGGGCGCGACGGTCGGCTGGTCACAGACCACCGTCTCCACCACCGGCCACGCGCAGATCCCGGGCTGGGCGTGGCTCTGCCTGTTCGTCGCGTTCGGACTCGCGATGGTGTGCGTGTTCAAGCCGAAGGCGTCACCGATCCTGGCGCCGCTCTACGCGATCGTCGAGGGCCTCTTCCTGGGGGTGATCTCGAAGGCGTTCGAGGTGCAGTGGGACGGCATCGTGTTCCAGGCGGTGCTCGCGGTCGTGGGGGTGTTCTTCGCCACGCTCGCGCTCTACGTGTTCGGCGTCGTGAAAGTCACCCGCAAGTTTCAGATGATCGTGATCGGCGCGACCTTCGGCATCCTGCTGCTCTATGTGTTCGCCGCGTTGCTGTCGTTGCTCGGCGTCGACGTTGTGTTCTGGAACCAACCGAGCGTGCTCGGCATCGCGGTGAGCGTCGCGATCTGTTGCGTGGCGTCGCTCAACCTGTTCCTCGACTACGAGTTCATCCGCCAGTCGTCGATCAACGGCGCGCCGAAGTACATGGAGTGGTACAGCGCGTTCGGCATCATGGTGACGCTGGTCTGGATCTACCTCGAGATGCTGCGGCTGCTGTCGCTACTTCGCCGCTGATCGATCGCACGCCAGCAGCGCGGTCGGTATCCCTTCGCGCAGGGGTGCATCGTTCACCGACGCGGCGCCGTCGAACGGCCGGGCGAGGGTGAGGATCAGTGCCAGGTTCAGCGCGACCAGCAGCGTGACCGCACCCATGAGCACGACGTGCCATCGCCGGTGCTGGGTGTCGAGGACGCTCATGATGGCGACGAGCACGATGCTGGTCGCGATGATCACGGCCAGCAAGACGTCGGGGAGTCCCGACGCGGCCGACGACACCCGGGCGCGACGCGCGCTGGCGACGTACGACAGCTGGCTCACCGCCGACGCGTAGAACGGCGAGCTCGTCGCCGACGGCGGCGCGTTGGCGACGGTGAGAAACAACTTCTGGAGCGCCTTGGCCGACGCCGGATCGGGGCCGTCGTGATCCGCGAGGTACGGGATCTCCGAACACACGACCGAGCGGACGTAGGCGATCGTCTGCCCCTGGATCGCCACGCGAGTCGCCGGGGGCAGCACGCCGGCGTTGTAGTAGACCGCGGTGAGCGCGGCGGCTTCGTCGGACAGATGGGCGTTGGCGTCGTTGAGGGTCTGCCACTCGTTGACGACGACGAAGGCCACCAGCACCGCGTAGAGCGCGGCGATCACGCCGACGACGGTGGTGACGCTGCTACTCGTCCGGGTGCGAACGTCGTCTTCGATGGTTCGCGCCGAGAGCCACGACAGCAGCGCGGCAACGACAAACCCGATCGAGAGGAGCAGCAGGAACAACACGACCGTCGGGAGGCCGACGAGCCACTGCATCGCGCCCTCCGCCTACGCGGCGGGGGTATCGGTGACGGCCTCACGCTCCGGCCGGCCGACGAACTCCACGACCGCGATTGCGGCGAGCACGATCAACGCGATCACCAACACGGTCAAACCCGAGACCGTGTCGACCGCGACCAACACGCCGACCCCGAGGGCGACGATCAGGATGCGCAATCCCATCTTGTGGCGGGCGACCCATGCCGAGAATCCCGACGGTGCGCTGAGGCGCTCGCGATTCGTGAACACGTCGCGGGCCCGCACCGCGCCGGCGCTGGGACCAGCCAGCCACGCCCCGAACGCGATCACCAGGCCGACCACGAAGAAGGCGCGACCCCCGAGGCGTAGGCCGTGGAGGATCTGGTCGTAGGCCGCACCGCCCGCCTGCTTGCCGTCGGCCTGGGAGAACAGGTCGAGGTACGGCCCGCGCCCGACGTTGAGCCCGACGAGCACGACCGCCACACCCGCGGAGATGCCGAGACCCGAGCGCAGGATCGTGCGGCGGCGGTTCGGCGAGAGCGCGATCGCGGCTGCGAAACACAGGAGCATCAGGACGGGCAGCAACCACGCCACCGACTGCAGAGCATCGACGCCATCCTGCACCGTACCGAGCCACGGCCACCGGAAGAGCTCGATGGACGTGTTCACCTGCTGGCCGCCATTCACCTTGCTCACGTCGAAGCCGAGGGCGGTGATCTTGGCTCGCACCTTCTTGGCCGCACCCGAGAGGTCGAGGGAGACGGTGCCGTTGTTGACTTTGACGCGCGACGTCGATCCGGTGAGCGCGGCGACCACCTGCGGCTGCACGCGACGGTTGGCCGATTCCCAGATGTTGGCGAACTGGTCCGAGCTCAGCAGTTTGAGCGCGGCTTCGTGCACGACCTGCTGGAGCGCGGCGGTCATCGCCGGCGCGGCCCGTTTCGCCCGAGCGGGCAACGCGTCCTGGAGACGGTTCGCGAGATCGGACTTCTCCATGATCCGCGTCGTGATGCGGTTGGCGCCGGCCTCCTGGATGGCAGGGTTGTGCGCCAGCGGCGCCACCGCGGCGACGTAGTTGTCGGTGTTGAACAGCGTGTTGTCGGTCCAGACCGCGATGAGGCTCAGGGGGGCGAGCACGCAACCGAAAACAACGAGGAACCCGACGAAGAACCGGCGCAGCCGCCCGGGCCGATGATCAGAGTCCGGTTCGGTTGGTGTCGCTTCGTCCGCCATCGCGCCATTCTGTCAGGCCTCGACGCGCCACGCATCACCCAAGGGGGGTGAAGCTGACCGAGATCAGCTGTACTGCACCCGAACGTGGCGGGCGTACGCAACCGGATCGATCTCGACGTCTTCGAGCACGTGGAAGAACTCCGACGCCGTCATCATGAAGCGGATGCCTTCCTGCTCGAGCACCGGGAGGTCGGCCACCGGCGTGCCCGGGAGGTCGCGCAACACCAGCTTCCCCTCGACGCCCTCGCAGGTCTCGGGCTTCACGGTCTGGTGCAACGTGACCAGGAACGGGCCGGCATCGAAGCCGTCGCCCGACACCGCGGGGAGGAACTTGTACCAGAACTGCTGCGCCGGGTAAGGAGCCGGCACCGGCATACTCGCGGTGACGTCGCCGACGACTTCGATGATGGTGACGCTCTGGCGGGTGACGCTCGCGTGCACGTGGTTCCCGTCGCGAGTGAACTCGAGCTGGGCCAACTTCTTCGGTTCGCCGTAGGTCTCGCGGCTGACCGACACCGCGGGCTCGAGGTCGATGGGCATCACCGCGCAGAACTGACCGAGCTGATCTCCGTACATCGCGTCGAGGAGGAAGGAACAGACGATCTCGTGCAGATGACCGTCGACCTCGATGCGCGTGAAGTGCACGCGTACCCGGGCCTCAGGCGGCGCGGTGAGCGGCGGCGGCAGCACCTGCGCGTGCAGCTCGGGATCGGTGAGATACGTGACCTCGAGTCGCGCGTTCGCTGGGTACGGCACCGTTGCGTCGTGCTTCGGCGCGGGCTCCTGGATCCAGCGGTTCTCGGCCATGCCGGTCACGTCTCCTTCAGTCGTTCAGACATCGGCGAGTGACGCGCCCACTTCCACGCCGGTGAGCCAGGGCCGCCCGGCCTTCCGGTACGGCTCCCATTTGGCGAACACCGCTTCGTCGGTCTGGCCGAGGTCGTCGAGCGTAGGGCCGATCCGTTCGGCGATCGGGCGCAGCCGTTCGGCGTCGAAGCCGTAGAAGTCGACCTGGTTGCCCCCGAGGATCTGCGCGGTTTCGTCGACGGGGATGTCCCAAAACCGGTCCCTCAGGAACTCGCGCGTGTAGGGCCACGTCCCTTCCGGATGGGGGAAGTCGTTCCCCCACATGATGTTGCCGACGCCGATCTCGTAGCGTCGGCCGAGCTCGCGGCGACGCGTGTTCGACGCGCCGATCTTCACGTTGCGGTCGAAGTACTCGCTCGGGAGCATGGTCAGGATGCCGCGCGTGTTGACCATCTTGCGCATGCCGTGGTCGCGCGTCGCCATCATGTCGACCCGCCAGAGAAGATCGGCCGCCCAGAAACAGCCGGCCTCGGTGACCGCCAACTTCAGCGACGGGAACCGCTCGAACACGCCCGTGAGCAGCATGAACCAGAGCGGACGCGCGGTGAAGAAGATGGTCTCGTACCCGTAGACGCTCATCCACCCGCTCACTTCGCCGTAGTCGTCGCGGGGTGCCGGGCCGGAGTGGCAATGCACCGGCAGGCGCAACTCTTCGCACACCGACCATACCGCGTCGTAGCGGTAGCTCGTGTAGGAGTCGTGGCCGTCCCACCGCGGCGGGATGATCACTCCGCCGGTGAGACCGTCGGCGTGCGCGCGACGGATCTCCGTGATCGCGCCGTCGAGATCGTCGAGGATCGGCGCGACGATGAGTCCGGCGCGCCGTTCCGGACTCGCTCCGCACAATTCGGCAGCCCACCGGTTGTAGGCGCGCGCGCCGGCGAGAAGGTGCGCAGGGCTGTGGGTGACAACCGGGTTGAAGCCGGCGCCAAACGGTGCCCCCATCGAGCCGGTGACGGCATCAGGTCCGGGGAACACCACTTCGGCGGCGACGCCGTCGCGGTCGAGCTCGCGGTCGCGGGTGGCGGCGTCCCATGCGCCGCGCAGACCGACCTCGTGGAGGCTGTTGCCGTCGTCGTCCTCGCCGAACCATTCCTCTTGGAACTCGGCGTCACCGACGAAGTCACCCGCCGCCTGCGCCGCGGCCCGACGTTCGTCGATGATCCGTTGCCGTTCGGCCAGCTCGTCGTCGAAGTCGGATCGGAATGCAGGATCGAGGTAGTCGCGGTACGCGGGCGCGTTGGGACCCGCGTGACAGTCGGCCGAGATCACGAGATAGCGCTCCACCGTGCCTCCTCAGACGTTGGCGGGTGCTTGGTCGCGGAACGCCATGCTCTGCGCGCCGTCGGGGATCGCGTCGAGGCCGGCCATCACTTCGCTGACCGACGGACCGAACTGCGCCGCCAGCGGTGCGAGCTGGTCGAGGTCGAAGCCGTAGACGCGTGCCGCGTTCTCGCCCAGCATCGCCCGGACTTCGGGTTCGGGGACCCCGCCGAAGGTCATGCGGATCGCCTCGTGCGAGAAGGGCGTGGTGCCTTCGAGGTGCGGGTAGTCGCTGCCCCACATGATGTGATCGACGCCGATCCGATCTCGCCGCGCGCAGTCGTCGCGGTGCAGGAAGCTCGCGGCCACCGCACAGTTCGTCTCCCAGTACTCGCTCGGCATGCGCTCGAGCAGCTGCGGATCTACGAACCGCATCACGCCGACGTTGCCCTGGGAGATCTGGGCGTAGAAGTTGTCCATCACGTCGAGCGCGTCGCGAATCCACGCGCTGCCCTGTTCGGCGAGTACGAGGCACAGGCCGGGAAAGCGGTCGAACACTCCCGCGAGGATGAACGTCCACAGCGGGCGATGCGAGAACCACGCCGTCTCCATGATCCAGAGCGACAACGACGCGGGATGCTCGCCGTAGTCGGGCGAGCTGCTCCCGCCGTGCGCGTTCACGAGCACACCGCGCTCGGCGCACGCGCGCCACACCGGGTCGTAGACGTGCGAATGGAGCGGAGGGATGGGCGCGTCGGGTGGCACACCGGGCAGGAGCACGCCACCGCGCAGCCCGTGGTCGGCGATCCAGTGGACGTCGCGCACCGCTTCGTCGACGTCGTTGAGCAGGAGCTGACCGATTCCGGCTCGGCGCGCCGGATACTCCGCGCACCAGTCGGCCAGCCAACGGTTGTGCGCGCGCAGTCCGGCGAGCCGCAACTCGAAGTCGTCGGGCGAGGGCGCGGTCGCGACCAGCGCGCCGCGCGCGTAGAAGGGTGGGATGGTGTTGGGGTAGAGGATCTCAGCCACGATGCCGTCGGCTTCGAGCTCGCGCATCCGGCGGGTGCTGTCCCAGTTGCGATCGGCGTCGGGGACCACGAGATCGCCATACGGGCTGACAAAGTGCGCGGCCCAGTCGTCGAAGGCTTCGTGGTAGCGCGCCTCGAGGAACGGGCGGTAGTCGAGCAGGTCAGCGCCGGCGTGGGTGTCAGCCGAGATCACGGTGTACCGGTCCATGGGGTTACGGTACTGCGGTGCGTGACCTGGGGGGCAAGGTCGCCGTGGTGACCGGCGGCGGCGGAGGGATCGGACGGGCGCTCGGTGAGCGATTCCTGGCCGAGGGTATGAAGGTGGTGCTCGCCGACATCGACGAGCCACTGCTCGCCGCCACGGTTGCCGAGCTGTCCTCGAAGCACGGTGATGTGGTCGGCGTGCCCACCGACGTGTCGCGAATCGAGTCGGTCGAACTCCTGCGCGATGCCGCGCTCGAGCGCTTCGGCGCGGTCCACCTCGTGTGCAACAACGCGGGGATCCCGTCGGGTTCCGACGGCGCGCTCTGGCAACACCACGTGAACGACTGGCGCTGGGCAGTCCACGTCAACCTGTTCGGCGTGATCCATGGCATCAACACGTTCGTGCCGGTGCTGCTCGAACAGCGCGAGCCCGGGCATGTCGTCAACACTTCGTCGTCGAACGGCACGTTCGCTCCGCTGAGCAACAGCGCGGTGTACGCGACGACCAAGGCCGCGGTCACCAACGTCACCGAGTGCCTGTGGGGTCAGTTGCGCGCGATGGACTCGCCGGTGCAGGTGTCGCTCCTGCTCCCATCGACGCGCACACCCGGTGCGCTGAACACCGGCATCTGGCGGCCCGGACGCAACCGACCGGAACGCTACGCGCGTCCGGGACAGGCGCCGGTGGAGGGGCGCGACGCGCTCACACCGTTCGTCGAGCAGCTCGAACGACACGGTCAGGAATTGGTGTTCGCACCACTCGAGGAGGTCGCCGACATCGCGCTCGCCGGCATCCTCGCCGACCAGTTCTGGATCTACCTCCCCGGCGAGCGGTCGACCGCGACGATCGACGCCCGGGCGGCGTCGATGCGCGACGCGACCGCGCCCGACTACCTCGTCGCACCGTCGCCCTGGAACGTCCCCAAGGACGAGGAGTCGTGAGAATGAGGGCGACGGTCACCCTCGACCCCGACACCGAGGCGCTGGTCCGGCGCCGGATGCTCAGACGAGGGGTCGACGCGGCCAGCTCTCGAAGCCTGACGTAGGGTCGCCGGCGTGATCCGACACGAAGACCGGTTCGTCGAGCTCGAAGGCGCGCACAACTTCCGCGATCTCGGTGGACTCCCCACGCGCGACGGCGCGCGCACTCGAACCGGTGTGATGTTTCGCAGCGACGCGTTGCACAACCTCGCACGCACCGACGTCGAGCGCTTCGCCGCGCTGGGCGTGCGGACCGTCGTCGACCTGCGATCGACCGCCGAACTGGATCGCACCGGCCGTGGGCCGCTCGAAACGACCGACATCGAGTGGATGCACGCACCGCTCAGCCACAGTGACGCGGGCGTACAGGTCCTTCCCCCCGCGCTGGCCGACGGTGACCTCGGCCGTCACTACACCGAGAGCCTCACCGAGCGCACCGAGACCCTCGCGCAGGTGATCACCCACCTCGCGGTGGCCGACCACGTCCCGGCGGTGTTCCACTGCAGCGCGGGCAAGGACCGCACCGGCATCGTCGCCGCGCTCCTGCTGTCACTGGTCGGTGTCGACGACACCGTGATCGTCGAGGACTACGCGCTCACCGACGACCGGATGGCCCGCGTGATCGCGCAACTCCGCGCGTCGGACGACTTCGTCGAACCGCCCACTCCCATCGCTGCCCGCGTCGCGCGCGCCGAGGCGTCGTCGATGGAGACGTTCCTCGGAGCCATCGCGCGCACCTACGGCGACGCGACCGGTTGGGCACGCGCCGCCGGCATCAGCGACGCCACCATCGCGTCGCTGCACACCGTGCTCGTGGAGCAGCCACCGTCGCGCTGACGCTCACGAAGCCCTGGCCACTTCTAGGGCGCGGAGTCTGACGACGGGGAGGGTGGTTCGGCTTCGGCCGGTGGCGCGGGCGCCGCAACGCGTGTGAGTTCGAGGGTGAGCCGGGTGAGTTGGTCGCGGAGTGCAGCCACCTCGCGGGTGAGAACGGTGATCGAGGTCGTACCGTCGGCTTGGTCCGGGACGGGTGGAGTTTCGGCGGCGTCGGCGTCGTCGGTGGGTGCGGTAGTGGAATCGATCCGGAAGAAGCTCGCGAGCGAGCCAGCGAGCAACCCGAGCACCGCCACCCCGGTGAACATGATCATGACGCCGGCAACCCGGCCGGTCGTCGTCTTGGGCACGATGTCGCCGTACCCCACGGTGGTCAACGTGACGACACCCCACCAGAGCGCGTCGCCGAAGGTCGCGAACCCGGGGTTGGTCGGATGTTCGGCGCCGTACGCGACTGCGGCGCCGAACACGACCACGAGCCCGGCAACCAAGGCCACCCGACCGAGGCGTTCGAAGAGCCGGCGGGCTCCCTTGGTGGCCATGGCCAGACGGGCGATGCGCGCCAGGCGGATGAGCAGTACGAACTTCGCTTCGCTCGGTCCGAAGATCAAGAACCAGGGTGCCGTGAGCACGACGACCGACAAGTCGAACCGGCCGAGCCAGGTGGTGAGGTAGTGGGTCAGGCGTCGCTCGTGAACGACGAAGTCGACGATGAACACGATCCAGGCCACGATGTTGACGACCGCGGCGAGCACCGATCGTGTGCTGCCGGGGGCCAGGACGATCGGCAGGATCGCCGACAGCACAAGCGGCAACGCGAACCGCTTATCGAACTGCTCGAGTGCAGCCGCGTCCTCGGGCGACCGCGCCTGTCCTGGCAACGCGGCTCCCGCAGTGCCGTTCATCGGGAGAATCATGAAGCAGCACGAGGGCCGGGACGCGGATCCAAGGCGGTGCGTGTTAGCTTCACCCCCGCTGCGCCGTCCGTGGCCGCGGCGTCGAGTGGTTGACGGAGGGTCTCTTCATGGTGGTTGCGTCGAACTGGGGCACCGGACAGGTGTTCCTCGAAATGCTGTACTTCTTCCTGTTCTTCATCTGGATCTGGCTGCTGATCATCGTCTTCGCCGACATCTTCCGAAGCCACGATCTCGGCGGTTTCGCGAAGGCCCTCTGGGTGATCTTCGTCATCATCGCTCCGTACCTCGGGGTCTTCGTGTACCTCATCGCCCGGGGACACAAGATGTCGGAGCACGCCATCGAATCGGCGCAAGCCCAGGACGCCGCGCAGCGCGCCTACATCCAGAGCACGGTCGGCGCGGCTCCGAGCGCCGCTGACGAGATCGCACGGCTCGCCGACCTGAAGGCGAACGGCACGATCAGCGATGCCGAGTTCGAACAGGCGAAGGCCAAAGCACTCAGCAGCTGAGTTTCAATCGGCGCCCGGGTGCGGCGCACCGAACGAACGGATGATGATGACCGAAGTATCGCTTGATGAGCTGGGCCCGGTTGACTACATCGTTGTCGAGTTTCCGGCGGCGACGAGCAACTTCACCGGCGAGATGGTGTCGGAGTTGCTCTCGTTGGTCGACCGGGGCCTCATCCGCGTGATCGACGTTTTGATCCTCACCAAGAACGAGGACGGCACCGTCGATGCCGTGGAGCTCGAGGATGTCGGCGACCTCGGGGAGCTCGAGAAGCTCGAAACCGAGTTGGCCGAACTCTTGGCCGAGGAGGACGTCGAGCACCTGGCGGCGGCGATGGACCCCGGCAGCACTGCGGGTGTCCTCATCTGGGAGAACCTGTGGGCGGCGCCGTTCGCAGCCGCCGCGCGCCGTTCAGGGGGTCAGTTGATCGCCAACGGAAGGATCCCGATCCAGGCCATCATCGCCTCGATCGCGGCCGACGAAGCATCAGCAACCGAGGGAGACTGAACATGCCGCTCAGACCAGGTCGTGTCGGAAGAGTGGGCGTCATCGGCGCGCCGGTCGCGAAGACCGCGGTGGTCGCCGCCGCGGTCACACCGGGCCCGTCGCCCATCGCGAAGACCGCGGTCGTTGCCGCGGCCGTGACCCCGGGACGACGTCGCCGCATCTGAACCTGCCGACGACCCGGCGCGATCAGGTCGGGCGCGCGAACGCCGCGTCGATCTCGGCGAGCCGGGCCAGATCCAGCCGAGCCCCGAGGGATTCGAACGCGGCACGCGCGGCCTGCAGTTCACCGTGCGCGCGTTTCTGTTCGCCGTGTTCGAGCAGGGCGCGGGCGAGCAACGCGCGCGTGCGGGCCCGGTCGTAGGGCGCGTTCGCGTCGCGCCACAGATCCGCGGCTCGCCGGAGATACTCCACCGCGCCGGTGCTGTCGCCGTCGGCGAGGAGCACCGCACCCTGAGCACTGTCGGCGGCAGCCTCGATCGCCGGGCTCGCGAACACGGCCGCGAGTTCGGCGAGCTCGGTGGCAGCCGACCGCGCCGTCGCGATGTCGTCGTCGGCGAGGGCGATCTCGACCTGGGCGGGGAGCAACCGGGCGCGCGCGAGGTTGTTCCAGCCCGCCTCCGCGAGCGCAGCGCCGATCGAGGCCACGGCGCCCGCGGTGTCGCCTCGGGCCAACAACAGGAAGGCGGTTCCCGGCTGAGGTGGCGCCGCGTTCTCGCTGGCCTTCGCGAACGCCGCGGCCGCGCCGTCGAGATCCCCCAGACGTAGACGGATCTCACCGATCTCGGACAGCGCCAGGCCCACGTGCACCAGTTCGATCGGTTCCATTCCCGCGCACGCGTCGCGGGCGCGGACCTCGGCCTCGGCCCACGCACCCCGGCCGATGAGCACCCCGATGCGGTGGGTCTCGCAGTCGCCAGGGAAGCCGGTGATGCCCGTGCGCTCGAAGCACTCGGCGATCGCGTCCATCCACTCCGCGGCTCGCCGATAGTCACCCAACTCGTAACACGTGCTGATCGTGCGACAGAAGACGAGCTGGGCCGGGACCGGGGAGACCTGCCCGCCGACGGCCCACGTCATCCCCTCGTCGATCATCGCCATGCCCCCGGCGACGTCGCCCTGACGGACGCGCACATAACCGCCCAACGTCAAACCGACTGCTTGCAGGTCGGGAACCCCGAAACGTCGCCCGATCTCGAACGCTCGTTGCGCGGATTCGCACGCGTCCTCATGGTCGCCGTTCACGGTCGCAAACATGGTGGCCACCCACGCGAGGTATCCGTGGGCCGCGCTCTCCGGCTGGTCCTCGAGCAGTCGTCGAGCGCGTTGGAACCAACCTCCGGCCACCGACATCCGGAGGCGTGCGCCGAACCAGATGGCGAGCATCACGGCCGTCATCGCGGCGCGCGTGACGTTGCCCTCTTCCACGAACGCGTCGTGGGCGCGCTGACGCGCCGCGAGTGCTTCGAGTGGACGCTGCGTCCAGAGCAGGGCTTCGCCCAGCGCGTCGAGGTCGTCGCCGCACAGGGCGCCCTGCTGGTCGGCGGTCGACAAGAGGTCGGCGGCCTGCTGCCACCGTCGCGCCACAATCGCCTCGCGACCCCGAGCGACGACGTCTCCCGCAGGTCGCACCCGATCGGAAGACGCAGCGTGTGAGTGGTTCACCGGCTCGACGACCGTCGGTTGCCATTCCAGTTCCGGTCGTTGTTCGAGGATCGCCTGCTCGAGGCGGGCCAGGTTCGGGCTGGGTTCGATACCCAACTGCTCGACCAGCGTCTCCCGCAGCCGGCTGTAGACGCGCAGCGCGTCAGCCTGCCGGCCGCCGCGATAGAGGGCAACCATCAACTGACCCGACAGGCGTTCCCGCAGTGGGTGCTGATCCACCAACTGCGCGACCTCGCCCGCGACGCCGCGGTGCTCGCCGAGCGCGAGGTCGGCGTCGATGCAATCCTCCAACGCCGAGAGTCGGAGCTCGGTGAGCCGAGTGATGTGGGTCTGGGCGAACGGCTCGAAGGTGAAATCCGCGAGGGCATCGCCCCGCCAGAGCGCGAGGGCGGCCCGCAGCGTGTCGGCCGCCGTCGACGGTGACGTGGCCAACTCGCGCCGGCCCTGCTCGGCGAGATGCTCGAATCGAGCCGCATCGGTCTCGCCCGTTTCGATGGCGAGCACGTAGCCGGGCTCTCGAGTCACCACGACATGACCCGCCTGGCGTCGAGCACGATCAGGCTCGAGGGCGGCGCGGAGATGGGCGACGTAGGTCTGGAGCGTGTTGGCCGCGGTCTTCGGTGGTTCAGCGCCCCACAGGACCTCGAAGAGGCGATCGGTCGACACCACCTCATTGGGACGAACGACGAGGGCCGCCAACACCAGGCGCGGCTTCCCACTGGGGAGCTCGACGGGCCGGCCGTCGACCACGACCTCCAGCGGTCCGAGCACCCGTATCTCCACGCCCAACCCTCGCACATCGATGCGTTCCAGTGCGGCTCCAGTCAGCCTCCAGCCCTCACGCCGAGGATCACGGGAAGGGATGCGGATCGAAGGGGGAGCCACGTGATGACGGTCATGACGAAATCGGCGCAGCGAGTGACGGCGGAGGACGCGGCCGCGCTGGTTCGCTCGGGCGACTGGCTCGACTACGGCGCGGTGTTGGCCCAGCCCGACGCGTTCGACATGGCGCTGGCCGAGCGGGTTGGCGAACTTCGCGACGTGAACATCCGAGGGTGCCTGAGCCTGCGACCGCGAGCAATCCTCGAAGCCGATCCGGAACGGGAGCACTTCAACTTCTACAACTGGCACCTGAGCGGCTACGACCGCAAGCAGAGCGACGCGGGCCGGCAGAACTACATCCCGTGCAACCTCGGGGAGATCCCCGACTACTACCGGCGCTTCATCGATCCGCCCGAGATCCTGGTGATCAAGACCTGCCCGATCGACGCCGACGGGTACTTCAACTTCAGCGCCGCGAATCTCTGGCACGGCGCGGTTGCATCCCGCGCCAAGATCGTGATCGTCGAGACCGATCCGGCGCTTCCCTACGTGCACGGCATCGAGAACGGCCTCCACGTGAGCGAGGTCGACTACGTGATCGAAGGCGGCGGCCAGCCGGTGCCGGAATTGCCGCACGCGACGCCGACCGCCGTCGACCGTGCCGTCGCCCGGCTGATCGCCGCGGAGATCGAGGACGGCGCGTGCCTGCAGATCGGGATCGGCGCCATGCCCAACGCGGTGTGCTCCCTGTTGATGGACAGCGGCGTCCGCAACCTCGGCGTCCACACCGAGATGCTCACCGACGGCATCATTGACCTGTACCGAGCCGGCGTCGTCACGGGCTCGGCCAAGACAGCACATCCGGGCAAGATCGTGTGCAGCTTCGGGCTCGGGTCGAAGCAGTTGTACGACGCTATCGATCACAACCCCGATATCTCGTGCCAGCCGGTCGAGATGACCAACATGCCCCATCTGATCATGCAGAACGACCGGCTCACGACGATCAACAACACCACCCAGATGGATCTCCAGGGCCAAGCGGCGAGCGAGTCGAGCGGTCACCGTCACATCAGTGGCTCGGGAGGTCAGCTCCAGTTCGTGCGCGCGGGGTACGCGTCGAACGGCGGGAAGTCGTTCATCTGCATGTCGTCGACTTACGAACGCGCCGGGGTTCGCAGCAGCCGCATCGTGCTCGACCTGACGCCCGGCAACGTCGTCACGACTCCTCGCAGCGACTCGATGTTCGTCGCCACCGAGTACGGGCTGGTCAACCTGAAGGGGAAGTCGATCCCCGAACGAGCGAAGGCGATGATCTCGCTCGCCCATCCCGACTTCCGCGAGGGCCTCGAGCGGGACGCCCGAACCAACGGTCTGATCCCCCGATCATTTTCCTGACCAGCGTCCGATCGGACGCGAGATATGCCATTCGGCTGATGTTCTGCGCGCCGGTTGACGCCAGGATGCGGCCATGGCCCCATCAGCAACGAACCTGACAGACTCGGACGTGCCTCAGACGTTCGAATCCGACCTTCCGACGGGCACCGTGACCTTCCTCCTCACCGATGTGGAGGGATCGACGAAGCTCTGGGAAGCCGGCGCCGACGACACCGCGGCCACGATCGCCCGTCATTACGAGCTCCTCGACGCGGCCGTCACGCTTCACGGCGGAGTGAGGCCGGTGGAGCAGGGCGAAGGTGACAGCGTGGTGGCAGCCTTCTCGCAGGCATCAGACGCGGTGGCTGCCGCCCTCGACGTGCAACGCGCGTTCGCCCAGGAAGTCTGGCCCGAAGGTGGCGAAGTGCGCGTGCGGATCGCGCTGCACACCGGCGAGATCCGCCTGCGCGATGCCGGCAACTACTTCGGTCCAACCATCATCCGGTGCGCGCGGATGCGAACGATCGGGCACGGCGGCCAGACGCTGATCTCCGATACCACCCGCGACCTCGTGATCGACGCGCTTCCTGATGAAGCCGAGCTGCGCGATCTCGGGACGCACCGGCTGAAGGATCTCGGGCGAGCCGAACGGATCTGGCAGCTGGTACATCCTGAGGTGCCTCACGACTTCCCGCCGCTGCGGTCGCTCGGTACGTTGCCGACGAACTTGCCGGCTCAGGTTTCGAGCCTCGTCGGTCGCGACCTCGAGATCGCTTCGGTGCGTCACGCCGTGAGCGAGCACCGTCTGGTGACGCTCACCGGTACCGGAGGGTGCGGCAAGACTCGCCTCGCGGTTCACGCCGCGGCCGACCAGCTCGACGTGCACCCCGACGGCGTCTGGTACGCCGAGCTCGCCTCAGTCGGCCACGGCGACGACATCGCCCAGGCCGTGGCGTCGGTGTTCGGTCTCCGCGAGGAGTTCGGTCGGCCGCTCATCGACACCGTGACCGAGCAGCTGCACGATCTCGATGCCCTGCTCGTGGTCGACAACTGCGAGCAAGTGCTCGACGCGGCGGCGCGGATGATCGAGTCGCTGCTGCACGCATGTCCCAAGCTCCGGGTCCTGGCGACGAGCCGCGAGCCGCTCGGCGTGGCGGGCGAAGTGGCGTGGCGGGTGCCATCACTCGACTCGGCGACCGCGATTGCGCTGTTCGTGGAGCGAGCGCAGCAAGTGCGGCCCGGCTTTGTCCCCGACGCCGAGGCGGCGGAGGCGATCGCCCAGATCGCTGAGCGTCTCGACGGGATCCCGCTCGCGCTGGAGCTCGCGGCCGCACGCGTGCGCATGATGCACCCGACTCGAATCGCCGCCGCGCTCGACGATCGCTTTCGGCTGCTCACCGGCGGGAGCAGAACCGCGATGCCTCGTCAGCAGACGCTCGAGGCGTCGGTCGCGTGGAGCTACGAGCTTCTCGACGACGACGAGCGGATGCTCGCCCGCCGACTGTCGGTCTTGCACGGATTCACCCTCGACGCCGCCGAGTTCATCGGCTCCGACGACGACCGCGACCGATTCGGTGTGCTCGACGTCCTGGCTCGACTGGTCGACAAGTCACTGGTTCATGTCGACTGCGAATTCGTCGACGATCGCTACCGGATGCTCGAATCGGTTCGCCAGTTCCTGCAGGCTCGGCTCGTCGAAATCGACGACGCCGACGCAGTACGCGCCCGCCATTTCGCGTACTTCCTGGGCCTTGCCGAACGGCTCGCGCCGGGGCTCGCGCTGAGAGACGGGCCGCAAGGTCTCGCTCGGCTCGAGGCCGAGCACGACAACCTCGACACTGCGCTCGAGTGGGGCGACTCCACGGACGAGACCGAGGAGATGCTGCGGTTCACGACCGCACTGACACTGTTCTGGGAGCTGCGCGGCCATCTCGGCAAAGGGGGCCGCTGGTTTGCGCGCGTGTTGCGCGACGACGACGCCACGCCGACCGTCGCGCGGGCGCGTGCGCTCTGGGGCGCGGCGCACGTCGCGCTCTACGGCGACGACTTCGAAATGATGATGCTTCGAGCGCCGCAGGCGTTGGCGATGGCCGAGACGGTCGGTGACGACTGGGCGGCCGCGCGCGCGTTGAACGCTCTGGGCTTCGCGCAAGTGTTGTTCGATCCCGCGGAGGGACGGGTCAGCCTGGCGCGCAGCATCGAGCTGGGGCGCGGGATCGGCGACGACTGGGCGGTCGCCGACGGCTGGAAGATGATGACGATTTCCTTCTACATCGAGCACGACGAAGCGGGTGCCACCGAGTCCCTCGACGCATTCCGGAACATCGGCGAGACCCTCGCGAGCGAATTCTTCATCGCCTGGTACCACTTCATGGTCGGCTTCTTCGCGTTCTACCGAGGCGACTACGGGAGCGCCGGGACCGCGTTCGAGCAGTCGTCGCGGTGCTGTCGCGCCGTCGGAGACCCATCCACCGGAGGATTCGCCGAGACTTTCGCGCTCGAGTTGCGAACGGTGGCCGGAGACGCCGACAACGCGGCGGCCGGTCTCGAAGCGCTCATCGCTCGGGCCAGCGCGTCGGGCAGCGGGTTGGCCGTACCCGAAGCGGTGATGTTCCGCGCCGACATCGCGCTCGCGACCGGCGACACCGCCACTGCGTACGCGTTCGTCGAGCCGACGGTTGAAGCTCTTCATGGCGCCGGGCCGCCGAGTTGGATCGCCGGTCTCCTCCGTGTGCTCGGCACCGCGAAACGCATCGACGGCGATCTGGACGGTGCGCGGGCCTCGCTCGACGAAGCCTTGGCCCTGGTCACGCCGAGCGGCAACGATCGGATCATCGCGACGATCGAGTACGAGCTCGGGCGCGTCGCCCATGCGCGCGCCGACGTGGGAACCGCCGAAGACCTCTTGCACGCGGCGCTCAGCCGCCAAGTACGACATCACCTGCGGCCGGGAATCGCGGCCACGCTCGATGCGCTCGGCGCGCTCGCGCTCGACGCCGAGAGCACGGTCGAAGCGGTGCGGTGCTTAGCGGCGGCCGACGCGCTGCGATCGGAGATCGGGCTCGCGACCACACCCATCGAAGACCTCGCGCGCGCGCAACGCATCGCGTCGGCGCGGGACGCTCTCGGACCGGAACTCTTCGAACAGCACTGGACGGAAGGAGCGACGCTCTCGCTCGACGAGATGATCGAATACGTCTCGAGGGCTCGCGGCGAACGCAAGCGTCCCTCGAGTGGTTGGGCCAGCCTGACTCCGACGGAGCTGCGGGTCGTGGCGCTGATCGCCTCGGGGCTCACCAACCCGCAGATCGCCGAGCGCATGTTCGTCGCCCGCGGCACGGTCAAGGTGCATCTGAGTCACGTGTTCGCCAAGCTCGGAGTCACGACCCGTGCGGAACTCGCGTCGCAGGCGACGAAGCGCGGGATCACCGAAGGCTGAATCGTCTCCGGCGCGACTCGGTACGCGGCACCGCGTTACCGTGCGGGCGTGCGCCGCGTACTCCCAGCGGGGACGGTGACGTTCCTGTTCACCGACATCGCGGATTCAACGCGCCGCTGGGAGGAAGACCCGACCGCCATGGCCGAGGCGCTGCGCTCGCACGACGCCATCGTGCGGAGCACGGTCGAACGCAACCGCGGCTACGTGTTCGGCACGGGTGGCGACGGGATGCGCGCCGCGTTCTCGACGCCGGGCGACGCAGCCACCGCGGCAATCGAGTCGCAGGAACAGGTGCGCGACGACAGCGCCGTCGACTTCGCCGTCCGCATGGCGTTGCACACCGCGGAGGCGACCGACCGCGACGGCAGCTATTCGGGCAACGAGGTGAACCGAGCCGCGCGGTTGCTCTCGCTCGCGCACGGCGGTCAGGTGCTCGTCTCGGACGCAACAGAGGTGCTGCTGCGCGACCGCGTCGCGCTGCGACCCCTCGGCGAGAACCGCCTCGGCGGTCAGCGCGGCTGGATGTCGGTGCACCAACTCATGGCCGACGGCCTCCCAGCCGACTTCCCGGTGCTCCGCGGCGTCGAGCAGGCCACGGGCAACCTCCCGCAGCAGCTGAGTTCACTCGTCGGGCGCGAACAACTGGTCGACGAGGTCGTCGACCTCGTGGGGTCGCGCCGCCTCGTCACGCTGAACGGTGTCGGCGGGGTGGGCAAGACGCGACTGGCCCTCGAAGCCGGGGCGGAGCTGGCCGGCGAGTTCCCCGACGGCGTGTGGATGGTCGAGCTGGCACCCGTCGGTGACCCGGCCGCCGTCCCCGCGGCGATCGCGGCCGTGCTCGGCGTCACGCTGCAGGGCGACGCGCCACTCATCGACGTGGTAGCCGAGTCGCTCGGGGATCGGCACCTGCTGCTGATCATCGACAACTGCGAACACGTCCAGGCCGCGGCGCGAGCCGCGATCATGGCGATGCTCGCGCGGTCCCGCGACGCCAAGTTCCTCACGACGTCGCGGGAGACCTTCGCGATCGACGAGGAAGTGGCACTCACCGTCGCGCCGCTGGCCCTGGACGGCGGCGTGGCCTCCGATGCCGTCAACCTGTTCGTGGACCGCGCCCGCGCCGTACGCCCCGACTTCGGCCTCGGGGAGCAGGAGACCGCGACCGCGGTGACCGAGATCTGCCGAACCCTCGACGGTCTCCCGCTCGGCATCGAGCTCGCCGCGGCGCGGATGGCGGCCATGAGCGCGGTCGAGATGCGGGATCGGCTCGCCGACCGGTTCCGACTGTTGCAGGCCTCGCGGCCGGGACCGGAACGACAGCTCACGCTCCGCCACGCCGTGGAGTGGTCCTACGACCTCCTCACCGACGACGAGCGCGAGCTGCTCCGCCTCACGTCGGTGTTCGCGGGTGGCTTCGACCTCACGAGCGTCTGCACCGTGGTCGACGGCGCCGACGACGTCGACGTGCTGCGTCTGCTCGACTCGTTGGTCCGCAAGTCGCTCGTGGTCGCCGACCACCGCGGCACGCGCACCCGGTACGGCCTCTTCGAGACCATCCGCCAGTTCGGGGAAGACCGCTTGGCCGACGCGGGCGTGCTCGACCAGGCCCGTGATCGGCACGCCGAGTACTTCGCGCGGGAGGCGGCGGCTCGGTGGGAACACTGGAACGGGCCCGGATGGCGCGCGGCCGTCGACTGGGTTGAAGTGGAGCTGAGCAACCTGCGGTCGGGCTACCGGTGGAGCGCGGGGCGCGGCGACATCGAGGTGGCGGCCGACATCGCCGCGCACGCCGCGTTGATGGGCTTCTCGGTGCAGCTCTTCGAGACACTCGCATGGGCCGAAGAGCTGCTCGAATTGGCAGAAGGGGCCGATGTGCGCCGGCTCCCCCGCCTCTACACGGCCGCCGGCTACGCGTGCTTCGTGGGGAGAGCGGAGGCGGCGCGTGTGCACGCGCACCGGGCGACCGAATTGGAGGGTGACCCTCGCTACGACGCCTGCGAACCCGGCTACGCGTCGTTCATCGAGGCGTTGGCGAGCGTCTACTGCGGCGACCTCGATCGTTACGTCGAGCTCACCGGCGCGGTGGCGCAGCGGTACGGCAGCGACCGCGGCTACGGCATCGCCTCCTACGTCGACGGTCTCCAGTCGTGCGGCCGGATCGAGGAGGCGCTCGCGCTCGCCGAGGAATCCATCGCGGCCGCACGGTCGCTCGGCAACCCGTATTGGATCTCCTACGCGCTCTGGATCGCGGGGATGGCGTTCTCCAAGGCGGACGTGCGCCGCGCGTTCGCGGCTTGGGACGAGGGCGTCGACTTCGTGCGCGAGCACCGCGTGCAGTTCTTCGAAGGCTTCCTCGCACGCGACGCCGGCCGCCTGCACACCTCTGACGGAGAAACCGGAGCCGCGCTGGTGTTGTTCGCCAACGCCATCGGCGCGTTCCAGCGTGCCGGCAACGTGCCGCAGCTGATGATCACCCTGGCGAGTGTGCCCGCGCTGTTCGAGCGGCTCGACCGTCTCGAACCGGCTGCGACACTCCTCGGCGCGCTCTCGAGCGAGCCGTCGAGCCTCCATCACGTACCCGAGCTCGACGAGATCCGGGACCGGGTGCGCCGCAAACTCGGCAAGACACGCGCCGCGGAGCTCGAGTCGGCGGGCGCCGCGTTCGACCTCGGCGCGGCGGCGGCCTACGCGCTCCGGCAGATCGACGTCGCGCGCCGCGACCCGGACCCTCGGGCCCGCCGGGCGCGGCCCGGGGGCCTGAGCCGGCGAGAGGTGGAGGTGCTGCGCCTCGTGGCCGACGGCCGGACCTCGGGCGAGATCGCCACGCAGCTCTTCATCTCACCGCGGACGGCGGAGCATCACGTGCAGAACATCTACACGAAGATCGGCGTCTCCAGCCGCGCCGCGGCGACCCGTTGGGCGGTCCAGCACGAGGTGGTCGACGGAAATAGGTAGGTCTACCGATGCGGCCCGGGAGGCCAATCCGGAGAATGCCCCTTGACGCCGACCGAACCCGGCCGGCGCGGAACGGATCCGCAGCGGTCCATGCGAAAGGGGAACCTCCATGATCCTGGCCACCACCACCGTCGAGAACGTCGACCGATTCCTCGAGGTCTTCGGTACGAAGGGTGCCGACAAGCGTGCGCTCCACGGCTCCAAGGGTTCGACCGTGTTCCGCGATCCCACTGAGGAGAACCGCGTGTGGGCGCTGTTCGACTGGGACGAGCAGGGATGGGCCGAATTCGTCTCCGACCCCGACGTGCCGCCGATCCTCAAGGAAGCCGGCCACCTGGGGAAGCCCGAGGCCGCGCTGTTCCTCAGCTCCTACGGCGCGTGAGGAGACGACGATGACCAGCGCAATCAACCGTTCAGCCCGGGTGGGCCTCGTCACCGATCAGACCGGTGCGCTCTCCTTCATGGGCATCGCCAACGTCAACGTCGCCAAGATGGTGATCGACGACATCAACGC
>Ga0075026_100000144_pt1 | contig 25522 bp, 22 predicted proteins | sample Str012_2_FD_71392 | JGI IMG/M metagenome (GOLD analysis project Ga0075026, IMG submission 71392) | Freshwater sediment microbial communities in response to fracking from Pennsylvania, USA - Straight Creek_MetaG_SC_2012 | ecosystem: Environmental > Aquatic > Freshwater > Creek > Sediment... | reverse complement strand
CTCCGCGCGATGACGGACGGGTAGAGGTCAGGTCACGAAGCAGAAAACCTCCACCGAAACCTTGCCCGAAACCGTGGACTTCCCGGATGTCTCGTCGTAACCTTCACGAAAGAAAACGACTTTCACGATGTGAAAGTGACCGGTCCAGCCGCCCTCCTCGAGGAGAACGTCCGTGAGCTCATCCCGCCAGCGCACCTCGCGCGCCATCTCCGGTCTCGCCCTCGGCGCGGCCACCCTGCTCCTGGCCGCCTGCGGCTCCTCCTCCGGCGGTGCGACCTCGTCGTCGCCCGCAGCCACCTCGGGAAGCGCGGCCAGCAGCTCCGCGCCCGCGTCGACCCTCCCCAAGACGCTCGTCTTCTCGCCGCTGTCGCTGGCCCCGCCGGCGCTCAAGGGCCTGTCGGTCGGCGTCACCGGCTACGGCAAGTCCAAGGGCTGGGAGACGATCATCCAGGACCCGAACTTCGACCCGACGAAGCAGGCGACCGACCTCAACGCGGTGCTCGACTCGGGTCGCGCCGGTGCCGCCTGGGTGATCGCGGTCGCGCCGAAGTCGATGGGTGACACGCTGAAGTCGGCCCAGAGCAAGGGCATCCCGATCCTCGTGAACGGCAAGCCGGAGGAGTACGGGTTCAGTGGACCGCAGCCAGGCATCACCTTCGACTACATCGACTACGCCGCTGGCGGCACCGCCCTCGGCGATCAGCTCGGCAAGTGCCTCGTCGCCAAGACCGGCGGGAAGGGACAGGTCCTCTTCGCTGTCTCCTCGCCCGGTCAGGCCGGCAAGGACGAGTTCGAGAAGGCTGCGACCGACGCACTCAAGGCTGCGGCGCCCAACGCCACCATCGTCCAGACGGTCGTCGTCGCGGACAGGGCCAAGGGACAGATCGCGATCGGCAACGCCCTCCAGGGCCACCCCGACCTCAACGCGGTCATGTCCTCCACCGACGAGGGCGCTCTCGGTGCCCTCGGCGCGTTCAGCGCCGCCGGCAAGGACCTTCCCTGCGTCACCGACTTCGGAGGCAACGACGAGGTGCTGGCGCTCGTGAAGAAGGGCACTATCTGGGCGTCGGTGGCCCTCCAGTTCGGGGCGGACATGACACAGTCGTTCGACACGCTCGAGAAGATGCAGGCCGACCCGACCGCCGTGGGCCAGGTCCTCACCGTGCCGCAGAAGATCGTCACCGCCGCAGGCTGAGAGATGAGCATGACTGTTCCGAAGGAGACGAACGAGGCGGTGGCCCCTGCTCAGGCAGGGGTCACCGCCCCCGTCCCGTCCGTCCGGGTCGAGTCCGACCCGCCCGGGATCCGGGCCCTGATCTTCATCCGTGACCGCGGCATCTTCGTGCTGTGGGCGCTGCTGATCGTGGGATTCGGCTTCTGGGCGAACCCCTACTTCGCCAGCGTGACGAACGCGGTGCTCGTGGCGAACGCGGCCGCTCTCACTGCCATCTTCGCGGCGGGTGTCGCGGTCGGGATTATCTGCGGCGCGCTGGATCTGTCCATCCCGGGTGTCGCAGCGCTTTCGGCATGCACCTGCGGGTGGCTCCTCAACAACGGCCAGCCAGTATGGGTCGGGCTCGTCGCCGGCATGGCGGTCGGCGTGCTCGTCGGCCTCGCGAACGGCGTCATCTCGCTGCGCGGGTTCAACCCGATCATCGTCACCATCGGCACGCTGTCGATCACGTCCGCGGCCGCGTCGATCCTCGTGGGCGGCTACACCATCCCGGGCCTCACCGACCTGAAGTTCATGGGGACCCAGCGCTACCTCGGCGTCCCGGCGCCGGTGTACATCGCGGCGGCCGTCTTCATCGTCGGCACTGTGTTCCTCACGCGCACGCGCGACGGGCTGCGACTCATGGCCGTCGGTGGCAACGCGGAGGCCGTCCGCCGCTCTGGCATCCACGCCGACCGGTACAAGGTCCTCGGGTTCGTGATCAGCGCCAGCTGCGCGGCGCTCGGAGGCCTCGTCACCACCGCCGTCGTCACCGAGGCCAGTCCGGCCGCCAGCCCCGGCATCATCTTCACCGCCCTCACCGCGGTGGCCCTCGCTGGCGTCTCCCTCGCCGGTGGCCGCGGCAGCCTGCCCCGCGTTCTGGTCGGCGCGCTGATCCTCGCGACGATCGACAACGGGCTCACCATCAAGGGCATCGACCCGTACTGGGGCACCGGCCTGACCGGCTTCCTACTACTCGCCTCGCTCGGGCTCGAGAAGTGGATCTCCACGACCGTCTCGAACCGCCTGGTCGCGACCGCGCAGGCGTCCGTTCACACCGGGACGAGGTGATCGCGATGACCGACATCGCCCCCGCGCTCGAGCTCACCGGCATCGACATGCACTACGGCTTCGTCCGCGCGCTGGACTCGATCGACTTCACCGTCGGCCAGGGCGAGGTCGTCGGCCTGCTGGGCGACAACGGTGCCGGCAAGTCCACCCTGCTCAAGGTGATGTCCGGGGCGCACCGGCCCACCGGCGGCGCGATCCGGGTGCACGGCGAGGAGAAGTCGTTCCACTCGCCGAGCGCGGCCACGCATGCAGGTATCCAGATGGTCTACCAGGACCTCGCCCTCGTCGACGCCCAGGACATCGCCACCAACCTGAACATCGGTCGCGAGATCCTGCGCAAGGGCCCGCTCGGTTGGCTCGGCTTCGTCGACCACAAGGCGCAGCGCAAGCGCTCGGAGGGCGAGCTCGAGAAGCTCGGCGTCCGAACCGCTGCGATGACACGACCGGTCGAGATGCTCTCCGGCGGACAACGACAGGTCGTGGCGCTCGCGCGCAGCGCGACCCGCATCACCGGCGAGCGCAACGGCATCCTGCTCCTCGACGAGCCCACCGCGGCGCTCGGCTACGAGCAGACCCAGCAGGTCGAGGCCCTGATCCGGCGGATGGCGGACCAGGGCATCGCGATCGTGCTCGTCACGCACAACTTCCCGCTCGCCACGGCGGTCTGCGACCGCATCACGGTGCTCAACCGCGGCAGGAAGGTCGCGGACGTACCCACCGCCCAGACCAACTACGACGAGATCGTCGGCTGGGTCACGGGGGCCCGTCCCTCGATGTTCGTCTGATCGACACCAGCCCGTCGGGCCGTGGTGCGGGTTTCCGCGTCGCGGCCCGACGTCATGAGAGGAGACTCCGCGCGTGAGCGCTCACGACCTCGCCCCGACGTCGGTCCGTGCCGAGGTGCTGGGCGGCGACCCGCTCGGGCGCGGTGACGTGCCGGCGCTGTCGTGGTGGCTGACCTCAGGTGCCGCGGTCCAGACGGCGTACCGGATCGCGACGTCGGACGGCTACGACACCGGTCGCGTCGAGTCCGACGCCCAGTCCTACGTCGAGGTTCCGGTCTTCGACCGGCCGCACCGCCGGGTGACCGCGCGGGTGCAGGTGTGGACCGATCTCGGCGAGAGCGCGTGGAGCGAGCCGGTCGTCCTCGACAGCGGCCCGCTGAGCGAGTCCGACTGGACCGCAGCCTGGATCGGGGTCGAGGAGCACGAGCGTGCACCGAAGGGATCGCGCCCGGCGTACTGGCTGCGCGGCGTCGTCGACGTGAGCGCGAGCCTGCACGCGCGGGCGCACGTGACGGCCCTCGGCGTCTACGAGCTGTACGTGAACGGCTCGCGCGTGGGCGACGTGGAGCTGTCTCCCGGGTACACGCAGTACCGCGAGCGCGTGCAGGTCCAGACCTACGACGTGTCCGCGCTGCTGCGTCCGGGACGCAACGTGGTGGCCGTGCTGCTCGCCGACGGCTGGTTCCGCGGTCAGGTCGGGATGCCCCGCGGAGCCGACCAGTTCGGCACCGACCTCGCGGTGCGGGTGCAGCTCGATGCCTCGGACGACGGATGCCTGACGGTCCTCGGCGGATCCGACTCCACCTGGCGCACCTCGTCGTCGCACGTGATCGCCGCTGATCTCATCGGCGGGCAGCGCGACGACCTGCGGCTCGTCGACCCGCGGGTGCACGACGTCACCGCCGATGTAAGCGCGTGGCCGACATCGCCGGTCCGCGAGGTTGATGTGGCGATCGTGCGGCCGATCGCACCTCCGGTGCGCCGCACCGAGGAGATCCGGCCTGTGTCGGTGACCGCCCATGGTGACGCCGCGATCGTCGACCTCGGCCAGAACATCAACGGCTGGGTCCGCCTGTCCGGTCTCGGGCCTCGAGGCACCGAGATCGTGCTGCGTCACGGGGAGCACCTCGACGCGACCGGAGACCTCACCACGACCCACCTCGACGTGAACCTCCCGGTCATCCCCGAGCCGCTGCCGCTCGGGCAGGTCGACGGTGTGGTGTCCGCGGGCGTCGCGGGTGAGGTGTTCGAGCCGCGGTTCACCACGCACGGTTTCCGCTACGTGCGCGTCGAGGGCCATCCCGGTCTGCCCACGACCGACGACGTCACCGGCGTCGTGGTCCACTCCGACCTGCGTCGCATCGGCTGGTTCGAGTGCAGCGACGAGCGGGTCAACCGGTTGCACGACGCGGTCGTGTGGTCGCTGCGCGGCAACATGTGCGCGATCCCCACCGACTGCCCGCAGCGCGAACGCGCCGGATGGACCGGCGACTGGCAGGTGTTCGCTCCGACAGCGGCGTTCCTCTACGACGTCCTCGGGTTCACCCGGTCCTGGCTGCGCGACGTCGCGCTCGACCAGCGTGCCGACGGCTGCGTGGCGAACATGTCGCCGCTCCCTCCGTCGGAGGGCTTCGGCGGACCGATGGGGTTCCTCAACGGCTCGGCCGGCTGGGGCGACGTCGTCGTGAGCGCGCCGTGGGAGCTGCACCGCGCCTACGGCGACACGGCGCTCCTGCGCGAGACCTGGGACGTCGCCCGGGCCTGGGTCGACTACGCCGCGGCCGCCGCGGCGAACGGTCGGCACCCGGAGCGCGAGGCAGCGCGGCCCATCGCGGCACCCCACGAGAAGTATTTGTGGGACAGAGGATTCCACTGGGGCGAGTGGCTGGAGCCGGACTCGCAGATCGCCGACTTCCGCGCTTTCGTCGGCGCCGACAAGTCCGAGGTCGCGACCGCCTACCTGCACCGCTCGGCGGCCACGCTGGCGCGCGTCGGCGAGCGGCTCGGCGAGGAGCACGACGTCGTGGAGCGCTACCGCCGGATCGCCGACGGGTCACGTGGCGCGTGGCAGGCGGAGTTCGTGGAGGCCGACGGCTCGCTGCGCGTGCAGACCCAGGCGTCGCACGTGCGTGCCCTGTCGTTCCGCCTGGTGCCCGACGACCTCCGCTCCTCCGTCGCCGCGCGGCTCGTCGAGCTCGTCGCCGAGGCGGGCGGGCACCTCACCACGGGGTTCCTCTCGACGGGGCTGCTGCTCCCGACGCTCGCGGAAGCTGGCCATGCGGCAACGGCGTACGAGCTGCTGATGCAGGACTCGGAGCCGTCGTGGCTGGCGATGATCGACCGCGGCGCGACCACGGTGTGGGAGCACTGGAACGGCATCGACGCCGAGGGGGTCGCTCACGACTCGCTGAACCACTACAGCAAGGGCGCCGTCGCCTCGTTCCTGCACCAGCACGTGGCCGGTCTGCAACCGACGTCCCCGGGCTACCGCACGTTCCGGGTCGCGCCGGTCCCTGGCGGCGGGCTCACCTGGGCGACGGCGTCGCTCGAGAGTCCGTATGGCGTGATCGAGGTGTCCTGGCGCCTCGAGGGTTCGAGGTTCGTGCTCGACGTCACCGTCCCGGGCGGGACGACGGCCGAGGTGGTCCTGCCCGATGGCACGACGTTCTCAGCAGCCCCCGGTGAGCACTCCTGGACCTCCGACCGTCACTGAGGAGATGCGGATGAGCAAGCGGCTGAGCGACCTCCGGATGCGTGACCCGTTCATCCTGAGGTTGTCCTCGGGGGGCTTCGTGCTGTTCGGGACCACCGACACGAACCTGTGGGGCGGACCGGCCACCGGCTTCGACTGCTACACGAGCGATGACCTCGCGACGTGGGAGGGCCCGATCCCGGCGTTCCGACCCCCGGTCGGGTTCTGGGCGGACACGCAGTTCTGGGCGCCGGAAGTGGTTGCTCATGACGATCGCTTCTTCATGTTCGCGACATTCGCGAGCACGGACCCGAACGAGGGTCCGCGAGGCGTCCAGGTCCTCGTGTCCGACGAGCCCACGGGTCCGTTCGTCCCGTGGAGCGAGGGTCCCGTCACGCCGCGGGATGTGCCGTGCCTCGACGGAACGTTGTTCCTCGACGACGACGACGTTCCCTGGCTCGTCTACAGCCGTGGCGCCGAAGGCGTACCGGGTGGCCCGGCAGGTATCCGTGACGGTGAGATGTACGCCCGACGTCTCACCGACGACCTGACGGCAGCAGCGGGATCGCCGCTCCTGCTGTTCACCGCATCGACGGCGCCATGGAGCAAGCCGCTGTGGTTCCCCGAGGGGGTCGAGCCACCTGAGCAGCTCAACCTGGCGAAGAACCCGCTCTTCACCGACGGCCCGTTCCTGGTCCGCTCCGGGCAGGGCGCCTTGTTCATGCTGTGGTCGAGCTTCGGGGAGGAGGGGTACGCGATGGGGGTCGCCACGTCGGTCAGCGGGGCTGTCGCCGGCCCGTGGGTCCAGCAAGAGGAGCCGTTGTGGGCGCGCAACGGCGGCCACGGGATGATCTTCACCGACCAGCACGGCGACCAGAGGCTCGTCTTCCACTGGCCGAACGACACCCCGAACGAGCGCGTGACGCTCGTGGACGTCGAGGTCGTCGCCGACGGGATCCGGCTGCTGCCCTGAAGGTGCGTGGTCAGAGGGCGGTCTGCGCGCCGGACAGGAGCCGGGTGACGACGCCCTCGGGGCTGAAGGCGGCGAGCATGCCGGCGTACTTGGCCGGGTCGGTCGTCTCGCCCTCGTGGATCGGGACGGCGACGCGCGGCGAGACCGCGTGCACGTAGTCGACCGCCTCGGACAGCTTGAGCCACGGGCCGTCGACGGCCACGGCGAGGACGTCGATGTCGAGGTCGGGGACGAAGAACGAGTCACCGGGGTGCAGCAGCGCGCCGTCGTCGATCACGTAGGCCGAGTTCGTGCAGCCGGGGACCGGGCCGTAGACCGCAGCGTGCAGCCCGCCCACGATGTCGATCGTCGAACCGCCGAACGCCAGCCGGTCGCCGGGGCGGGCTACGACATGGTCGCTCGGGAGACCGGCCACCGCGGTCACCGAGTCGGGGTCCACCACCAGGGTGGCCCCGGGGTTGACGGCGAGCAGCGCGGCCAGGCGAGGGGCGTCGACGTGGTCGGGGTGCTGGTGGGTCACGAGAACCGCGTCGAGGTCGCGGACCTCCTCGAACGCCGAGTAGGTGCCGGGGTCGATGAGCAGCCGGGCGCCGTCGGTCTCGACGAGCAGGCAGGCGTGTCCGAGATGGGTCAGCTTCATCGAGACTCCTCGTGCGTCGGGTCTTCCCCGGGGACCGTATCGGGTCCATACTCTCACTCTGAGAACATGACTTCCATAGAATGAATGTTGTTGATCGATGCCAGGGAGGTGAGATGCACCCGCTCCACCACGTCGGCTACTGGGTCGACGACCTCGACGAGGCGGTCGACCGCGCGGTCCGCACCCTCGGCGTCGGGCCCTTCCTGGTGCACCGCAACATCCGGTTCCGATCCTTCACGCTCGCGGACGGCACCGAGATCACCGAGCCCGGCTGGTTCGACCACACGGCGGCGTTCGCGTCGTGGGGCCCGATCGTCCTCGAGCTCGGCGTGGTGCACTCCGCCGACCCATGGATCGAGCAGGCGTACGCCATCCGACCCGGCGCGATGGGCCACGTGAGCTGGGTCGTCGACGACCTGGACGCGGAGAGCGCTCGGCTCGAGTCGCTGGGCTGCGCGCTCATCCACACGGCGTCGCTCGGTTCGGTGAACGTCGCCTGGCACGACGGCGGCGACCTGTTCCCGCACCCGATCGAGGTCCACCTCGCCGGCGCGCCGATCCTCGGCATGCACGGCCGGCTCACCGCGCTCTCCGAGGGCTGGGACGGGTCCGATCCCATGCGCCCGATGGGCCTCTGACCGCACTGCACCCGCCCGACCGACGCACCACGAAGGAGACGCACCGATGGCGTTGCGACTGCTCGGACTCAATGCCGGCTCGATCAACGGCAACACCGAGATCGTGCTCAAGGAGGCGCTGCGCGCCGCCGAGGCGACCGGCGCCGAGGTCGAGCTCGTGCGGCTCGAGGAGCTTCACCTCCCGAGCGGACCGGACCCCAAGGAGCCCGACGACGCCTGGTGGTTCTGGGAGAGGCTCATGGAGGCCGACGGCCTCATCGTGAGCGCCCCGATCTTCAGCCGCTACGTGCCGGCCCGCCTCAAGCTGCTCATGGACCGCCTGCTCGGCCCCAACGCCGACCGCGCGATCGTCGAGAAGCTCATCGCGATGCGCGAATCCGGCGTCGAGCCCACCGTGCCGTTCCGTCTCGACGAGCGGGTGCTCAAGCCGCGCGTCGCCGGGTTCATCGCGGTGGGCGGTGCTCTGACGCCGCAGTGGAAGACCCTCGCTCTGCCGACGATGCACGTCTTCACCTTCTCCATGCAGACCGCGGTGGTCGACCAGTTCGTCGTCTCCGGCGCCGGCACCGCGAAGTCCGTCGTGCTCGACGGTGAGGCGCTGGAGCGCTCGGCCCGGCTCGGGCACAACGTGGCCACCCAGATGGGGCGCAGCTTCGACGACGCCGAGTACGTGGGCGACGAGGGTCTCTGCCCGCTCTGCCATCTCGACGTGATCGAGCTGCGCGGCCGCGCCGTCTCCTGCGCGACGTGCGGTGCCGAGGGTCGCCTCGTCGACGACTTCTCGGTCGAGTGGACGAACCTCGACGTCTCGGTGATCTCCATGGCCGAGAAGCGCGACCACTACGACGAGATCCTCGCGACGGCGCAGAAGCAGAACGCGGTGCGCGACGAGATCAACGCCAGGGCCGCGGCGTACGACGACTACGACCCGTCCGTCCGACCCGCGTGACCACCCCGACGACAGGAGCGCGACCCATGACCGCGACACGACCGCTGCACGTGCTCGTCGCCGGCGGGGGACTCGCCGGGCTCGCCACGGCCCAGGGCCTGCTCAAGTCCGGCCACACCGTCGAGGTGTTCGAGCGCGACGCCGACCTCAACCGCAAGCAGGGCTACTACCTGCACATCAACAACCTCGGGGGCGAGGCGCTGCGCCGCTGCCTGCCGCAGGACCTCTTTGACCTCTACCTCGACACCTCGCGCGAGTCCTACGACCGCATCGAGTCGATCGTCCTCAGCAGCCAGCTCGAGGAGCTCAGCTCGCGCGCCAGCCTGCACCAGCCCCCGCCCGGACCGCGCCGGCACACCGGCGTGCACCGCCGTACCCTGCGCCAGATCCTCAGCGCGCGCCTCGGCGACAACCTGCACATCGGCTCGCCGGTCGTGTCCTTCGAGCAGGACGCCGACGGCGTCACCGTCTCGCTCGCCGACGGGAGCACCGCGCGCGGCGACGTGCTCGTCGGCGCTGACGGCATCCGGTCGGCCGTGCGTACGCAGCTGATGCCCGACGTGCCGGTGATCCCCACGGGCATCAAGGGGATCGGCGTCTACGGCCGCACGCCGATCACCCCCGAGCTCGACGCGCAGCTGCCCGAGATCCTCGACCAGGGTGTGTTGATGGCGATCGACCAGAAGGGCTCGCGCCTGCTCATCGCGACGTTCCGCCCGCGTGGTGCCGCGAGCCAGATGGCGGCCGAGCTGGCGCCAGGCGTGAAGGTCGACGATGTCCCGCCGTACGTCATGATCAGTTGCAGTGTGGAGCGCGGCACGGTCGTGCCGCCCGCGGCGGAGTGGACGGCCGAGACGCCGCTGGAGATGAAGGCGTCGATGCTGCGCGCGCTCGAGGGCTGGCACCCGGCCGCGCGCGCTCTCGTCGAGGGCATCGACCCGGACTCGATGTTCGCGATCCCGTTCGGCTTCCTCGAGCCGGCGGAGGACTGGGAGTCCTCGCGCGTGACGGTCGTGGGCGACGCCGCTCACGGCATGCTGCCGACCCTCGGCATGGGCGCGAACCTGTCGCTCAACGACGCGGCGCTCCTCGTCGAGCAGCTCGACCGGGTCGGTCGCGGCGAGGCCGAGCTCACCGATGCGATCGGCGAGTACGAGGCGGCCATGCGCGAGGCGGCGTACCCGATCCTGCGCGCGACGCTCGACCACGACAAGAACTTCGGCGGCGGCGCGCTCGCCGAGGCCGAGGCGAAGGCCGGGGGAGAGGCGTGAGCGGTCGCCTGGCCGGCAAGGTCGCGCTCGTCACCGGCACCGGCGGCGGCATCGGTCGCGCGACCGCGGAGACCTTCGCCCGCGAGGGGGCGCACGTCATCGGCTGCGATCTCAACCCCGGTCCGTCGCAGGAGACCGTCGACCTCGTGCGCGCCGCTGGTGGTCGGATGGACTCGGTCGCGCCGGTCGACCTCTCGACCGAGGACGGCGCGAAGCGCTGGGTCGACGAGGCTGTCTCGATTGGCGGCGGCGTCGACATCCTGGTGAACAACGCTTCCGCGATCCGCTTCGGCGCGATCGACGAGCTGTCCTACGAGGACTGGTCGTTCACGATCCGCAACGAGCTCGACATCGTGTTCCTCGTGACGAAGGCGGCCTGGCAGCACCTCGTGGCACGTGGTGGTGGGTCGATCGTCAACATCGGCTCGATCTCCGGCTCGCGCGGCGCGTGGTTCATGCCGCAGAACGCGCACGGAGCCGCGAAGGGTGGGGTCCTCGCGCTGACCAGCCAGCTCGTGATCGAGGGCGGGCCGCACGCGATCCGCGTCAACGCGGTGAGCCCCGCGATGACGGAGACGCCGCACACCAGCCCGATGCTCAACGACCCCGAGGGCCCGTCGGCGCAGATCCTCTCGCGCGTGCCGCTGCGCAAGTGGGGCCAGGCACAGGACGTGGCGAACGCGATCCTCTTCCTCGCGAGCGACGAGGCGTCGCACGTGACCGGAGCGAACATCCCCGTGGACGGCGGAGCGGCGGTAGTCGGATGAGCAACGACATCAAGGGCAAGCTCCACCTGCGCGGAGACGAGGGTTACGAGCAGGCGCGGGTCGGTCGCATCTTCAACGCCCGCAAGCCCGATCGCTATCCCGCGGCCGTCCTCGAGGTGGCCGACATCGATGACGTGGTCGCTGGTGTGCTGCTCGCGGCGGCGAACGGCTGGCAGGTGAGCGTCCGCTCCGGCGGTCACTCCTGGGCCGCCTGGAGCCTGCACGACGACGCGCTCCTGCTCGACCTTGCTGCTCTCAACGACATCACCTACGACGAGGCCACGGGCATCGTCTCCGCCGGTCCCGCGACGCGTGGCGCGACCGAGCTCGCGCCGTACCTCACCGCCGTCGGGCGGGCCATCCCCGGTGGGCACTGCGCCACCGTGGGGATCGGCGGCTACCTGCTGCAGGGTGGGCAGGGCTGGAACGGACGCGCCAAGGGCTGGGCGGCCGAGCACGTCGTGGCGGTCGACGTCGTCACCGCGTCCGGGGAGCTGCTGCGCTGCGACGCCGAGCAGAACGCCGACCTGCACTGGGCCGCGCGCGGAGCGGGCCCCGGCTTCCCCGCGGTGGTCGTGCGGTTCCACATCCAGACCTATGCCAAGCCGCCGGTCATGTGGCACGACACCTGGGCGTTCTCGCTGGACGACGGCGAGGAGATCGTGCACTGGCTGCACGACATCCTGCCGACCCTCGACCGCACCGTGGAGCCCGTGCTCGCGGCGACCCGGCTGCCCGACGTGCCCCTCTATGACGGCGTCGAGCACCCCGGCACCGTGCTGCTGCTGCACACGACCTGCCTCGGCGACTCCGACGAGGCGGTTCGCGAGCTCTTGTCGGTGCTCGACTCGTGCCCGATCAAGGGTCGCGAGCTGGGCCGCGTGACCGCGCCGACGTCGTTCGCGGAGGAGAACGAGGCGCAGATGGGGCAGAACCCGGAAGGCCACCGCTACGCCGTGGACTGCGCCTGGAGCAATGCCGACGCCGACACGCTCGCACCGCTGCTCCTCGACGTCTGGCGCTCGCTCGACACCACGCACTCGTTCTCGATCTGGTACGGCTGGCATCCCGTGCGGCCCTTGCCCGACATGGCGTTCTCGGTCGAGGGCAACGTCTATGTCGCGACGTACCTCATCTACACCGACCCGGCCGACGACGAGAAGTACCGCACCCGCGTGCACGAGCAGACCGCGGCGATCGCGGCCAGCGGCGGCGTCGGCGTCTACCTCGGCGACACCGACTTCACGCGTCGCCCGGACCGGTTTCTCACCGACGAGAACTTCCTGCGGCTGCAGGCGGTGCGTGCGGCTCGCGACCCGAAAGGTCGCATCGCCTCCTACCTCGTCGACGCGCCGGAGCGGTTGAACGTGCATGCCTGACGCGCCCGCATCTCCGCCGCGACGGCTCGACCACGTCGGGCTCAACGTCGCGGACCTCGCTGCCGCCGAGCGGTGGTACGCCGAGGCCTTGGGCTACGTCCGCGAGCTCGAGCTGCGCATCGATGCCGTCGATCTCGACATCGTCATGCTCATCCACCCCGAGCGTGGTGACCGGCTCGAGCTGCTGCACCGGCCCGGATCGGTCCCCGGCCTGCGCGCGTCCACGCCGCCGGAAGCCGTGCTCACGGAGGGGTTCGGGCACGTGTGCTTCGACGTCGCGGGTGTCGACCCGCACTTCGACCGGCTCGTCGCGCTCGGCGCGCACCCGGTCATGACGCCACGGCCGTCGCCGGAGCCGAACGTGCGGATGGCGTTCGTCGCCGACCCCGAGGGCAACCTGCTCGAGCTGCTCGACCGCAGCGCGGGCACCAGCGAGCCGGTGGACGCGTGACCGAGGAGCGGATCGCCCCGGTGGTCGTGCCGCAGAAGCACCTCGTCCTGCTGCTCGCGGCGTTCACGTCGCTGGTCGTGCTCACGACCGACGTCTACCTCCCGGTGCTGCCCCAGCTCGGTGCGGACCTCGGCACGACCAATGCCGCTGCCGCGGCTACGGTCTCTGCGGTCCTCGTCGGTATCGCGGTCGGCCAGATCGTCGTCGGACCGCTCAGCGACGCCGTCGGTCGCCGCCGTCCACTGCTGCTCGGCGCGGTCGCGTACGCCGTGACCCACCTGCTGAGCGCGATCGCGCCGAACGTCGGTGTGCTGCTCGTCTTCCGCGTGCTCGCGGGTCTCGCGACAGCCGCCTGCATCGTCGTCGCCCGCGCGATCATCGCCGACGTCTACCCCGGCGCGGCGTCGGCGCGTGCCTTCGCCACGCTCGGTGCGGTGATGGCGATCTCGCCGGTCGTCGCGCCGGTGGCCGGTGGCCTTCTCGCGCAAGTGATGTCGTGGCGCGGGATGTTCGTGATCCTCGCGCTGCTGGCACTGCTGCTCGTCGCAGTGGGCTGGCGCACGCTGCCCGAGACGCTGCCGCCCGACCGGCGTACTCCGCCGCACCTCGGCGCCGTCCTGCGCGACCTCGGTGGAGTGCTCGCACGACGGCGCTTCCTCGCGTACGTCGTGGTGATGATGGCGGTCGGCGGTCTGCTGTTCGGCTACATCGGCGCGTCGGCGTTCGTGCTGCAGAACTCGTTCGGGCTCTCACCGACGGCCTACAGCCTGGTGTTCGCCCTGAACTCCGTCGGCATCTTCGTGATGTCGTGGGTGACCCGGCACATCGTCGGCCGGACCGGGCCGAGGCGCCTGTTGCTGGTCGGCCAGGTCAGCGCCATCCTCGGCGTCGCCATCTTCGCCGCCGGGGTCGTGGCCTCGGGCCTGCCGTTGGTGGTGCTCGGGCTGTTCGTCTCGATCGCGTCGCTCGGCCTGGTGATGCCCGCTGCGACGGCGCTCGGCATGGCCGAGGCGCCGGGTCACGCGGGAGCGGCCTCCGGCGTGATGGGCATCAGCCAGTTCACCGTCGGTGCCCTCGCGTCACCGCTCGCCGGTCTTGCCGGCTCGCCGTGGTCGCTCGTCGTGGTGATGGGCGTGAGCGCGGTGGCTGGCCTCGTCGTGCGGCTGGCACTTCTCGCTGGTGCTCGCGCGGAGCCCGTCGCAGCGTGATGACACCCGCTCGGGCACGTCAACGCGAAGGCGCCGGACCGCTCGAGTCGCGGACGACGAGCTCCGGGGTGAACTCCACGTGGTGGTGCTCGTGCTCGCGACCCTCGTCGCTGTCGGCGACCTCCTCGAGCAGCAGCGAGATGCCCACCTCGCCCATCCGGGCGCTCGGCTGGCGCACGCTGGTGAGCGGCACTGCCGCGGCGCCCGCGAACTCGATGTCGTCGTAGCCGACGATCGACAGCGCAGCCGGGACCGGGATCCCGTGCTGCGTCACGACCTGCAGCACGCCGAGCGCCATCAGGTCGTTCGCGCAGAAGACCGCGGTCGGTCGGTGCGGCGCGCCGAGCAGCCGCTGAGCCGCGTCCCGCCCGCTCTCGAACGTCAGCGCGGCGCACTCGACCCGGGTGAGCGTCGTTGCCGGCAGGCCGGCGTCGGCGACCGCGGCCTCGGCACCCGCGACCCGGTCGTGCACCTGGGCGAGCCGGGTCGGGCCGATCACGAGCGCGATGTCCCGGTGTCCCAGGGACAGCAGGTGCGCCACGGCCGAGTAGGCACCGGCCTGGTCGTCCACGCCGACCGAGCAGGCGATCGGAGCGCCGGGGGCGCGGTCGACGAAGACGAAGGGGACCCGCTGACGGCGGAGCAGCTCGTAGCGGTCGACGTCGGTGTCCGACGGCACGACGAGGATCCCGAGCGGGCTCAGCTCGACGAGGGAGGCGAGATGGCCCTCCTCCCGGTCGGGTCGCTCGTCGGTGTTGCAGAGCACCACCTGGAGCCCAGCGCTGGCTGCGGCGTCCTGGGCGCCTCGGGCGAGGTCGGTGAAGAACGGGTTGCGCATGTCCAGCACGACGAGGCCGACGGTCCGGCTGCGACCGGCCCGCAGTTGGCGCGCGGACTCGCTGCGGACGTAGCCGAGCTCGTCGATCGAGCGCAGGACGCGGGTGCGCGTCGACTCGGCGACCTTCTCCGGGTGGTTGAGCACGTTGGAGACCGTGCCGAGCCCGACTTCCGCGTGCCGGGCGACGTCGGTGATGCTCACGCGACGGGCGGCGGGGGACATGGGTGAAACGTACCGACCGTCCCGCGTGGCCGACCCGCCGGTGCCATTGAGCGGCCACCCGTGTTGTCCCCGGTGGCGTGGTGTCCTACTGTCGCGTCGTGGCAAAATGAAACGTTTCGATACCATCTTCGCGTGTCAGGAGTTGCTGTGCCCGACGTTACCGCCGCTCTGGACGTGCTGTCCGGAGTGGCCATCGAGCTCCCGTCGTGGGCGTTCGGCAACTCCGGGACGCGCTTTCGCGTGTTTCCGTCAGCCGGTACGCCGCGCACCGTCGAGGAGAAGGTCGCCGACGCCGCGCAGGTGCACCGGGTGACGGGTTCGGCCCCGACGGTCGCTCTGCACATCCCGTGGGACAAGGTCGACGACTACGACGCGCTGCGGGCGTACGCCGCGGACCTCGGGGTCGGCCTCGGCACGGTCAACTCCAACACGTTCCAGGACGAGGCCTACAAGTTCGGCTCCCTCGCCTCGAGCGACAAGGTCGTGCGGCAGAAGGCGATCGACCACCACCTCGACTGCATCGAGATCATGAAGGCGACAGAGTCGCGCGACCTGAAGATCTGGCTCGCCGACGGCGCGAACTACCCCGGGCAGAACGACCTTCGCTCACGCCAGGACAACCTCGCCGAGTCGCTGGCGACGATCTACTCCCACATCGGCGAGGGCCAGCGCCTCGTCCTCGAGTACAAGTTCTTCGAGCCGGCGTTCTACTCCACCGACGTCCCGGATTGGGGCACGGCGTACGCGCAGGTGCTCGCACTCGGCGAGCGGGCGTCCGTCTGCCTCGACACCGGGCACCACGCCCCGGGGACGAACATCGAGCAGATCGTGGCGACTCTGCTGCGGCTCGGGAAGCTCGGATCGTTCGACTTCAACAGCCGCTTCTACGCCGACGACGACCTCATCGTCGGCGCCGCGGATCCCTTCCAGCTCTTCCGGATCATGGTCGAGGTCGTGCGCGGCGGCGGGCTCGACGCCGGCTCGGGCGTCGCGCTGATGCTCGACCAGTGCCACAACATCGAGGCGAAGATCCCCGGCCAGATCCGGTCGGTCCTCAACGTGCAGGAGATGACGCTGCGTGCCCTGCTGCTCGACCGCGGCGCCCTCGCCGTGGCGCAGGAGGAGAACGACGTGCTCACCGCCAACGCGGTGTTCATGGACGCCTTCTACACCGACGTCCGGCCCACGTTGGCGCAGTGGCGCGAGTCGCGCGGGCTCCCTGCCGACCCGATGCGTGCGTTCGCCGACAGCGGCTACCTGTCCCAGATCGCCGCCGACCGGGTCGGCGGCGCCCAGGCAGGCTGGGGCGCCTGATTCCCACAGAGTCAGGCGCTCCGGCCCACAACTGCGATCGAAGGAAGCCATGACCACCACCGCCGCCGAGCTCGTCGCCCGGAGCAACCGGCTGGGACAGGACCCGCGCAACACGAACTTCGCCGGTGGCAACACGTCGGCGAAAGGCACGGTCACGGACCCGGTCACGTCGCAGCCGGTGGAGCTGCTCTGGGTCAAGGGATCCGGCGGCGACCTCGGCACGCTGACCGAGGCGGGCCTGTCGGTGCTGCGGCTCGATCGACTCCGCTCACTCGTCGAGGTGTACCCCGGTCTCGATCGCGAGGACGAGATGGTGGCGGCGTTCGACTACTGCCTGCACGGGAAGGGCGGCGCCGCACCGTCGATCGACACCGCGATGCACGGTCTCGTGCACGCGCCGCATGTCGACCACCTGCATCCCGACTCGGGCATCGCGCTCGCGACGGCCGTCGACGGCGAAGCGCTCACAGCTGAGTGCTTCGGCGACCGCGTCGTGTGGGTGCCCTGGCGTCGTCCCGGCTTCCAGCTCGGGCTCGACATCGCCGCGATCCACGCCACTCACCCGCAAGCCGTCGGCTGCATACTCGGCGGGCATGGCATCACCGCATGGGGCGACACATCCGAGGCGTGCGAGGCGAACTCGCTCGAGATCATCCGAACCGCCGAGCGGTTCCTCGCCGAGCGCGGCTCGGCCGAACCGTTCGGACCGGGCGTCGACGGCCGTGCGGCGCTCGACGCCGACGCCCGGCGTACGCGGGCTGCGGCGCTGTTCCCCGTGATCCGCGGCCTCGCCTCGACCGACCGCCCACAGGTGGGCCACTTCACCGACTCCGACGCGGTCCTCGACTTCCTCGCACGCGAGAAGGCGCCAGCCCTCGTCGAGCTCGGCACGTCGTGCCCGGACCACTTCCTGCGCACGAAGGTCAAGCCGCTGCTCGTCGACCTCCCCGCCGACGCGTCCATTGAGGATGTCGTGACGCGGCTGCGCGAGCTTCATGCGGCCTATCGCGAGGACTACGCCGACTACTACGACCGGAACGCAACGCCGGACAGCCCCGCGATGCGCGGCGCCGACCCCGCGATCGTGCTCGTGCCCGGCGTCGGCATGTTCTCCTTCGGCGTGACGAAGCAGACCGCGCGGGTCGCGGGCGAGTTCTACGTCAACGCCATCAACGTCATGCGCGGCGCCGAGTCGGTCTCGACGTACCGCCCGATCGACGAGTCTGAGAAGTTCCGGATCGAGTATTGGGCGCTCGAGGAGGCAAAGCTGCAGCGGATGCCGAAGGCGAAGGCGCTCGCGACCCGAGTCGCACTCGTCACCGGTGCGGGTTCGGGCATCGGCCGTGCCATCGCGCTGCGCCTCGCCGCCGAGGGTGCCTGCGTCGTCGTCGCGGACCGCGACGCTGAGGCTGCGGCCAGGGTCGCCGCGGAGATCGGCGGCCCGGACGTCGCGATCAGTGTCGCGTCCGACGTCACCGTCTCCGCTCAGGTGGCCGCCGCGGTCGACGCGGCTGTCCTGGCGTTCGGCGGCATCGATCTCGTGGTGAACAACGCCGGCCTCTCGCTGAGCCGCAGCCTCCTCGAGACCACCGAGGCCGACTGGGACATCCAGCACGACGTGATGGCCAAGGGCTCGTTCCTCGTGAGCCGCGAGGCGGCACGAGCGATGATCGCGCAAGGGATGGGCGGCGACATCGTCTACATCTCCAGCAAGAACAGCGTCTTCGCCGGACCGAACAACGTGGCCTATGGCGCTGCCAAGGCAGACCAGGCGCACCAGGTCCGGCTGCTCGCCGCGGAGCTCGGCGAGTTCGGCATCCGGGTCAACGGCGTGAACCCCGACGGTGTCGTCCGCGGCTCGGGGATCTTCGCCAGCGGGTGGGGTGCGAACCGCGCCGCCGTCTACGGCGTCGAGGAGTCCGAGCTCGGCGCGTTCTACGCGCAGCGCACCCTGCTCAAGCGTGAGGTGCTCCCGGAGAACATCGCCAACGCCGTGTTCGCCCTCACGGGCGGCGAGCTCTCGCACACCACCGGCCTGCACATCCCCGTGGACGCCGGCGTCGCCGCCGCGTTCCTGCGCTGACGGCATCGCGATGACCGGTCGCTACGCCGCCGTCGACCTCGGGGCGTCGTCGGGGCGCGTCGTCGTCGGCACGGTCGGACCCGGGCACCTCGAGCTCGAGGAGGTGCACCGCTTCGTCAACGGCCCGGTGCTCCTGCCCGACGGCTACCGCTGGGACATCCTGCACCTGTGGCGCGAGATCCTCGTCGGACTGCGCCGCGCGAACGACGGCGGCGCTCTCACCAGCGTGGGCATCGACTCGTGGGCGATCGACCACGGTCTGCTCGACCGTGACGGTGCCCTGCTCGGGAACCCGTGGCACCACCGGGACAACCGCACCGACGGCGTCGCCGAGCGGTTCTTCACCACGCTTCCGGCCGACGAGCTCTATCGGATCAACGGACTCCAGCACCTGCCGTTCACCACGCTGTACCAGCTGCTCGCCGGCGCGGGTGCGGCGCAGACCGAGCTCGCGGAGCAGATCCTGCTCGTGCCCGACCTGCTCGTGCACTGGCTCACCGGCGTCCCCGGCGCCGAGCGCACGAACGCCAGCACCACCGGGATGCTCGACGCGACGACGGGGGAGTGGTCCACGCAGGTGCTGCACGCCGCGGGCCTGAGTCCGTCGCTGCTCGCGCCGCTGCGCACACCCGGTCAGGTCGTCGGTCCGCTGCTCTCGTCGATGCAGGCGGAGACCGGTCTCGGTCCGGACGTCGTCATCACCACGGTCGGCTCGCACGACACCGCCTCCGCGGTCGTCGGCGTGCCCGCCGAGACCGAGCGGTTCGCCTACATCGCTTGCGGTACCTGGGCTCTCGTGGGCGTGGAGCTCGACGAGCCAGTCCTCACCGACGCGAGCCGCGAGGCCAACTTCACCAACGAGGCGGGCGTCGACGGGACGGTCCGCTACCTGCGCAACGTCATGGGTCTCTGGGTGCTGTCGGAGTCGATCCGCACCTGGGAGCAGCAGGGACTGCCCGCCGATCTCGTGTCACTGCTGGCCGAGGCCGAGCAGCTGCCGTATGACGGACCGATCGTCGACATCGACGACGTATCACTCCTCACTCCCGGCGACATGCCGTCGCGCATCCATGCGCTGTGCCGCAAGTCGGGCGAGGCCGTGCCGACGTCGCAGGCGGCGACGGTGCGATGCATCGTCGACAGCCTCGCAGCGGCATTCGCGCGTACGGTGTCAGACGCCGTGCGCCTGTCCGGTCGCGAGGTCGACGTGGTCCACATCGTCGGCGGCGGCTCGCGCAACGCGCTGCTCTGCCGCCTGACCGCCGACGCGACCGGGCTGCCCGTACTCGCCGGACCAGTCGAGGCGACCGCGCTCGGCAACGTCCTGGTCCAGGCCCGCGCGCACGGTGATGTCATCGGCGATCTGGCTGGTCTCCGCGCACTGGTGCGGTCCACGCATCGCCCTCAGCGGTACGAGCCCACGCCGTCGGGAGGCTGACCGTGCGCGTCGCGCTATTCACGACTTGCCTCGTCGACGGCATGTTCCCGTCGGTGGGCCGCGCGACCGTGCGCCTGCTGGAGCGTCTCGGCCACGAGGTCGTCGTACCCGCAGCCCAGGTGTGCTGCGGCCAGATGCACGTGAACACGGGCTATCTCGCCGACGCGCTGCCCGTGGTGCGCAACCACGTGCGGGCGTTCGACTCCGTCGACGTCATCGTCGCGCCGAGCGGGTCGTGCGTCGGCTCGGTCCGCCACCAGCAGGCGATGGTCGCCGAGCACGGTGGAGACACGGTGCTCGCCGCCGACGCCCGCTCCCTGGCTGGCCGGACGTACGAGCTCACCGAGCTGATCGTCGACGTGCTCGGCCTGGAGGACGTCGGCGCGTGGTACCCGCACCGGGTCACCTACCACCCGACGTGTCACTCGCTGAGGATGCTGCGCGTCGGCGACCGACCGCTGACCCTGCTGCGGAACGTCGAGGACATCGACCTCGTCGAGCTGCCGCAGGCCGAGAGCTGCTGCGGCTTCGGCGGAACGTTCGCGCTGAAGAACCACGCGGTCTCCAGTGCGATGCTCGAGGACAAGGTGCGCAACATCCAGTCCACGGGTGCGTCGGTCTGCACCGCAGGTGACTCGTCCTGCCTCATGCACATCGGCGGCGGCCTCAGCCGGCTGCAGACCGGCGCGCGTGCGGTCCACCTCGCCGAGGTGCTCGCGGGGACCCGGGCCGAGCCCTGGGAGGTGGGGTCGTGACTCGTCCCGTTTTCCTCGGAATCCCCACCGCGTCGGTGGGCGTCGGAAACCTGCGCGGTGAGCGCCCCTTCCCGGCCGCAGCCACCGATGCCCTCGACGACACGCAGCTGCGACGCAACCTCGGGCGAGCCACTGCGACGATCCGAGAGAAGCGGGCACGCGTAGTCGCTGAGGTCGACGACTGGCAAGAGCTGCGTGACGCGGGGGCGTCGATCAAGGACGACGTGCTCGCGAACCTCGACCGCTACCTCGTCCAGCTCGAGGAGCAGGTGACCGCGCACGGCGGCACGGTGCACTGGGCACGCGACGCGGCGGAGGCGAACTCCATCGTCACCAGGCTGGTGACGGCCACGGGCGCGGCCGAGGTCGTCAAGGTGAAGTCGATGGCCACGCAGGAGATCGGACTCAACGAGGCGCTCGAGGCAGCGGGGATCTCCGCCTGGGAGACCGACCTAGCTGAGCTCATCGTGCAGCTCGGTCACGACAAGCCGAGCCACATCCTCGTGCCCGCGATCCACCGCAACCGCACCGAGATCCGCGACATCTTCGTCCGCGAGATGTCCGGCGTCGGGCGCGCTGCACCGGACGGGCTCACCGACGACCCGGCGGCACTGGCCGAGGCCGCGCGCCTCCATCTGCGCGAGAAGTTCCTGCGCGCAACCGTCGCGATCAGCGGCGCGAACTTCGCGGTCGCCGAGACCGGCACGCTCGCCGTGGTCGAGTCGGAGGGCAACGGCCGGATGTGCCTGACCCTTCCCGACACCCTCATCACCGTGATGGGCATCGAGAAGCTGGTGCCCACCTGGACCGACCTCGAGGTCTACCTCCAGCTCCTCCCGCGCTCGAGCACCGGCGAGCGGATGAACCCCTACACCTCGATGTGGACCGGCGTCACGCCCGGCGACGGGCCCCAGGACTTCCACCTGGTGCTGCTCGACAACGGGCGCACGGCGACCCTCGCCGACGCCGACGGTCGCGCGGCCCTGCGCTGCATCCGCTGCTCGGCCTGCCTCAACGTCTGCCCGGTCTACGAGCGGGTCGGCGGCCACGCCTACGGCTCGGTCTACCCCGGCCCGATCGGCGCGGTCCTCTCACCGCAGCTCACCGGCGTCGCCGACAACCCGTCGCTCCCGTTCGCCTCCACGCTCTGCGGCGCCTGCTACGACGTGTGCCCTGTCGAGATCGACATCCCGACCATGCTCGTGCACCTGCGCAGCAAGGTCGTCGAGTCGAAGGCAGGGGGAGTGCCCACGCCCGAGGCTGCGGCGATGCGCTCGGCGTCGTGGGTGATGTCGGACTCGCGCCGCTGGCGCGCCGCACTCCTCGGCAGCCGCAGTGGACGACTGATGGCACGCGACGACCGCATCCGGGTGAAGCTCCCGTTTCTGTCGCGTTGGACGGCGTCGCGCGACCTGCCGGCACCGCCGAAGCAGTCCTTCCGGTCCTGGTGGGCGTCGCGATGAGCGCCCGCGAGGAGATGCTGTCGCGCGTACGCCGCGCCCAGGTGGCCGGCGCTGCGCCCGGTCGTGACGCGCCCTCGCGCGGCTATCGCCGAGCGGGCGAGGGCGTACGCACCGCGGACGAGCTCGTCGAGCTGCTCGTGGACCGGCTCGTCGACTACCAGGCCGTGGTCACCACGACCTCGCAACTGATTCTGGGAGAAGCGATCTCCGGTGTGCTGGCCCGGCACGCGGTGCGTCGCGTCGTGGTGCCCGAGGGTTTCCCCGCGTCTGCGACGCCCTCCGGAGCGGACCTCGTCCGTGACGACCCGACCCTCACGTCAGCCGAGCTCGACGCCATCGACGCCGTTGTCACCACATCAGCGGTCGCGATAGCCGACACCGGGACGATCGTCCTCGACGCAGGCCGTGGCATGGGTCGACGCGCGCTGACGCTCGTGCCCGACCTGCACGTCGTGGTGGTACGTCGGACGGACGTCGTGCTCGGTGTCCCCGAGGCTCTAACGCGGCTCGACCCGACCCGACCGCTCACCTGGATCAGCGGACCGAGTGCGACGAGCGACATCGAGCTGAACCGGGTCGAGGGCGTCCACGGGCCACGACGCCTCGAGGTGCTCGTCGTCGGCTGACGCGGCCGGACGGGCGAGCAGGAGGCGGACCCTCCTGCCGCCACGTCCGGCGACGCCGCGGATCAGGTGCCGGCGAGCAGGTGCTCCTGTGGCGGGCGGGCGCCGGTGATCCAGCCGACGACGGCGTCGTTGTCGGTCTCGGTCCGGGCGACGTCTGCCACCTTGCGGCCGCGGTTCATGACGTTGATGCGGTCGGCAACCTCGAAGCACAGTGGGAGGTTGTGGGTGACGACCACGACGGCAATGCCGCGCTCGGCCATGTTGCGGATCAGGTTGCCGACCTGCTGTGTCTGCGCGTAGCCGAGCGCGGCGGTCGGCTCGTCGAGCAGGAGGACGCCGTTCTCCCGGTCGCCCACGCGCACGGCCGAGCGGGCGAGCGCCACCACCTGGCGCTGGCCGCCGGATAGCATCTCCACGGGGCGGGTGACCGGTGCGGTGGAGACGCCGAGCGCCCGGATCTCGCGCTCGGCCTCCCGCCGCATCGCCTTCTTGTCGAGCATGCCCAACCACCCGAGGGGACCGCGGCGGACCGGCTCGCGTCCGAGCGTCAGGTTGCTCGCGATGTCGGCACCCTCGACCAGTGCCAGGTCCTGGTACACCATCTGGACGCCCGCGTCGGCGGCCTCGCGGGGGTTGGCGAAGGTGACCTCGACGCCCCCGATCAGGATCGTGCCGTGGGTCGCGGGGTGAGCACCCGACATCACCTTGAGCAGGGTGGACTTGCCGGCGCCGTTGTCACCGACGAGCGCGACGACCTCTCCGGAATGCACCTCGAAGTCCACGCCGGCCAGCGCCTTGACGAAGCCGTAGTGCTTCTCGATGCCACGCAGCTGAAGTGCGGGTGTGTTCGACGTCGCCATGTCAGGCCTGCTTCGACTCGTCGGTGCCGTCGGGGACGACGGCGGAGGCGGTGAGACGGGCCGTGACGGCCGAGGTCATGACCTTGTCGAACGCCAGCGCGCCCACCAGGAGCAGCCCGGTGATGACCGTCGTCCAGTACGGCTGGATCCCCTTGATGATGAGGGCGCTGTTGATGGTGGCGATGATCAGGGTTCCGACGAGGACCTTCGCCAGGCTGCCTCGGCCACCTGTCAGCGGCATGCCGGACAGCGCGACCGCCGTGATGGCCGCGAAGAGCAGGTCGACCGACGGTGACGGTGAGGCCTGCGACGTCGTGGCCAGGACCGCGATCCCTCCGAGGGCACCGCAGATCCCGGAGAGCACGAACCCGAGAATGCGGTAGCGGTCCGCGAGGAGGCCGACGCGGCGGACCGCCTCGATGTTGCTGCCGACCGCCTGCAGCCGTGATCCGGACCGGAACTGGTTGAGCCAGAAGATGCTCACCAGGAACAGCAGACCCACGGCGATGACCATGGACGGGACGCCCCACAGGTCGCCGTTGCCCAACCAGGTGAGCTGGGTGAGTCCCGTGATGGCCACCCCGTCGCTCAGCAGGTTGGCGACGCCGCCGAGGGCCGTCAGCATCGCGATGGTCACCACCAGTGCGTTGAGTCCGCGCTGGACGAGCCATCCGTTGACGTAGCCGACCGCTGCTCCGGTGAGCATCGCCGCGAGGATTGCCAGCCACACCGGCTTGTCGGCGGCCAGGGCCAGGCCGGCGACGACCCCCGCGACTGCTGAGGTGCCCGGGATCGAGAGGTCGAGGGCACCGGAGAGGATGCCGAACGCGACCGCAGCCGCGAAGATGCCGGCCAGCGCGGCGGCGTTGGCCACGAGAGCAGCGTTGGTGAGGGTGAAGAAGTACGGCTGTGCCCAGACGGCGAAGAACGCGACCAGGACGAGCCAGAGGATGATGATGCCGCGGTCGCGCAGGAACACCAGGGCGCGTACGTTGCGCGACCCGCCTGCGTCGACCGGAGCCCCCGGTGCCCCCGCCGAAGGGGCGGGGGCACCGGGCTGGGTCGAGGCGTCAGCCATCGTCGACTCCGTCGTCATGTTGTGGATCAGCTGTTGACGGTCTTGATCGGCACGGTGAGCTGGGTGCCGGGTGCTGTCGGCGCCGCTGCCATGGTGTGCAGCTGGCCCAGGTTCTGGCCCATGTCGGCCATGAAGTCGAAGGCCACGATGCCGTAGAGCTTCCCGGTCTTGACCGCCGCGAGCTGGTCGGGCTCACCGCCGTTGCCGACGATGCAGATCTTCGTGGCGTCCTTGCCGGCTGCCGTGTAGGCGTTGAGACCGGCCATGGTCGCCTCGGCGTCGCCGGCCATGAAGCCGTCCGACGTCGGGTTGCCCTGGAGCGCGCTGGCGATCAGCACCTGGTCGGAGGCCAGGTCGGACTTCGCGACGAGCTTCTGCACGATCGTGGCACCGGGAGCGCCCGAGGCCAGCGCGGCCTGGGAGGCGGTGTTGATGTCGGTCGTGCTCTGCGCGGCGGCGTTGGGTCCTGCATAGATGACGGTCGACTTGCCGGCCAGGCGCTTGTTCACGCAGGCCGCCATGAGATCGCCGATGCCCTTGCCGAAGGCGACCTGGTCGATGGCGGAGAAGGACATGCCCGGCTGGATCCCGTTGAACCCGTAGTCGGCGGGTGCGCCGCCGGCGAGTACCACGATGCCCTTGCCCGTGGCCTCGGTCAGCGAGGGTGCGATGGCCTTGGCCGCCACTGGGATGACCCAGATCGCGTCGACCTGACCGAGCCGCACCCACTGCTGGATGGTCTGGATCTGGGTGGCCGGGTTGAACTTCGCCTCGGCGGTGACCACGGTGTCGCCGTTAGCCTTGCCCG